>OMCN01001072.1_pt1 | contig 8863 bp, 6 predicted proteins | sample 1645061 | NCBI WGS metagenome assembly OMCN01 (sample SAMEA103958124, study PRJEB25191) | human gut metagenome | biome: human-associated habitat [ENVO:00009003]; feature: intestine environment [ENVO:2100002]; material: feces | place: Germany | collected 2013/2015 | reverse complement strand
TTTCTCATCCGTGTATTCTTTTGCACAGTCCGGGCACATCGGAAACTCTTTCATACTTGTGCGTTCCCTGTCATACGGCAGAGCATCCAGAATCGTAAGCCTTGGTCCACAGCAGGTGCAGTTGATAAACGGATGCAGATACCGTCTGTCTTTCGGGTCAAACATTTCTTCCTTGCACTCATCGCAGATTGCAATATCCGGGGAAATAAAGATTTCCCCTTTTGTTTTTTCACTTTCGATAATGTCAAAATGTTCAAACTGTTCTGTTGTATCTGCAGTGATATTCTCTGTATTTATCTTCAAAACAGCCGCACGCTTCGGTGGATGTTCTTTCAGACTGTTTAAAAATCCTTCAATCTGTTCTTTTGTCCCCTGTGCATAAATTTCCACATAGGGTCCTTTATTGCAAACAGTTCCGTAAATTCCATGGTTTGTCGCATGGCGGCTTACCGTTGGCCGGAAACCAACACCCTGAACGATACCGTATACCCGGATGCGCCAGGTCATCTCATTCTTATACACACTTTTCTCCAATCGTACACTCCCTTATTGCGGGTCACATCTTACAAGACAACCGGCAACTGTTATCTCATCTCTGCAAGATGCCCCGACACCGCAAAATGTATCGTATCCACAAAGATTCCGTCAAATTCCGGTGTCATACGCTTCATACATGGATCAGCGTAAATCACATCATATTCCATGTTTTCCACCAGCCTTATATAATCTTCTTCATCCCGCAGATGCAGATCTGTGTCACTGCAAAGCTCTGACTTTATCATAAACCAGCTTGCAACTGTCACCTGTGCATCCTTTGCTTTTTTTTGTATCTCTTCCCGGATTGCAGATCCGATCACCTGCTGCTGTACAATAAGTACCTTTTTCCCATGATAATCCATATCGTAAACCAATTCATCCACCAGCGGATAGCCTGTCTCGTACGGTGTTCCATATGTTCGTTCCAGATATTTCGCTGCCTCTAAAGCAGCCGGCGATACCACGATATTTTTTTCCACATTGGAAACCGATTTTACATCATCAAGTCCATTTCCCATTCCAAAGCAGACAGCAGTTTTTCCTTCTGCCGCAAAACGCTCCCGGATACGGTCTGCTGCACGCAGATCACTGATATCCTGTGGTGTCATGCCAAGTATCCCGATTCTGCCCAAAATCACGTCTTCTTTTTCACCTGCAAATACCAAAAACAGTTCCTTCCAGGCTTTTTCTTCCCCCTTGTCATACAATTCCATTCCATCCGTATCCACAGTCAGAATCGGCAGATCCACTTTTTTCTCCGTCATACGCTTTAAGGCATGGTAATCCGTTCCGATAACGGCCGGAACCGGCGTCCCGATAATTGCTGCAAACTTTGCATCCAGTTTTGTCACTGCATCTGCAAGCTTTGCCACCAGCCTGTCATCACGGCCGAGAATTGCATCCATATCGCGAAGCCCTGCACTAAACAGTGCGCTTTTGCTCTCAAACCACCGCGGCTCATCAAATCCACAGATATTTCCGGTACAACCACCGGCATCGCAAATGACGATAATACCGCCAAATTCATATAATACAGACACCGCACCTGACTGATCCGGTGTAAATGGTGTCAGATATTTTCTCAGTCCTCTCATTGTGTTATACCTCCGCCAATGCTTCAAACAGTCTGCGCACACCGGCATAACCGTATGGCTGCCGTTCTTCATTCCAGAGCACATTGGAACATTCTTTATGATAATAGCCGGCATCTTTTCCTATGGTCATATTGACGCCGGACTGACTTTTGTCATAATACAGCATGGTCGGTTCCAGATTGGAAAAAACTTTCGTATCCGGACTGATTTTTGCCAGTTGTTTTACATAGACAAAGTTTTCACCGGATAATGTTCCATAAATCTCCGACACACGAAATCCATAGTGTACCAATGCAAGTGCCAGTTCGAACGGATCTCCGTTCATCCATTCTCCGACGGCAAATACTGCATCCGGATGTATTTCCCGGAATTTTTCTACCGCCTCCTCTGCTGCCTTACGCGGTATTTCATCCTCAAATTCCACACCCAGTGCAGCGGCAAGAGCACGATACTGACTGGCAATTTTATCGATCTGATATAATCTGCGCAGCTCGATATATGGAATTTTCAGCCGGTCATGAAAATCCTCTGCCGCAAAGCGCGCTTCCGGATGCAGTACCAGATTAAAATTTGCTTCCGACATGGTCTGATACTGTGCATAATCCTTGCACCTGGAAATCTCATGGATTGTTTTTACTCCTGCCCCATGAAGCAGATCATACAGCTCACAGTCATCCGTAAGCGGTGAAAAATATCCCAGTAAATTCACCACGTTTCCTTTTTTCTTTTTCGGTTCCAGCAACGAATAAACGGACTGCCGCACATGCACCATCGGTGGTTTTCTGCCCTCTCTGGTCAGTGCATACATATAACATGGCCTTACCGGAACCCCTGCATATTCCTCTGCCTTGTGACAGACACGCTCCATATCCGTGCCAAGCAGCGCATCCACACAGGTAATACATATCATCACAACAGACGGCTTTTTCTTAAGTCCTTCGCATATTTCCGCTACTGCCTTAGGGATCTTTTTCAGGTGCCTTCCGGTCACAATATCCGTCTCATCCATCAACAGATAATAAAAACGGTCCTGATAGGCCCGCATCGAACTAAGCACCGAGGTATTGCGGCCACAGCATCCCGGAGACACGATCAACATAACAGAATCCGGAACCGCCAGACCTGCACGTTTGACACCAAATCCTTCTGCTCCCGGAGAATTGAATGCCAGCGTTGCAGGGGAACTGTAGATCAGATGTGTATGGGAAATAAGCTGTCTGGGAATGTTATTTTTTCCAAGCTCATCCAGCTCTTTTACCGTACAAAAATATGCTTCCTGTCTCATGCGTTTTCCTCTTCTTTCCATAACAATGTGGCAAGATCAAAGAAACATCTGCTGATTTCAGAGGCCGGATCTCCTTCAATCACAGTCTTTCCCTGCTCTTCCCAGTGAATAATTTCATTACTTCGCGGCACTTCTCCCACAATCGGCACCCCGATCTTTTCTGAAAATGCCTGTACTTTTTCTTTCTCATTTTCCACATTTCTGTGATTTAACACGATGCCAAATACCCGGGCATAACTGCGATCCTCAAAATTTCTGACTGCACTGGAAATATTGTTGGCAGCATACAGTGCCATTTTTTCACCGGATGTAACGATCAGAACCTTATCCGCATATCCCTCACGAATCGGTGCTGCAAATCCACCGCACACAACATCACCTAATACATCATACAAAACCACATCGGGTTTATAATGTTCGAATAGTTCCATATCTTCAAGAAGCTGAAACGTCGCAATAATTCCACGCCCCGCACAGCCAAGTCCCGGTGTCGGTCCGCCCGTCTCAATGCAGAGGATTCCTCCATAGCCTTCCTTTGAAATCTGCGCCAGCTCATCCGGCTCCTCGTCCTCTTCCCTCATATAATTCATTACCGGACGAAGTGGCTCACCACCAAGTAAATTAATGGTGGAATCCGCTTTCGGATCGCATCCGATCTGAATGACACGTTTTCCCATATTTGCAAAAGCTGCTGCAAGATTGGAAGTCACTGTGGATTTTCCAATACCGCCCTTTCCGTATACTGCTACCTTTAACATGCTATCCTCCTGTTATTTTCAACGCAAAAAACCATCTTTCGGGCAATCTGTCAGAAAGATGGTTCTGTAAATCCTTATTTCTTAACTATTCCTGCTCGGATCATCCTTGCCGTCAGAGTTTTTATTCATTTATATTAAAATTGTTCAACACAATTACCGTCGTATCTTTTTCACCAAATGCTCTGCAGATGAATGAATCAGATACCGTAATTTTCCCAATCATTTTATCAGCTGTTATACAAATTAGTCAACACGAACTGCATGCTTCAATCCCCTACACCTGCATATTCCAACATATTTAAGCCTATGGCCTGTCGTGTTTTTCATAGGTATACTCTCACGTCATTTTATTTTCTACAGACAGTATACCATAAAAATCAGAAATTGCATCCTCTTCATTTGCACCAAATAGAAAAAATGACTCTGTGGGATTTGCCCACAGAGCCATTTTTTCTATTTGCCTTTTATTTCAGATATCCGTTTGTAACCATATCTACAATCTCACCTGTCGGAATGGAAAATTCGACCATTCCCATATATCCCGGTGCTACTTCATACTTGTCAAATACAAGGGTAAGTTCTCCCTTCTCATTGACATAGAAATTCGTCTTATTGCTGATGGACTTGAAATTGAACTTATTGTTTTCATCGTCCACAAAATAGGTAACATCTGCATTCTCTTTCATCTGTGCCCGCATCTGTTCTTTGATATTGTCGGAAATCCGGTCAATATAGCCGCTTCCTTTTTTGAACAGATTTTTCAGAGTGATTTGTTTTCCGGATTTTTTATCCACACTGAAAATCTTTGCATAACTCTGGGAGCCGCCCATAGCAATTACCGTATCAATCCGCAGGCAAAACAGCTTGTCGTTGTCGGTTACAACCTTATATCCGGAAGTAAGGCTCTCATTTCCCTTCTCTCCCTTCTTTATGGCTGCCACATCTTTTTTATAATCTTTGATAAATTTATTCTGATAACTGGATATTGCAGCATTCAGTTTTTCACTTTCGCTTTTCATGACTTTTCCGTCTGTACCTGTAATTTTCACTTTCGGAATCTTTACACTGGCTTCCATCTGTTTGCCCTTCTGGTTGTTGGTATACTTCTTTGCCAGCGATACTTTATAAACCGGCAGACTTGTTTTTGCCTGTGTAACCACCGTTCCTGCTCCCATTGTCACCAGCATTGCCGCAGCAGCTACTGCAATACCTGTCTTTTTTAATACACTACTCAGTTTACTCATTTTATTTTCCTCCTTTTTTGTTTCTATCTATTAGACCATTCATCACACATAAAAGTTTCAGAAATACAAAAATTTCCATTTTATTTTTCTGCTGCCCGGCTTCATTGAAAAAAAACAGGAAAAAAGCTATAATAATATAAGTTTGCCATATAAAAGCAAATACAGATATTAACATAAGAAAGGGCGAAACATATGACTTCAGAACAACAAAATCCACTTGCCGTGGACAAAATTTCTTCGCTGATTCTGCGCTTTTCCGTACCGAGCATTATCGCCATGCTTGTCAGTGCGGTATACAACATTGCAGACCAGCTTTTTATCGGAAATGCGGTCGGCACACTCGGCAATGCCGCTACCAACATTGCATTCCCACTTGCCATGATGTGCACAGGACTTGGACTTCTGTTTGGAATCGGCGGTGCGGCAAGCTTCAACCTTCACATGGGTGCCGGCAAAAAAGAAAAAGCTCCCTATTTTGTCGGAAACGCCATCACAATGCTTCTTACCGTTGGCATCCTTCTTTTTGCCATAACCGAATTATTTTTGAATCCTCTGCTGGTCGGATTTGGTTCCCCTGCAGATGTTCTCCCGCTTGCCCGGCAATACGTCCGTGTGACGGCGATCGGTTTTCCTTTTTTAATTCTTACGATCGGAAGCGGACACTTAATCCGTGCAGACGGCAGCCCAAAGATGGCGATGTTTGTAAACATTTCCGGCGCCGTCATCAACATTGTATTGGATGCCGTGTTTGTTCTGGGATTCCACTGGGGCATGTACGGTGCTGCAGCGGCAACCGTGATCGGTCAGGTCATCTCTGCGATTATTGCGGTCTGCTATCTGTCACACTACCGCACAGTAACCCTGCACTCCGAGCATTTCCGGCCGAATGCTTCCCATCTGGCACAGATCTGCTCACTTGGCATGGCTTCTGCCATCAACCAGGTTGCCATGATGATCGTGCAGATTACGATGAACAACCTGCTAAAGCATTACGGTGCACAGTCCGTTTACGGAGAGTCAATTCCGATTGCCTGTTCCGGAATTGTCATGAAAGTCAACCAGCTTTACTTTTCCGTGATTATCGGCCTGTCACAGGGCAGCCAGCCGATCCAGAGTTTTAACTACGGTGCAAAACAGTACAACCGGGTAAAGGAATCATATCGTCTGGCGATTACGGTCGGTGCCATTGTATCCATTGTATCCTTTCTGCTGTTTCAGATTTTTCCGCGACAGATCCTCGGTCTGTTTGGCAGCGGAAGCAAAGAATATTTTGATTTCGGTGTAAACTATTTCCGGATTTTCCTGCTGTTTACATGGCTTAATTTTATGCAGCCGATTTCCTCGACGTTTTTCAGTTCGATCGGAAAAGCATATAAGGGAACGTTTCTTTCTCTGACAAGACAGATTTTATTCCTGCTTCCTTTGCTTTTGCTTTTCCCGCGTTTCTGGGGAATTAAGGGAATTCTTTATGCGAGTCCGGTTGCGGATGTGTTATCTTTTGCAGTTGGACTGGCAATGGTTATACATGAATTCCAGTTGATCCGGAAGTTGGAAGTTTCTGAACAGAATACAACGACTTTCTAACATGAAAGTAAAAATATATTTTCCTGCAAAAAAGCGCGCAGCAAAAGGGGGGCACCACTTTTTGCTGCGCGCATTTTTTACTGTTTCAAATCGACTTTTATTTATTTTTCAGCCCCGATATGAGTTCTCAGCTTATTTTTGATCTCATTCTCAAGCTTCTCCACAAACTCATCCAGTGGAAGAACTGTGGTATCTTTTTCTCCATGCAGACGGAAGGATACGGTTCTGTCTTCTTTCTCATTGAAGCCGACAACCAGAAGATACGGCACCTTCTGCACCTGTCCTTCACGCATACGATAGCCAAGCTTCTCGGATCTGTCATCGAGTTCTACACGGACATCCTTTGCCTCTAATGCATCGCAGATTTCCTTTGCATAAGCAGTCAGTTCCTCGTTGTCTGTCTTAACCGGCATCACACGAACCTGAACCGGAGCCAGCCATGTCGGCAGATTTCCCTTGGTCTCCTCAAGAATATATGCCATGAAACGATCGAGGGAACCAAGGATTGCACGATGCAGAACAACCGGTGTCTTCTTCTCACCATCACGGTCTACATAAGACAGATTGAATTTTGCCGGGAGACAGAAATCAAGCTGGCAGGTAGAAAGTGTGATCTCATTGCCGACTGCAGGCTGTACGTTTACATCCAGCTTTGGTCCATAGAAAGCAGCCTCTCCAATTTCCTCTGTATAATCAATTTTCAGATCATTCAATACCGTGCGGAGTGCATCCTCTGCCTTGTTCCACATAGCATCATCATCATGATACTTTTCTTTGTTTGCCGGATCACGCAGAGACAGTACACAACGGTAATTGGTAATTCCGAAATCCTTGTAGGTACTAAAAATCAAGTCTACAACCTTGGTAAACTCATCCTCAATCTGCTCCGGTGTTACAAACAGATGCGCATCGTTCTGACAAAAATGTCTGCCTCGCTCGATACCCTTTAACGTTCCGCTGGATTCGTAACGGAAATCATGTGCGATCTCACCGATACGGATCGGCAGATCCTTATAGGAATGTCTTCTGTTTGCATAGATCATCATATGATGCGGGCAGTTCATCGGACGAAGAACGAAAGACTCTCCCTCCATCTCCATTGGTGGGAACATGTTTTCTTTGTAGTGATCCCAATGACCGGAGGTCTCCCACAGGCGACGGTTCAGGATGATCGGTGTGGAGATTTCTACGTATCCTGCTTTTCTGTGGATTTCACGCCAGTAATCCATCAGTGCATTTTTCAGATCCATTCCTTTTGGAAGGAAGAACGGGAATCCCGGGCCGTCCTCACTCATCATAAACAGGCCGAGCTCTTTTCCGAGTTTTCTGTGGTCACGTTTCTTTGCTTCCTCGATCATGTGGAGGTACTCTTCGAGCTCTGCTTTCTTTGTGAATGCAGTTCCGTAGATTCTCTGCAGCATCTTGTTTTTCTCGCTGCCTCTCCAGTATGCACCTGCAAGGCTGGTCAGTTTGAAGGCTTTGACCGGCTTTGTGCTCATCAGATGAGGGCCTGCGCACAGGTCCGTGAATTCACCCTGGCGATAGAAGCTGATGACTGCGTCTTCCGGCAGATCTTCGATCAGTTCTACTTTATATGGCTCTTCTTTTTCTTTCATGAAGGCGATGGCTTCTGCTCTCGGCAGTTCGAAGCGCTCCAGTTTCAGATCCTCTTTTACGATTTTCTTCATCTCTGCTTCGATTTTTTCAAGGTCTTCGCTGGTGAGCGGAGTCTCTCTGTCTACATCGTAGTAGAATCCGTCTGCGATGGACGGTCCGATGGCCAGTTTGGTATCCGGGTACAGTCTCTTGATGGCCTGTGCCATGATATGGGATGTGGTGTGACGGAATGCTGCTTTTCCGCCTTCATCGTTGAAGGTCAGAATGGAAAGATTGCAGTCCTTGTCGATGACGGTACGAAGATCTTCTACTTCGCCGTTTACTTCACCTGCACAGGCCATTCTTGCAAGGCCTTCGCTGATGTCTGCTGCGATCTCAATGATGGATTTCGGTTCGGAGTACTCTTTGGTACTTCCATCTTTCAGTGTGATGATCATTTGCTTTACCTCTTTCTTTGTATATTTTTCGCAAGCGTGTTTCAGAATTTTTATACTTTTTACAGCAACAAAAAAGTCCCTTCTGACACGCTTATGCTGTCAAAAGGGACGATGTATTTTCATTCACCGCGGTTCCACCCATTTTGTTTTTTCAAACCACTTCATTTGACGATAACGGAATCACCGGACTGTTTTGCAGCCACTCAGAGGTAGTTTTCAGAAGGTTCCAAAATAAGAACCTGCATATCGGGTCTTGAAATCATTTTTTGCCAGTTTCATAACCAGCCGGCGGTTTTTATATAAATCC
>OMCN01001036.1_pt1 | contig 9126 bp, 7 predicted proteins | sample 1645061 | NCBI WGS metagenome assembly OMCN01 (sample SAMEA103958124, study PRJEB25191) | human gut metagenome | biome: human-associated habitat [ENVO:00009003]; feature: intestine environment [ENVO:2100002]; material: feces | place: Germany | collected 2013/2015 | reverse complement strand
CTGGAATATCTGATGGTGCATCGGGGGCGGCCCGTCAGCCAGGAAGAACTGATTGAGCATGTCTGGGACAACAGCGTGGACAATTTCAGCAACTCCATTCGTGTGCATATTTCCGCATTGCGCAAGAAACTCCGCGCCGCATTGGGTTATGACCCCGTTCGCAACCGCATCGGCGAGGGTTATCTGATGGAAGAGGAAGGCGTATGAAGAAGTTCTCCTTACAGTGGCGCATCACCCTGATGACTGCCCTGCTCATCGGTTTGACCTGTATCGCCATGAATTTGATGCTCTGCTCCTCCGGCGTGTATTATATGGACACGATCGCGAACACCTTGCAAGGCGGCACTGTGATTCTGAATGAAGAAGACATGGTAAGCTTTGATCCGCAGCTCATAGCGCCGGACGAGGAGCTGACCATCGTCGTCGATGGGGCACAGGGGCGCTTCCGCACCACCAACTGGTATATCACGGCGGCGGTGACGATTCTGAGCGGCATTCTCGCTTACTTCGTCAGTGGACGCGCTCTCAAGCCCCTGCGCAGCTTTGCATCGCAGGTGGAGCAGGTGCAGCTGAACAATCTGGCGGATATGAAGATCGACGAAGATGTGCTTCCGGAGTTCAAGCAGCTCAGCCGCTCCTTCAATCAGATGCTGGAGAGGCTGAACAACGCCTTTGCCGCCCAGCGGCAGTTCACCGGCAATGCCGCCCACGAGCTGCGCACGCCGCTGGCGCTGATGCAGGCGCAGCTGGAGCTGTTTTCCGCGGAGCATCCCGATGTGCGGCCGGAGACGGCGGAGTTCCTCACGCTTTTGCGTGAGCAGACGGAACGGCTGATACAGATGACCAGGACACTGCTGGAGATGAGCAATCTGCGGCAGGTGGCGCGGAACGAGCGGATCCAGCTGGCTCCCATGATCGAGGAGATCTTCACAGATCTTGCGCCGCTCTCAGATAAGCTCGGCGTCACGCTGACGGCGGAGGGCGACGGCTCCCTGACCGGCAGCGACGCGCTGATCTACCGTCTGATCTTCAACCTGACGGAGAATGCTGTCAAGTACAACCGGCCGGGCGGCTCGGTGCGGGTCAAACTTGCACAAAGGCAGGAAAAGTGCATCATTCGCGTTTCCGACACCGGCTGCGGCATTCCGGAGGAATATCAGCGGAGCATTTTCCATCCCTTCTTCCGGGTAGACAAATCCCGCAGCCGCGAGTACGGCGGCGCGGGACTGGGGCTTTCTCTGGTGTGGGAGATCGCCGATCTCCACGGCGGCTCCGTTTGGGTGGAGGAAAGCTCGGACAAGGGCACGACCATCGCGGTGGAGCTGCCGGCAGGGGCGGAAAACGATTCTCTCAGCGTGGATATCCCATAGCGTCCCTTGGCGGTTTCATGATGATCGTTTTTCAACCTCCACAATGTTATCGCAGCAACTCTCGATCAGCTCCCTGTCGTGGGTGATCACGAGAATGGTTCTGCCGTTCCGCGCTTCGCTTTTCAGCCTTTCTGCGATCAGGCGCATGTTTCGCCCGTCAAGGCCGCTGGTGGGCTCGTCAAGGATCAATATCCTACGGCCGGAAAAGATGGCGCAGGCGATGGCAAGGCGCTGCTTCTGTCCGCCGGACAGAGCGGACGGGTGCGCGTCCCTGTACTCGTAAAGGCCAAATTCTTTCAGCAAATATCTGGCACGGTCTTTGTTTTCTTCCGTCAATTCGGTATTCAGCAGCAGCTCCTCCGCCACGCTTGCCGTAAAAAACTGTGTTGACGTGTCGTTGCCGCAGTAATAGATCTCCCTGTGCCGGACTGCCGCTCTTGCTTTTTTTCCGTCTATCAGGATATGTCCCCTTGTCTGCTTCGCCAGCCCGCAGAGGATCTGCGCAAGGGTGGTTTTCCCCGCGCCGTTTTGCCCCGTTATGGCGGTCACCTTGCCTTCAGGAAAGGAGAGGGAAACATCATCGAAAATAACTTCTTTGCGTATTCTTTTCGAGAGCCCTGCTGTCTTCAAGACGGCAGGGCTTTCGTCTAATACGGAGGGAGCGGGAAGGCTCTTTCCCTCGTGCGGAGAGCGCAGGCCCATACCTAAGATGTCCGCTTCCGGCAGAAGGCGCAAATCCTCCGGTGTATACTCGGCCGCTATTCTGCCATCCCGCAGATATAAAAACCGGTCTGCGATCCCCATCAGCCAGTCGATCCTATGCTCCGCGATGAGCAGGGTAAAGCCCTGCTCCTTGAGCTGCCGAAGGGTCTGCGCAAGCTGCCTCGTCCCGGCGGCGTCGAGGTTGGCCGTCGGCTCATCGCACACAAAGGCCTTTGGCTTCATGGCGTATACGGACGCAATGGCCGCCCGCTGCTTTTCTCCGCTTGAGAGGACGTCAACTGCCCTGTCTTTCAAATGGGACAGCTTCAACGCCTCTATGGCGGCGTCCGTCCTCTCCCGTATCTCCCGGGCGGCCAGGCCGTAATTCTCGCAGGGAAAGGCGACCTCTCCGGCAAGCTCAGAGGAAAAGAACTGGCTTTTGGGGTCCTGAAAAACGCTTCCCACCAAATGCCCGATCTCCCATGTGGAAAGCCTTGATATGTCCTTGCCGTCTATTTTTACAATCCCACTGAAGGCTCCGGGATAGAAGGACGGCGCAAGCCCGTTGACAAGCCTTGTCACGGTGGTCTTGCCGCAGCCGGAAAGCCCCGTCAGCACGACGCATTCGCCGCTTTTTACCGAAAGGGAAATGTCCCGCACGCCTCTGTCCGAGTTTTCGTATTGAAAAGAAGCGCGTATAAGCTCGATCATGCCATGCTCCTTTCCAAAACCAAATAGGAAACCGTGACCAGCGCACATGCGGCTGCCGCGATGTGATCCCGCGCCCCGGCCCTTTGCTCATAATAGCTGCCGCGCACACCCGGGCGCTCCGCGCCCCTTGCAACGGCGGAAACGGAAAGCTGATCGGCGAGCTGCAATACCCGAAGGAGAAACGGAACCAGCACATACTCTATGCTCTGCACGGGATGCGCGAGCAGCTGCCCCGCCGCGGTAAGCCCTCGGTTTTTCATAGACCTGCCTACGCCTTTCAGCTCCGTCCGCATGGTAGGGAAGAAGCGAAAGACCACAAGCAGCCCGAGAATGAACGGGGTGGGCATACGGAGGCGGGATAAAAATGCGGAGAGCATTCCCGGCGGCGTGGTGATCAGATCCCATGACACCAGAAAGATCGGTGACAGATTCCAGAACATCAGAACATAAAACTCCGAAAAAACCGGCATGTGCAGTCCGTGGAAGCGGATACCGTACAGCAGCAGCGCCAGCAGCAGATAAAAGCAGCCATAGGACGCGGCAAGGCGGAAATTCCGCTGAAAGACGAGATAAAGAAGCGCGCCGCCGGTCAGGATGCAGGTGAGCAGCACATTCCCGCCGATCGTCACTCCGGCAAAGACGCACAGCAGCGCCCACAGCTTGACCGGCACCGCAAAGGATGCGTCCGCTCTCATAGAACGCCGGCCTTCTGAAAATGCCTGCGGATCAGCCGCCTGCCCACCATGCAGCCTAAAAAGCCCATCAGCGTCGTGAACAGCAGAATAAAGGCCAGCCAGTCGGGAGAGGTGTAGTAACGCACATAGGAATCGATGTAGCTCTGCTCCATGCCGCTTGCCAGCGCAAAATCGTAGTAGGTGTCCCAGAAGAACCAGATGGGCAGCAGATTGACCCCGTTGTATAAAAGGCTCGCCGCCGTCCAGGCGGCAGTCAGCCGTTTCGGCTTTTGGCAGGAGCCTTCCTTCCAGAGAATCGCCTCGCAGAGGATCCCTACGAGAACATAATAAGGAAGCAAGAACCAGTTGCCCATCAGCAGGAAAATCACACCGAGGATCGTCATATAGATCAGCGTCACAAAACGCTTTCCGATCCGGCTGACCATGAGCATATAGACCGGCGCGCAGAGGAACATGGTGATCCCCACGGACAGTACCATGCTGACAAAGTCGTTGGCCATGCAGACCATATTGACGACGAGCTGGATCACGATCAGCACCGCCGAAAGCAGCACCGTGGTGATCACATCCCTGACAGACCACTTATTTGTTTCTTTCATAATCTCCTCCTTGTTTTCAGCACTTCGTTTTCCAATATTGCACTTGGGATCCTGTTCATCTCGCAGCTTTCTACGCCGTCCACTCCATGCTCTCGCTCTGGAGCTGCGCCATGTGGCGGAACAGGCCGTTCTTTTTCAGCAGCTCGGCGGGAGAATCCATCTCAACCACGCGGCCGCCGGAGAGCAGGACGATCTGATCGGCGTTCATGACGGTACGCATGCGGTGCGCGATGATGAGCACCGTCTTATCCTTGATCAATCCGGACAGTGCCGCCTGCACCGCCGTTTCGTTTTCCACGTCCAGCGAGGCCGTGGCCTCGTCCAGCAAAATCACCGGCGCGTCCTTCAAGATGGCGCGGGCAATGGAGATGCGCTGCCGCTCGCCGCCGGAGAGCCGGGAGCCGTTTTCCCCGATCAGGGTGTGGTAGCCCTCCGGCAGCCTGGATACGAAGGCGTCGCACTGCGCCGCCTTCGCCGCCGCCAGCACCTCCTCGTCGGTGGCGTCCCGCTTGCCGAGGCGGATGTTTTCCATCACGGTATCCGCAAAGAGCACCACATCCTGAAATACGATGGCGTAGTTTTTCAGCAGCGCCTCGCCGTCCACCGTGGACACGTCCACGCCGCCCAGCCGCACCGTGCCCTCCGCCGGGTCCCAGAAGCGGGCTGCCAGCCTGGCTGCCGTGGATTTGCCGCCGCCGGAGGGGCCCACCAGCGCCGTCACCTGCCCCTGCTTCGCCGTAAAGGAGACGTCTCTTAGCACGTCCTCTTTTTCCCGGTAGGCAAAGGTCACATGCTCAAAGCGGATGTCGTAGCCATCGGGATCATATTCGGTCATACCGGTCATGCGCTTTTCGTTCTCGATCTCCTGCATACGCTCGATGCGCACCTCGCAGGCGAACACCGCGGCCATGTTGGCAAACATGGAGCCGATGGGGTCATATACCCGGGTGGAGGCGATAAGGAACATCAGAAACGGGATCAGCGACAAGTCGCCGCGGCTCATGAGCAGCACCCCCGTGAGGACGGTGGTGGCGATACCCAGCTTTAGGAAGGACTGTGCCGCCGTGACCACGGAGCCCGTAAACAGCTCACCCCGGATGGTGTCCTGCTCCGCCTCGTCCAGCCTGCGGTTCAGGTCAGCGATATACCGCGCCTTTTGGTTGCACGCCTTGATCTCCGGCGCGCACTCCAGTGCCTCCTGCATGGCGTCGGTGGCCGCACGCCGGGTGACAAGCCCCTTCGTTATATGCCGCTTTTCCATGCGCCGGGAGAGATAGACCATCAGCAGCGACGCAGGCACCACCCACAAAAGAGCCAGCGCCATTCGCCAGTCGTAAAGCAGCATGCCTGCGGAAATCAGCGCCGTGGAGATGAGCGCGCCGTGCATGGCGGGGTAAAAGTGGGAGAATGCCTTTTCCAGCGTCTCCGTATCCCCCATGATGGTGGTGGTCAGGTCAGTCAGGTCACAGTTTCCGAAGAAGGACAGCGGGAGCTGGCGCAGCACCTCCGCCAGCCGGATGCGGCGGTTGGCGCTTTCCAGGTAGGTGGCTTCGTATAGAGCTTTGTACTGAATCAGAAAGGTCACAAAGAGCGCGGCGAGGGCAAGGACGCCCGCAACCAGAAAGCGCGTAAGCCCCGCCCTTGGGTCGGTGCCGTTTGTCAGTGCCTCTACGATGCCGGAGAGCGCCGTGGCCAGCACGCCCACCGGCAGCATTTTGCTGATATTGACCAGTACGGACCAGAACACGGCGGCCACATAGTCTTTTGCGCCCTTCTCCGTCATGGCGTATTTTTTGCTGATACGTTCGATCATGCGGCACCTCCTACCTTCCACTGCGCGGCCTTTTGGTACTCCTCCCACATGGCGGCGTATACGCCGCCCTTTTCAAGAAGCTCGTCGTGCTTTCCTTCCTCGGCGATCTCGCCGTCCCGGACGACAAGGATGCGATCCATGTTCCGCACCGTGGACAGGCGGTGGGCGATCATCAGCACGGTCTTGCCCTTCATCAGCGCCTCGAAGGCCTTTTGTATCTTCGCCTCGTTCTCGGGGTCTGCAAAGGAGCTTGCCTCATCCAGCACCACGATGGGTGCGTCCTTTAAGATCGCCCGAGCCAGCGCGATGCGCTGCATCTCGCCGCCGGAGAGGTATACGCCCTTGGCACCGATCACGGCGTCCAGCCCGCCCGGCGTCTTTTCCAGAATATCGCCGCACTGAGCAAGCTGCGCCGCGTGTAATATCTCCGCCTCGGTGGCGTCCGGCCGAGCGGCGCGGATGTTGTCGCGGATGCTCTTTTTGAAGAGCCTCACCTCCTGAAAGACGAAGGATATCTGCTCCATCAGCTCCGCGGTGGGGATGCTCCGCACGTCCTGTCCACCCAGGAGCACCGCCCCCTCCTGCACGTCGAAAAAGCGCGGGATCAGCCGGGCGATGGTGGTCTTGCCGCCGCCGGAGGGGCCCACCAGCGCCCACGCCTCCCCCTGCGGCAGGTGGAAGCTCACATTCGTCAGTGCAGGCCTGTCTGCGCCGTCATAGGAAAAGGTGACATTCTCAAAGGAAATGCTGCTGTCCGCGGGCTTGCTTCCGCTGTCCGCCCCAGGCTCGGGAAGGGGGGACTCCTTCAATATGGCCTCCAGCTTGTTCACCGCCTCGGCGGCCTCCATCTGCGCGTTGGCCGCGTACATCAGCCGCTCCATCATAAAGGCAAGCTGGGGCGCGAAGAAGATGTAAAACACCAGATCGGCCAGCACCGCCCAACCGTCTGCCGCGCCGCCGATGAGAACCATTCCCAAAGGCATGAGAAGCAGGAACATGGCGTTCAGCACCACCGTAAGCAGGGTGTAGGGCATACGGCACATCATGGCGTAGCCGCTGGCAAGGTCGCGGTAGCTGAGGATGGCGGCATGAAAGCTCTTGAAGGAGTAAACCGTCTGCTGGAACACCTTCACCACCGGGATGCCCCGGACATACTCCGTGGCCTCGGCGGAAATGCGCTCTCCTGCGCGCTGGTATTCCTCAAAGAACTTCATGCCTCTCCCGGTCATCATGCTCATCAGGCAGACAAGCCCGATGACCATGGGGATCAGGCAGGCAAGCCCCATACGCCAGTCAAAGACGAAGAGCAGTCCCACCGCCAGTATCGGCGTTATGATCCCGCCCACCGCGTCGGGGATGGTGTGGGCAAGGAGCGTTTCTGTCAGCGCCGCGTTGTCGTCGATCTGCTTGCGCAGCCGCCCCGTAAGATTGGCGTTAAAGTACCCCAGCGGCAGGTCAACGAGATGGGCGACCGCCGCCTTTCGCATATTCGTCGCCACCCGGAAGGCCGCAAGGTGTGTACACATGAGCCCGGCGAAATACACAGCCGCGCTCAGAAGCGCCGCCGCCAGCGCATACCAGCCGTAGCGGGCAAGCCCTTCCGGAACGCCGCCTCCCGGCGTTAAAATGCCTCTGGCTGCGTACCAGACAAAGACGAATGGGAAAATGCCGACTGCCGCCGAAACGCCGGACAGCCCGCAGCCCAAGACGGACAGCCACTTATGCCCTCCGGCGTATTCCAGCAGCCTGCCCAGCACAGGCGGCTGCTTTGTTTTTTTCTGTTTGCTCATATTCCGTGTTCCTTTCTTAAAATATATGGATTTGTTGGAGGATGCGCCGCGCCAGTTAGAGATGACTAACCGACAGTTATTTTTTAAGGCTCATTCGAGCCTTAAAAGTCCGCTCCAGCCGGAGTGGAAGAATACAGCCAGTTCATCGACGTATTTCATGGCTTCCTCTCTCGGCATATCGTGGACGATGGTTTCACACACCGCCGTAAAGTAGGCCCTTGTGATCATGTGATGAAGCTGACGAGTCATGCTCCCGGAGAGCATACCGTTTTTTCTGAGGAGGGCGTAGTATTCTTCGGATCGATCGACCTCCAGATCCACCAGCACCTCGATGAAATCCGCGTAGCCTGTTCCTTCCGCCCGGCAGAGGATCAGCTTGAATTCGTCGAAATGGTCGTACATGAACGCGACAAACTCATGCAGGTGCTGGGTGGAAAGCGCAAGGCTTTCTTTTGTTTTCCCCTCCGGGACGAGGTCAAAATAAACGTCCTGCGCCGCCTTGAAGCGGGTGAGCAGCTCGCTTGCGGTCTCGCCCACAAGGTCTTCAAACAGAGCGGTCTTATCCGGGTAGTAGCCGTAAAAGGCGCCCTTTGTGAAGCCTGCCTCCGCGACGATTTTATTTAGAGATGCGTCCTTAAAACCTTTTTCCAGAAATTCTTTTTTCCCAACTTCGAGGATCCTCCTCTGGGTTTCCGTTCGTTCCATCTCCTACGCCCCCCTGATATACCAGCGGTACATACCGCTGGTATATTATAACCGCATAGATTTGGTTTGTCAATGGGAGTGACACATTTTATACTATCCCAGCGCCACATCCAGCGTCATCATGACGCTAAAGCCCACGGCAAAGAAAATCGTGCCGATGTTGGAGTGCTTTCCCTGCGACATTTCGGGAATCAGCTCCTCCACCACCACATAGAGCATGGCGCCCGCCGCAAAGCTCAGAAAATACGGCAGCGCCGGGATCACCAGCTGCGCCGCAAGAAGCGTCAGCACCGCGCCGATAGGCTCCACCACGCCGGAGAGCACGCCGCCGAGAAATGCCTTACCCTTGCTCTCGCCCTCCGCGCGCAGCGGCATGGAGATGATGGCGCCCTCGGGGAAATTCTGAATGGCGATGCCAAGGGACAGGACAAGCGCGCTTGCCGCCGTGATCTGCGCGTTCCCCGCGAGGAAGCCCGCGTACATCACGCCCACCGCCATTCCCTCCGGGATGTTATGTAGAGTCACCGCCAGCACCATCATGGTGGTGCGGCCCAGCCTGCTTTTCGGTCCCTCCGCCTGATTGCTTCCCACATGAAGATGAGGAATCAGATGGTCAAGTAGAAGCAAAAACAGCACGCCGACCCAGAAGCCGATAAAGGCGGGGAGAAAGGACAGCTTCCCCATATCCTCCGACTGCTCAATGGCGGGGATCAGCAAGCTCCAGATGGACGCTGCCACCAT
>OMCN01001035.1_pt1 | contig 9130 bp, 7 predicted proteins | sample 1645061 | NCBI WGS metagenome assembly OMCN01 (sample SAMEA103958124, study PRJEB25191) | human gut metagenome | biome: human-associated habitat [ENVO:00009003]; feature: intestine environment [ENVO:2100002]; material: feces | place: Germany | collected 2013/2015 | reverse complement strand
ACGCGCAAGCGCTGCATCCTTGACCCGGGATGCGGCGCTTTTTTGCTGACAGAATGCGATTTTCATGGTATACTGGGCATATCATCACGAAAAGCGGCCCCAGAGGGCATTGCGCAGAAGAAAAACGAAAAAGGAACGGAGTAGAAGGATCCATGCTTTACAGCGAGTTACAGTGCAGCGAGGCCATCCATAAGGCCGTAGAGAGGATGGGCTTTGCGGAAATGACCGAGGTGCAGAAAAAGACCATCCCCGTCATGCTGGCCGGGCATGACGTGATCGCCAAGGCCCCCACCGGGACCGGCAAAACCTTTGCCTTCGGCATCCCCATGGTGGAGCACATCGACCCGGAGTCCAGCGACGTGCTGGCCCTGGTGCTGGCCCTGACATTGCTGACGGCAGCGGGCTGCGACATCCAGGTCCCATCCACCCCCACCGCGCCGGTGAACCCCGGCACGGAGCAGACGGATCCCCAGGACAAGCCCGAGACGCCGGATACCCCGGATACCCCCGACGAGCCGGACACCCCGGACACGTCCGAGCCGTCCGGCCAGGACCAATACCACACGGACCCGGTGCCCCAGGGGAAGCCCCAGCCGGTGGAGCCGGAGGAAACCAAGCCCGACACCTCTCAGCAAGCCACCTGCACCATCTCTATCTCCTGCGCCACCATCCTGAACAATATGGACAAGTGCGAGGAGGCCAAGCGGGCGCTGATCCCCGCCGACGGCACCATTCTGGCGGCTTCCACGGTGACGTTCTCCCCGGGGGAGAGCGTGTTCGACGTGCTGCAGCGGGTGTGCAAGGAAAGGAAGATCCCCATGGAGTTCAGCTGGACGCCCATCTACAACTCCGCCTATATCGAGGGAATCTATAACCTGTATGAGTTCGACGTGGGCGACGGCTCCGGCTGGATGTACAAGGTCAACGACTGGTTCCCCAACTACGGCTGCTCCCGGTATCAGGTGCAGCAGGGGGACGTGATCTGCTGGGTGTATACCTGCGACCTGGGCTATGACGTAGGCGGCGGCTACATGGGCGGCTGAGCCTGTCCCCAAAACGATTCTGTGAAAGGAGGCCGGAGCCGTGGGCGACGCCTTTTCCCGCTATCATCCCCTGGTGAATTTCCTGTTTTTCGCCCTGGTGCTGGCCTATTCCATGGTGCTGATGCACCCGGTGTGCCTGGCGGTGTCCCTGACGGGGGCGCTGGTGTACGCCGGTGAGCTGGGAGGCCGCCGGGCCCTGGCGGGGCACCTGAAATTCGCCCTGCCGGTGCTTCTGCTGGCGGCCATCGTGAACCCGGCCTTCAACCACGCCGGAGTCACCATTCTGACGTATCTGCCCTCCGGCAATCCCCTGACCCTGGAGAGCATCCTCTACGGCCTGGCGGCGGGGGCCATGCTGTGCGCCGTGGTGCTGTGGTTCGTGTGCTTCAACGCCGTGATCACCTCGGACAAGTTCGTGTATCTGTTCGGCCGGGTTATTCCGGCATTGTCCCTGGTGCTGAGCATGACACTGCGGTTCGTGCCCCTGTTCCGGCGGCAGCTGGAGGTGGTGCGCCAGGCCCAGTTCTGCATCGGCCGGGACGCCTCCTGCGGCAGCGTGTGGCAGCGGGTCCGCCGGGCCGTGACCATCTTTTCCATCATGGTCACCTGGGCCCTGGAAAACGCCATCGAAACCGCCGACAGCATGAAAAGCCGGGGCTACGGCCTGCGGGGCCGGACGGCCTTCTCCATCTATCGCATGGAGAGCCGGGACCGGTACGCCCTGGCGTGGCTGGGCTTCTGCGGGCTGTATCTGCTGTGCGGATGCCTGGCCGGAGGGCTGAAGTGGTGGTATTTCCCCCTGCTGCAGGGGGTCATGACCCAGCCGTTTTCCATCAGCTTTTATCTGGCGTATCTGGCCCTGTGCCTGACGCCGGTGATCATAGACCGAAGGGAGGCCCGCGCATGGCGCTGTTCACCATCGAAAACCTGAGCTTTACCTATCCGGGGCAGACCGCCCCGGCCATTGACCGCCTGACCCTGACGGTGCCGGAGGGTGCCTTTCTGGTGCTGTGCGGCCCGTCGGGCTGCGGCAAGTCCACCCTGCTGCGGCAGCTGAAGCCCGCCCTGGCCCCCCACGGGGTCCGGCAGGGGCGCATCCTGTTCCGGGACGCCCCCCTGGAGCAGGCGGACCAGCGGACCCAGGCGGCCCGCATCGGCTTTGTCCAGCAGTCGCCGGAAAACCAGATCGTCACCGACAAGGTGTGGCACGAGCTGGCCTTCGGGCTGGAGAGCCTGGGGACGGACACCCCCACCATCCGCCGCCGGGTGGCGGAGATGGCGGCGTTCTTCGGCATCGAGGACTGGTTTTACCGGGACGTTTCCCAGCTGTCCGGAGGCCAGAAGCAGCTGCTGAACCTGGCCTCGGTGATGGCCATGCAGCCGGACGTGCTGATCCTGGACGAGCCCACCAGCCAGCTGGACCCCATCGCCGCCTCGGATTTTCTGGCGGTGCTGGGGAAGATCAACCGGGAGCTGGGCACCGCCGTGGTGCTGACGGAGCACCGGCTGGAAGAAGCCTTTCCCCTGGCCACCGCCGTGGCGGTGATGGACCGGGGCAGGCTCCTGTGCACCGGCACCCCCCAGCAGGTGGGCCGTCAGCTGAAAACCCTGGGCCACGGGATGTTCCTGGCCATGCCCGCCGCCATGCGCATCTGGGCCTCGGTGGAGACGGAGGCCCCCTGCCCCGTCACCGTCCGGGAGGGGCGGGACTTTCTGCGCCGGTATGCCGCGGAGCGTCCGCTGGGCCCCCTGCCCCGGGAAGAAGAGCATCCCCGGCGGGAGCCGGTGATAACGGCCAGGGGGGTGTGGTTCCGGTATGAGCCGGACAGCCCGGACGTTGTAAAGGGGCTGGACCTGACCCTGGGCCGGGGGGAGTTCCTGGCCCTGCTGGGCGGCAACGGCGCGGGAAAAAGCACCACCCTGCGGCTGCTGTCCGGCATGAAAAAGCCCCAGCGGGGCGAAATTTCCCTTCGGGGACGCATGGGGATGCTGCCCCAGAATCCCCAGACCCTGTTTGTGAAGAAAACGGTCCGGGAGGACCTGTTCGAGATATTCTCCGGCACGAAAATGCCCCGCCCCCGGCAGGAGGAGCGGGTGGCCCGGATGACGGCCCTGTGCCGCCTGGAGGACCTGCTGGACCGGCACCCCTATGACCTGTCCGGCGGCGAGCAGCAGCGGGCGGCCCTGGCCAAGGTGCTGCTGCTGGAGCCGGAGATCCTGCTGCTGGACGAGCCCACCAAGGGCCTGGACGCGGAGTTCAAGCAGACCTTCGCCCTGATCCTGCGGACTCTGCTGCGGCAGGGGGTGTCCCTGCTGATGGTCAGCCACGATGTGGAGTTCTGCGCCCGGTATGCCCACCGCTGCGCCCTGTTTTTCGACGGCGGCGTGGTGACGGAGGCGGCGCCCCGGGACTTCTTCAGCGGCAACAGCTTCTATACCACCGCCGCCAACCGCATGGCCCGCAGTCTGGAGCCCCGGGCGGTGACGCCGGAGGACGTGATGGCCGCCTGCGGCGGCACGGCGCCGCCGGAGCCGCCGCTGCCGGAGGATATCCCTCCTCTGCCGGAGGCCCGGGAGGAGACGCCGGACTGGAAGCCGCCGCGCCTGCCCCTGTGGCGCAAGGCGCTGGCCGCCGTGTCCGGGGCGGGAGCCATGGCCATCTTCCTGTATGCCGCCAATGTCACGGACCTGTCCGCCGTGGTGGACAAGGGCGGGCTGACGGCCCTGGGGCAGAAGCAGCTGGCGCTGTATCTGGTGTTCTGCGGACTGCTGCTGATCCTGGCCCTGGCCATCGGGCGGCGGTCCAGGCCCCCGGCGCAGGTGCAGCTTCCGGTGGAAAAGCGCAGGCTGTCCCGCCGGACGACGGCGGCTGCGGTGTCCATCCTGCTGCTGATCCCCGTGACCCTGTTCGTGGGGGTGTATTACCTGAACAACCAGCGATACGGCCTGGTGTCGGTGCTGGTGCTGCTGGAGTGCATGGCCCCGTTTTTCCTGGTGTTCGAGGGGCGGCGGCCCCAGGCCCGGGAGCTGGTGGTCATCGCGGTGTTATGCGCCATCTCCGTGGCGGGCCGGGCGGCGTTTTTCATGCTGCCCCAGTTCAAGCCCGTGATGGCCATGACCATCATTTCCGGCGTGGCCCTGGGCGGCGAAAGCGGCTTCCTGGTGGGGGCCTTGTCCATGCTGGTGTCCAATATGCTGTTTTCCCAGGGGGTGTGGACCCCCTGGCAGATGTTCTGCATGGGGATCATCGGCTTTCTGGCGGGGGTCCTGTTCCGGAAGGGCCTGCTGCGGCGGACCCGGGGGAGCCTGTGCACCTTCGGCGCCTTCTGCGCCATCGTGATCTACGGCGGCATCATGAACCCGGCGTCGGTGCTGATGTGGGCCGGGGCGGAGACCCTGACCTGGAAAACCCTGCTGACCTATTACGTCACCGGCTTCCCGGTGGACTGCGTCCACGCCGCGGCCACGGTGTTCTTCCTGTGGGTGGCTGCGGAGCCCATGCTGGAGAAGCTGGACCGCATCAAGGAGAAATACGGCCTGCTGACATAGGGGCCTGGGATGGGAGGTGTGCGCCGTGGCGGCATATCACGAGCTGGTGAAGAACTTTGAAAAGGTCCGCGCCTATATGCGCGAGTTCTATGTGTACGGCTTCAAGAGCCGGACGGAATATGACGCCCGGAGCGCGCGCTCCTATGACAACGAGCGGCGCAGGCTGGAGAGCTGGCTGGGGGATCATATGCGCTTCACCCAGACGCCGGAGGGGAAGAACGTCTTTCTGTCGGTGGACAGCCGCGTGACCCGGAAAAACCCGTTCTACCGGGCGTGGAAGTCCAAGAGCTTCACCGACGGGGACATCACCCTGCATTTTGCGATTTTCGACATTCTCTATGCGCCGGAGATCCGGAAAACCCTTTCCGAGCTTGTCCGGGAGACGGACGAGCTCCTGTCCTCCCGGATGACCTTTGACGAATCCACCCTTCGGAAGAAGCTGAAGGAGTACGCCGGCCAGGGCATCATCCGGACGGAGAAGGAGGGGCGGCGGGTGCTCTACAGCCGGGCCCCGGATACCGACCTGTCCCGGCTGAACGACGTGATCGACTTTTTCAGCGAGGCCGCGCCCTGCGGCGTTGTGGGGTCCTTTTTACAGGACCGGCAGCCGGAGCACCCGGAGCTGTTTTCCTTCAAGCATCATTATATCACCCAGGCCATGGACAGCGACGTTATGGCCATGCTGTTCGAGGCCATGGGCCGCCGCTGCTATATCACGGCGGACAACCTGGGGAAGCACGCAGGCGAGGTCAGGACCCTGCGCCTGGTGCCGCTGAAGATCTATATAAGCGCCCAGAACGGACGGCAGAACCTGATCGCGTACCACGAAAAATCCAACCGGCTGAACACCTATCGGCTGGACTATATGTCCAACATCCGCATGGGCGAGGTCTGCGAAAAATTCGACGCCCTGCGCCGGGCCCTGCAGAAGGCGGAAGCGCATATGTGGGGCGTGAACGGCAGGTGGAACGTCCGGCACACGGAGCACGTGGAGTTCGAGATCCGGGTGGGGGACGACGAGCCGTTTATCGTCCGGCGGCTGGAGCGGGAAAAGCGCTGCGGCACCGTGGAGCAGGTCGACGAGCACCACTACCGGTTCACGGCGGAGGTGTTTGACACGGTGGAGATGCTGCCGTGGATCCGCACGTTCATCTGCCGCATCACGAAGATGAACTTTTCCAACCGCACGGCGGAGAACCGGTTCAAGGCGGACATTCAGGAGATGTACCGGATGTACGGCATCGACGGAGGGGAAGAACATGATATTCAGTGAGCTGTACTCCGTATACTACCGGGCGGTGGCCCGGATCATGGAGGCGGCCATGAAACCGGGGGCCACGGAGCAGGATCTGCGGCGGTGCGTGGAGGAGGAGGCGTTTTCGGAAAGCGCCCTGACCATCCTTCCGGCGCTGAAGTCCGGGAAATGGCCCCTGCTGAAGGAGGACCTGTCCCCGGTCCTGCGCCACAGGCCCACCATGCCGCTGACCGACCTGGAAAAGCGGTGGCTCAAGGCCATTGCGGACGACCCCCGCATCCGGCTGTTCGGCGTGGAAATGCCCGATCTTGACGGCGTGGAGCCGCTTTTCACCCGGGAGGACTATAAGGTATACGACCAATACGGGGACGGGGACCCCTTTGAGGACGAGACGTACATAGAGCACTTCCGGCTGATACGCTCGGCCATCCGCCAGGGACGCCCCGTCCGGGTGACCATGGAGAACCGCCACGGGAAGCGGGTGCGGGTGCGGTTTTATCCCCGGGGCTTTGAATATTCGCTGAAGGACGACAAGATCCGGGTCCTGGCCTCCGGGTGCCGGTTCGGGCAGTTTAATCTGGGCAGGCTGAAAACCTGCGCGTTTTACAACGGGGACGGCTCCTGGCAGGAGACGCCGGACCCGCAGCGGCAGAGGAACCTGACCCTGCTGATCACGGACCGGCGCAACGCCCTGGAGCGGGCCATGCTGCACTTCGCGCATTTTGAAAAGCGGGCGGAACGCACGGACGACGGCCGGTATATCCTGCGCCTGACGTACGATGCCGACGACGAAACGGAGCTGGTGATCCGCGTGCTGTCCTTCGGGCCATGCGTCCGGGTCCTGGAGCCGGAGCGCTTCGCGGACCTGATCAGACAGCGGCTGACGGCGCAGAAAAGCTGCGGACTCAGATGAGTTCGGGGGTTGACGCGGGTGAAAAAACAGTCCTGGCTCTCCCTCTGGGAGAGCTGTCACCGAAGGTGACTGAGAGGGCCTGTAGGGGCTTCTGTTTTCCCCTCTCAGTCGGCTGCGCCGACAACTCCCCCAAAGGGAGAGCCAAGGCCGTAGGGACGGACGACCCTCGGCGGTCCGCTGCGCGGAGATACGGATTGCCGCATTCACCCCGGCGTCACCGGGCACCGAAAAACGGCCAAAAGACTTACTTTTCGGAGAACACGTCCCAGTTTTTCACGAAATACTCCACGCCGGAGTACACCGTGGTCACCAGGATGACCCCCTGGCACACCAGGTTCAGCCAGTGGGGAATGCCGAACAGAATCAGGCAGATGCACACCATGGTGCTGGCGGTTTTGACCTTGCCGGACCAGCCCGCGGCGATGACCCGGCCCTTTTCCACGGCGATCAGCCGCATACCGGACACGGCGAACTCCCGCAGCAGCACGGCGGCCAGGACCCAGCCCATCATGTCGCCGGTTTCCACGAACCAGCACAGGGCCGCCATCACCAGGCACTTGTCCGCCAGGGGGTCGGCAAACTTGCCGAAATCCGACACCTGGTTATAGTGGCGGGCGATGTAGCCGTCCAGCAGGTCCGTCAGGCAGGCCACGATGTAAACGGCCAGGGCCACATAGCGGCTGCCGGGGAAGCCCCAGTAGGCGATGACCAGGAACACCGGGATCAGAAACACCCGGGCCAGGGTCAGTTTGTTGGCGGTATTCATGGGCATGGTTCATTCCTCCGTTCGTTCACCGGTAAGCTCGCCGTCCATGGCCCCGGTGATGCGCACACGGACAAAATCTCCCGCTTCCACGGGCTGATCGGATGTGAAGTAAATATTGCCGTCGATGCCGGGGCTTTCGGCGTAGCTGCGGCCCACATAGCTCATGGACTGGCCGTCCCACCCGTCGCACAGCACCTCCACGGTGTCGCCCATGCGGCTGTCGTTGAACTGGTCCATGACCTGGGACTGCACCTCCATCACCAGCTCCGCCCGGCGCTGGGCCTCCTCGGTGTCCACCCGGTTGAGCATCTTCGCCGCCGGGGTGCCCTCCTCCGGGGAGTAGGCAAAGGCCCCCACCCGCTGGAGCTTCTGCTCCTCCAAAAAGCCGCACAGCTCCTCGAAGGCGGCCTCGTCCTCATAGGGGAGGCCGGTGATGAGGCTGGTGCGCAGCACCACGCCTGGGATCCGCTCCCGCAGCCGGGCAAACAGGGCCTCCAGCCCCGCCTTGGTCTCCCGGCGGCGCATGGCCTTGAGCACGGCGTCGTTGCAGTGCTGGATGGGAATATCCAGATAGTTGCAGATCTTCTCCTCCCCGGCGATGGTGTCGATGAGCTCGTCGGACAGGTTGTCCGGGTACAGATAGTGCAGCCGGATCCAGTGGAAGGGCAGTTTGCACAGCTCCCGCAGCAGCTGGGGCAGACGGCGCTCCCCGTACAGGTCCACCCCGTAGCGGGTGATGTCCTGGGCGATGACGATGCACTCCCGCACGCCATCCTCCGCCAGGGCCCGGGCCTCTGCCAGGATGTCCTCCATCCGGCGGGAGCGGTAGCTGCCCCGCAGGGAGGGGATCACGCAGTAGGCGCAGCGGTTGCTGCACCCCTCCGCAATCCGCAGATAGGCATAGTGCCGGGGGGTGGACAGCACCCGGGGCAGCTCCTCCACCGGGCCGTTGATGTCCGCGAAATGGCGGCACTCCAGACCCTCCATCACCTGCTCCAGGGCGGGCACGATGTCGCCGAAGCAGCCGGTGCCCATGATGCCGTCGATTTCCGGCAGCTCCGCCAGAATGTCCGCCTGATAGCGCTGGCTCAGGCAGCCGGTGACCAGGATCTTCCCGATCTGGCCCTCCTCCTTCAGCTGGGCGGCGGACAGAATGGTGTCGATGGCCTCGCTTTTGGCGCTGTCGATGAAGCCGCAGGTGTTGATGACCACCACGTCGCTGCCGGGGCAGTCCTCCTGGACGGTGATGCCCGCCTGCAGGCACAGGGCCATCATCTGCTCGGTGTTGACCCGGTTCTTGTCGCAGCCCAGGGATACGAATGATACGTTCATGGTTGTGTTTCCTTTGCGTGAAGTTGTAAATGTGCCGGTCAATCCTCCGGCTCCCGGTCCAGCCGGGCCAGGGCGGGGCGGATATCCTGCCAGGAGAAGCCCCGGCGCTGCAGGGCGGCGGACAGCCGCTGGAGCGTGGCCCGGTCCGGGGTCTTGCCCCGGAGCTTGGCGGTCAGAAACCGGTCAATGGCCTCCTCCGGGTCCGCCATCCGGGCCAGGGCGTCGTCCCACAGCTCCCGGGGCACCCCCCGGTGCTGCAGCTCCTGGCGCAC
>OMCN01001032.1_pt1 | contig 9152 bp, 8 predicted proteins | sample 1645061 | NCBI WGS metagenome assembly OMCN01 (sample SAMEA103958124, study PRJEB25191) | human gut metagenome | biome: human-associated habitat [ENVO:00009003]; feature: intestine environment [ENVO:2100002]; material: feces | place: Germany | collected 2013/2015 | reverse complement strand
CTCTTTACGCCGTGCATACCTATCATTCCGTAGAACAAGGGATCGTCCGCAGGAACACTGCTCATACCCATCATTGTGTTGACAACAGGTATATCCGTCACCTGCATGAACTTTCTCAGCAGATTTACCGCACCTGCGGTGAAGATACCTCCGCCCGCACAGATAAGAGGTTTTTTGCTCTTTTCTATGGCGGCAACGGCACGCTTTATCTGCAGCTTGTTTCCCTGAATGCTGGGCTTATATGAGCGTATATCCACCGTTTTCGGATATTCAAAATCTATTACTGCCTTCTGAACGTCAAAAGGCATATCTATAAGCACAGGTCCCGGTCTGCCGGAGCCTGCGATGTAAAATGCGTTTTTGAAGATGACCGGCATTTCCGCAGGGTCTTTGACAAGATAGCTGTGCTTTACGAAAGGCTCAGCCGCACCTGTTATATCTGCTTCCTGGAAAACGTCACGTCCTATCTGTTCACAGCTTACCTGTCCTGTGATAAGCACCATAGGTATGCTGTCCATATGGGCGGTTGCGATTGCCGTGATAAGATTTGTCGCACCCGGTCCCGATGTTGCTATAGCAACGGCAGGCTTTCCGGTCATACGGGCATAACCGCTTGCGGCGTGTCCGCCGTTTACCTCGTGGCGCACAAGCACATGGCGTATATCCGAGCTTATAAGCTCGTCATAAAACGGACATATAGCCGCACCCGGATAACCGAATACAGTAGTTATACCCTCCGCTTCGAGAGCCTTTACCATAGCTCTTGCAACCGTCATTCTTTCTGACGCCATCTATCGACCTACCCCTTTATAAGTGTTGATGAATATACTGTATTTTTATACAGCAAAGCCGCACGGTAATTTTTGTGCTTATAAATAATTATAACCGCTTTACAAATAAAAGTCAAGATTTCTTTGCATATAAATAGTCGCCTTGAGGGTGGTTTTCAGTATATTTTTCACATAAATACCGCTGTCGGTGACGTGATGTATATTTTGCATACGCTTACAGCCGTATTTTTTTGCCGATAAACTTAAATTCAACTGTATATCTGCCGATAAATATACAGAGTAATTTTGCCTGCGGCGGTAAAATGCGGTTCAGGCGGAAAAGAGGCTTTTAATGGCGTTTGAACATCTGTGCGGTCAGGTCATGACCGACAGTAACGGAACGACTTACATAATATCCGATAATTTTTCGGTCATATATCCCGGTGATGCCCACCCCGACGTATACGAGTGGGCTGATATTTCTGCGGTTAAAATCGACAAAAGCAGTATCACTGTCACTACAGGAAAGCAGACATATCACATACCCGACAGGGCGTTTACGGGCAGGGCGCAGTTTACAGCGGCAAAGACGCTGATATTGTCGCAGGTATCCGATAAGGAAACAGCCTGTGACGTTAGCGTAGAGGTGCTTCCGGACAAGCGCTTCTATTCAAATTACGATATACCCGATTCAGCTGTTTTTGCAAAAGGCGAATACAATCCCAAAGAGATACGTTCTTCCGTGCTGTCGCTCGTTCTGGGTAAAATGGGCAGACTGCTCTGGTGCATAGGGATACTTGCGTGCGTTGCCACTGCAATTATTTTTCAGATGTATATCGGTTTTGCACAGGATACATGGTGGTATCTGTCCATAGGCACATTCTTCTGCGCCGTAGGTGCGGTAGTGCTGACCTATCTTGTAATGGTGCTTATCGCAAAGATAAAATACTCGGGTCTTATCAGAAGCTGTGCGGATAGCGATGAAACGATAACGTTTGCCGTATGCCCCGCAGGAGTATCCGCCGCAGAGGAGAGCGTATACAGCCCGCACGAGATAATTCGCTTCGGAATGAATGATAATTATATAGAAACCTCGTCAATGTTCATAGTCACAAGAAGTAATGCACCGCTTGTATGGATACCGAAATCGCTTTTCGACGGAGCGGCTCTTGACAGGATAGAACAGTACCTTGCGCTCGGAACGCAGGATAAATAAGCGGAAAGGAGCAGGGGATAATGAGTGAAAGAATACCCGAGGTCGTTTGTGAACGGATAAATATAAACGAAAGCGAAGTGCTTGTGTTCTCGGTCAAAAACGGACTTTCAAAGATAGGCATCTGCAGGATTAATTCCGAATATGATAAATACTGTCTTTATTCTCACGATGAGCCGGTAATGGCAATAAGCGGAGGAATGAATGATGATGACGCAGACAAGGTAATAAGCGAATACGGCAGTGCGTCGGGCGGCTCGATAATTGCCGACAGCATAGACAGAGCGTATGAAAAGCTGGCGGCGGGAGGCTCTCCCGAATATGCCCTTGAGCCGCTTATGAGATTGCTTTCTGACGGACTTTATGCGGTAAGCTATGTTGAAACATATCCCACGGCAGGAGAAAATATGTTTTTCTGGTCGGGATACGGCGTGTCAAAACAGCTCAGAAACAGCAGCAGGAATATCAGATTAATCGGCGATAAGGCGTACAGCGCACCGTTTCTGATTCCTACCGAAAAGCCCTCGTCCTATGACCCCTCGCTGATAAAAAAGGCAAGCGTGAAAGGAACGAGAAACGGAGATCTGTTCGGAATATCCCTTCATTTTTCGGGCCTTTACTCATTACTGCTGAAGGGACATTATGCGGCTTGTGCGGCGGCTATAGAAAACCGACCTTTTTATACGGTACAGATACAGCCGCTTAAAAATATATGGAAGATAACGGACGAAAACGAGGAGATTAAATCCATAGGTTTTTCCTCTGCGTCATTCAGAGTACCGTTTGAATCTCTGACAAAGGAACAGCTGAGAATCGGACTCACCGCAAGAAAATACGTTACCCCGGATACCTACGATACGATAAAGCAGAAGCTGGGGATAGTGCCGAAGTCAAGCCAGAAGAGGATACCGAAGCAGCTTGACATATTCTCCGAGCGTTATCCCGATGCGGATATGGTAGCCTGCGCACAAGGCATAGACGAGCTTACAAAGCCTATGCTTGACGCTCTGCTTGCAGGTCAGACCGAGCTTGACGGCAAGGTGATAATTTCGGAAAATTATTATAACAGCGTAACTGCCGCCTGCAACTACCTGCGTTATCACAGCAAGGACGATTTTATTGATTTTGCGCTGAACGTTATGCGAAATCCGGAGCTTTCCGCCACCTACGCATACGTTGCCTCCAGTCTTGCAAAGGTGCGTGACGAGCGTGTAAAGCAGTTCTTCACAGAGGTGAAGAATTCGGGCGATGCCGGATATTCAAAGATAATCGGCACGGCACGTTCCTATATCGACAACTATGACAAGTATGAGGAAATTTCATCGGAGGATTTCTTCAACGCACTCCCCGAGCCGAAACAGGAAAGAAAGCGTAAGGAAATAATTCATCTGACCGGCGACACGAAAAGTGAAGGCATGATAAGCTCCGAAACCGCAAAAATGATGGCTGCCCACATAGCCACAATGATGGATAATAAAAGCAAATAAAATCATTACCGCCGTGTACATTTCCGTACACGGCGGTTTGCTGTTGTATGTGCTTTTCCGTACCGCACGGCAAAGCTGTTTAATGATTTTACTTTTCTGTGCGGATTCCGCTGCCGGCCGCAGAAGCACTTGCACAGATCAGGCACAGCGGCTTTTTCAGCTTTTTTCCGCTCATTTTATAGTCTTTATCCAGTTTTCGAGCTTAGCCTTGTCTGTCATCAGCTTTGCGCCGTTGAAATGAAGGTCAAGACCCTCTTTTACTGACGCACCTTTACATTCTACAGCAATATCCTTTAGCGTATGACCGATCCAGCCGCCGTTTGTGGCAAAAGGATATATTGTTTTTCCGGCGAGATTGTTGCTTTCGATAAATGTCTTTACTGCAGGTGCGAATGTGTACCACCATACAGGTGTGCCGAGTATTATAGTGTCGTACTGCGACAGGTCAACGTTTATCGGCTTTATAGGAGGTCTGAATCCTTTTCTGATTTCATCGTGACCCTGTTCCACAACAGCGTCGTAATCTCCTTCATAAGCCTTGACTGTATCGATGACTGCTGTATCCGCATTTAGTGCTTCGGCAATATGTAAGGCTATATTTTTCGTGTTTCCCGAATAGGAATAATATATTACGATCGCTTTCATTTTACTTTCCCTCCGTATAGATTTTCTTTGCATAGTTGAAAGCTGCCCACGCCTTAGGCCAGCCTGCATAGAATGCAATGTGAGTTATGGCCTCCGCCATTTCTTCCGCAGTAATTCCGTTTTCTTTTGCGTGCATAATGTGGTATTCAAGCGAGCTGTCAAGTACGCCGCTTCCGATAAGAGCGGCTACTGTTACAAGACTTCTGTCACGGGCTGAGAGTTTGTCCTCTCTTGACCAAACTTCACCGAATAATACATCATCGTTTAGCTCTGCAAATTTCGGCGCAAATTCACCGAGTGCGTTTCTTCCTGCTGTCTGCTTTTTCATAAATAAGATCCTCCTTTATTTAAATTACAGTGCATTGTATTCTTTGTCCGAAACCTGTTCGCACCATTCGTTTGAACATTCCTCGCCGGGCATTTCAATCGCTATATGAGAAAACCAGCTGTCCTTCTTTGCACCGTGCCAGTGCTTTACGCCCTCGGGGATAACGATGACCGTACCGGGTACAAGGCTTACTGCGGCCTTGCCGTATTCCTGATACCAGCCCTCGCCTGCGGTACAGATAAGGAGTTGACCTCCGCCTTTTTTAGCGTGGTGGATATGCCAGTTATTGCGGCATCCAGGCTCAAAGGTTACATTTGCGAGGAATAATCCGTCCTCTGCCTTTGTCAGAGGATTCAAAAACGAATCCCCGATAAAATATTTTGCGTAAGCCGTGTTAGCTGTGCCTGTACCGAATACGTTGAGTTTTTCGAATTCTTCTTTGGATGATATTTTCATCTTTAATTCCTCCCTTTTTGGATAATTTATCGTTTTGCAGTTTAATTGTACAACTTGGAGTTAACTCCATGTCAATAGGACACAGAAAACTTTCACCATAATTTCACAATACTAATTTTGGACAATTGCCGATATTCTCCGCCCACCACGCATTTTTTCTTGACTATAAGCATTAATTAGTGTAAAATAAAATTGTATAACTAAGGCAACACCGCACAATTAACGGCTATCGCCTTTGCCGCACGCTTGCTTGCGTATTTTCCGTCATCTTGCACAAATTTCGCTTGACAGGCGTCAGCCTGCCCGCACTCAATTTATACAATCTGACGAAAAATCTGACTGCGCATCGCACGACAATAATTATGCGGTGTTGCCTTAAAACCGAGAAAGGAATGAACAGATGAACAATATAATAAACCGCAGGAAAATAGCCGACGGCGTATACTTCAGCAGTATTACCGATAAACGCTATAAGAAGAATCTTATATCGGTGGCTTTCTCTACTCAGCTCAGCGAGGATACCGCTACAGAAAACGTAATCGTCCCCGTTTTGCTGACAAAGTGCAATTCAAAGCTTCCGACATATAAAGCGTTCAACAATAAAATGTCAAGGCTGTATGCGTCAGGCATAGGCGGAACGGCTGGCAGACAGTACGATCTGCAGACAATTTCGTTCGGCGCTTATTATCTTGACGACATTTACGCTCTTTCTGGAGAAAAAATGACCGGGATAATGACGGATATCCTTATAGATTGCCTTACGTCGCCCGTAACGGAAAACGGCGTATTCTCAGAAAAATTCGTTGAGCTTGAAAAGAAAACCGTCATAGATAACATCGAAACGGCTATCAATGATAAGCGTTCCTACGCAATAGAACGTGCAATGAAAACCATCTGTAAGGGCGAGCCTGCAAGCGTATGCTCATACGGCACAGTAGAAAAGGCAAAGCTGATAACTTCCGACAGTGCATATAAAGCATATCGCCGTATGCTTGAAACAATGCCGTGCGAAATTATCTGCACAGGCTGCAGCGACTTTGATGGAGTAGCGGAGAAGTTTGCCGCCGCATTTGAAAAAATCGGCAGACACGATATTGAGAACACAACGATAGCTTTAAGCCCCGTAAAAACTCAGACGGAGGAGGTTACCGAAAGACTGACGGTAAATCAGAGCAAGCTCGTTCTCGGCTTCAAGTCGCATTCCGATGACGATGCCGCACTTGTACTTTTACAGAAAATCTTCGGCGGTACAACGTCATCAAAGCTGTTCCGCAACGTCAGAGAAAAAATGTCGCTGTGCTACTATTGCTCGGCTGCAAGGAACGACCTTAAGGGCATTATGCTTGTAAACAGCGGTGTCGAAAACGAGAATATCGAAAAGACAAAAGAAGCCGTTATCGACCAGCTTGAAGAAATCAAGAACGGCAATTTCACAAACGAGGATATAAACTTTGCGGAAATGGCTATAAAGAACGATTTCAAGAGCGTAGCCGACAGTGCGGGAAATGTCAGCAACTGGTACTTTGATTGCATCAGGAAGAACGATATAGTAACTCCCGAAGAAAAGCTCGGCCGTTACCTCGGCGTATCAAAGGAACGTATAATCGCCGCCGCAAAATCTATGGTACTTGACAGCGTCTATGTACTTACAGGCAACGAAAATTGAGAAAAGGAGCTGTCATAATGGAGAAAATCACTAACGCACGAATCAAGGAAGAATATCTCAGAATAAAGCATAAGAGCGGCGCTACGATCCTTTTGTATCCCATGAAGGGCTATTCGACCGCTTATGCACTGTTTGCTACCAAGTACGGCTCGGTGGATACAACATTCAAGACAAACGAGGACCCCGATTTTGTAACAGTTCCCGAAGGCATTGCTCATTACCTTGAACACAAGCTGTTTGAGAATGACGAGTGCGACGCATTTGATCTGTACGCAAAGACGGGTGCAAACGCAAACGCATATACCAGCTTTGATAAGACGGCATACCTGTTCAGCTGTTCACAGAAATTCGAGGAGAATCTGCGTATATTGCTCGGCTTTGTGCAGGAGCCTTATTTTACCGACGCTACCGTTGCAAAAGAACAGGGAATCATCGGACAGGAAATCAGAATGTACGAGGACGATACCGGTTGGAGAGTATTTTTCAACTGCTTGCAGGCAATGTACGAAAAGAACCCCGTAAGAATTGATATTGCCGGCACTATCGAAAGCATAGCAAAGATAGATAAGGATCTGCTTTACCGTTGCTACAACACATTCTATAACCTCAATAATATGGTCATCGCCGTTGCAGGTAATTTTGATGTTGACAAAACGCTTGAGATATGCGATGAGCTGCTGAAGCCGTCAAAGGATCACGGACTTCAGGTTATCGTTCCCGATGAACCGCTTACGGTTCACGAAAAGAGAAACGTGCAGAAGCTGTCCTGCGCTATCCCGTTGTTCAATATCGGCTGGAAATTCCCTGCATATTCGGGAAAGGAACAGCTTGAAAAATATATCGTCTATAATATCCTTATGGAGCTTTGCCTTGGCAGGACTTCAGACTTCTATAACAGGATGTACGAAGACGGATTGCTAAACGATGCGTTCAATGTCGGCGTATTCTGCGGCAGAGGATTTTTCAGTGTAATCGCAGACGGTGAATCTACAGATCCCGACAAGGTGCTTTCAGAGATAGAAAAGGAGCTTTTCCGTCTTAGAAAAGAAGGCCTTGACGAAGACGAGTTCATCACTATCCGTAACAAGACTTACGGCGAGCTTGTGGCAGGCTTCAATAATGTCGAATCTGTTGCAAATGCGATGATTTCCCAGGAAATAAATGACGTGGGAATTTATGACGGTATAGAAATTACGGCAAATACCACATTTGCCGATATAAAATCGGCTCTTGACGATTTTGACATTGAGAATAATTCAATTTCGATAATCGAGCCTGCCGATGAAAATTAAGTGAGGATTTTTAACATGAGCGGTTTATTAAACATTCTGACCGAATCGGTGAACGAAGTACCGAGAATTGAATTTCCCAATCTGTTTGATAAGTCTATTATCGTAAACAGAGTAGCGTTCAATCTGTTCGGTATTGACATCTACTGGTACGGAGTTATTATTGCGGTAGGCGTGATTCTTGCGTTTATTTACGCTATGCACAAGTGCAAGCAGTTCGGGCTTATCCCCGACCACGTTTTCGACGTAGCCTTTGTAGCCATAATTTTCGGCTTTATCGGTGCAAGAGCCTACTACTGTATTTTCATTGATACCGATATAAATTTCTTTGACCTGCGTCACGGAGGACTTGCGATATACGGCGGTATTATTGCGGCAGCGATTGCGGCGGCGATTACCTGCGTTATCCATAAGGTAAACCTTCCCGCAATGTTCGATGTCGGCGGTCTCGGACTTCTTATAGGTCAGTGCATAGGCAGATGGGGCAACTTTGTAAATCAGGAGGCTTACGGCGCTCCTACTGCAGGCTCGCTCCCGTGGGGCATGACAGGTACAACTATTATAAACGATCCCGTGGTTGTTGCAAAACAGGCAGAGCTTGATGCGGCCGGAAACGGACTGTTTGCACTTGTTCACCCGTGTTTCCTTTACGAGAGCCTGTGGTGCCTTATTGGGTTTATCGCACTTCATTTCTACTCAAAGAAGCTGAAAACCTTTGACGGTGAGATTTTCCTGCTGTATATAATATGGTACGGCTTAGGTCGCTTCTGGATAGAGGCACTGCGTACAGACAGCCTGTTCATCGGACCTTTCAAGGTATCCCAGATAGTAGCCGGCGGTTGTGTTATAGTCGGACTTGCATTGTTCATACTCGGCAAGATTTTCAAGACGAAGAAACGTGGCTATGTAATGTATAAGGACAGCGAAGCGTGCAAGGAAAAGAACGAAGCATATTATGCCCGTCAGAAGATGCTTGAAGAAAAGGCTAAGGCTAAGAAGGCTATGAAGCAGGTATTAACAGAGATCCAGGATGGTACATTCGCTAAGAACTGGATTCTTGAGAACCAGGTTGGCAGAACAACCTTCAACGCAGCAAGAGCAGCACACGCTGATACACTTGCAGCTAAGACAGGCCGCGAGTTAAGAGCAAAGATGGGCTGGAAGCAGACACAGGATCTTGACGAGGCTAAATAGTCGCGATAGCAATGAGCAGTGCGAATCCGACGAGGAAAGATTCACGTTGTGCTTGCACATAAGTGAATCTTTGCCAGCGGATTCATAGGGCGAATGCCCGCGCA
>OMCN01001024.1_pt1 | contig 9239 bp, 8 predicted proteins | sample 1645061 | NCBI WGS metagenome assembly OMCN01 (sample SAMEA103958124, study PRJEB25191) | human gut metagenome | biome: human-associated habitat [ENVO:00009003]; feature: intestine environment [ENVO:2100002]; material: feces | place: Germany | collected 2013/2015 | reverse complement strand
ACAATTGGATTGCTCGGGCAACTTGCTGGAGAATATCGATATTTCAGCTTGCCCGTATCTGACCGAATTGATCTGTACTGATAACCTGATTTTATCGGAGATACCGGAGTCGTTCGATCGACTGACTCTTTTCGAACATGATATTCGATACGAATACAGTGTGGAAAAAGATGCTGTCACGGGGCAAGAAAAAATCGTTTATATGGATCGGGGTAAGGGATGGTGGTACTCCGGAGAGCCGGATAAGGGATATCACGGCCGCTGATGTTTTTATTTGAAAAGGACGGGCGAATCGGTTGAGAGCTAAAGGTTATCGACTTTTCGGGTTTATTCGTATCTTTGCTTTCATGGACAGGGGCGAGATTATCATTTATCAGACAGCCGACGGTGAGACCCGTCTGGACGTCCGCATGGAGAACGACAGCGTGTGGCTGACGCAGGCGCAGATGGTAGAGTTGTTCAATTCGACCAAACAGAATGTGAGCCTTCATATAAATAATATCTTTAAAGAGGGCGAGCTCGAGCGAGAGGCAACTGTCAAGGAATACTTGATAGTTCGGCAAGAGGGCAATCGTTCTGTTAGGCGTAAGATTACAGTTTATAATCTGGACGTGATTATCTCTGTCGGATATCGTGTCAAGTCACAGCGCGGAACACAATTCCGTATCTGGGCGAACAAAATTTTGAAAGAGTACCTAATAAAAGGCTATGCCGTCAATACCCAAGCGAAAGCCGAGCAGTTGGAGGAGTTGAAAAAGACTGTTCGCCTGCTCTCCCATGTCTTGGCTGCGAAGGAGGTTACGAAATCCGAGGCGGTCGGGCTACTGCGCGTGATTACGGACTATACTTATGGCCTCGATACGCTCGACCGCTACGATTATCAGCAGTTGGAGGTTGCGGCAACCACGGCGGAGGAACCGTTTCATGCGACGTATGAAAATGCGATGGCGGCATTGCAGGTGTTGCGTGAGAAATTCGGAGGCAGCGAATTGTTCGCTCACGAAAAAGACGAATCGTTCAAAAGCACAATGGGGGCAATTTACCAGACCTTCGGCGGGTGTGATCTCTATCCGAGTGTCGAGGAAAAGGCAGCCAATCTGCTTTACTTGACGGTCAAGAACCACTCGTTCAGCGACGGCAACAAACGCATCGCGGCGTTCCTGTTCCTCTGGTTTTTGGAGAACAACCGCATCCTCTACCGCCCCGACGGCTCGCGCCTCTTGGACAACAACACGTTGGTGGCCCTGACGCTAATGATCGCCGAGAGCCGCACCGAGGAGAAGGACGTGATGACGAAGGTGGTGGTGAATCTGATAAATAAGAATAATTAAAATGATTTGAATAGAGTAATAGGACTTTCAAGTCCTATTACTCTATTCAATGATGCGGTTATCGTAACAATCTTGACATTTGCTCCATACACCGTTTCTTCTGCTCCAGATTGGGATGAACATATAGATTGAGCGTCGTGCTGATATTGGAATGTCCTAACAAAACGCTCACAGTTTTATAGTCGCATTTGCTTTCGATGCAGCGCGTAGCGAAACTGTGACGAAGGCCGTGAAATTTCATCAAAGGCAAGCCGAGCGACTGCATGAATTGTTTGTAGTAGTTTCGATAGGTGCGAGGTTCTGTAGGCTTCGGTTCATTCGTCAGGACATAGAAATTTCCGTTCACGATCTTTTTAATGGGACGAATCATCTTCAATAGATTTTTTGTCATTGGAATCTCGCGGATGGAATTTTTTGTTTTCGGGGTATCGAGAATCACTTCAGTATATTTTCGGTGCTCCTCGATAACATAGATGCGCTGAATCGTTTTTCGAACATGGATAATCCCATTCTCGACATCTAAATCGTCCCATGTCAACGCACAAATCTCCCCGATGCGCATACCGGCACTTAAACAAATGTAAATACCTAAATTCTTGAAGGTAAAATGTAACCGAATATACTCCATGATTTGTTTCTGGTGCGAACGGCTCAATATGTCTATTGAATGCTTATCTCGTTCAGTCGGAAATTTTATATCTATTTGACGATATTCGGTCATTTGATTTTTGACGCCGAAACGCAATATCATTTTCAGAACGATCAGAATATCCTTGATCGTTTTATGGCTCAAGCCTTCGTTGAGCTTCCGAAATACGAAAGTCTGCACGTCCTGTTCCTCAACGAGTGCCATTTCGCCGAATGAAGGCAAGATGTGATTTTCAATCAATAGTGTGTAGGCCGCAAAAGTCGAACGCTTTACATACTGCTTCTTGTCCTCTTTCCATAGAGCGATAATCTTCGAAAATTTGTTTTCTGCTATCATACTAACGGATTTTAAATTATATAGCAGTAAGATAGGAATTGCGGAGTTTTTACGATTCGATTTTCTTCAATGTTCCCCATTTGAGATTTCCGGAGTTTACGGGGGAGTGGGAGAAATGTAAGGTCTCAGACTTGCTGGATTTCTATTCCACCAATTCACTTAGTTGGGAGCAGCTTGAATATGATACTAATACCGTGATGAATTTGCATTATGGACTTATCCACGTGGGACTTCCGACTATGGTAGATTTAGCAAAAGACAAATTGCCTAATATAAAAAAGGAGAATATGCCCAAAAACTTTGAATTGTGCAAAGAGGGCGATGTAGCTTTTGCAGATGCCTCGGAAGATACAAATGAAGTAGCCAAGACTATTGAATTTTATAATCTTGCAAGGGAAAACATAGTCTGTGGATTGCATACAATTCATGGGCGAGACAATAAAAATAAAACTGTTGTCGGATTCAAAGGATATGCTTTCTCATCTGCTGCTTTTCATAATCAAATAAGACGAATAGCACAAGGAACAAAGATTTACTCAATTAGCACCAAGAATTTTTCTGAATGTTATATTGGATTGCCATCAAAACCTGAACAGACTAAAATCGCGACCTTGCTTCGCCTTATTGACGAACGTATCTCCACCCAAAACAAAATCATTGAGGACTTGAAAAAACTAAAGTCTGCGATTAGTAAACATTTGTTCGCACGAAAAGATTTGTTAGAAACTACCATATGCTTGTCGGATATTGCGACATTGAAAAATGGTTACGCATTCCAGAGTGGCATGTATAATGCACTGGGCAAATGGAAAATCCTTACAATCTCAAATGTGTCTGGCGAGCGATATATAAACGATAAGGATTGTAATTGCATAATCAAGTTGCCGAACGATATACAAGACCACCAAGTATTAAAAGAAGGAGATATTTTAATATCTCTTACGGGTAATGTTGGGCGCGTTTCTCTTTGTAAGACTGGGAACTATTTACTCAACCAACGAGTTGGGTTGTTGCAACTTGCAAAAAATGTAGATCAAGAGTTCCTATATCAAATTTTATCTTCTCAAAGATTCGAGAATAATATGATAGCTTGTGGTCAAGGTGCTGCCCAAATGAATATTGGCAAAGGGGATGTAGAAAGCTTTGTATTACCATACTCCTCAAATGTCAATAACATTCGTTTAGTCGCAAAAATACTACATTTATACGATGAGTGCGTCATTAATGAGCTGCGAAGACTAATCTTACTAACCATGCAGAAGCAATATTTCCTTGCCCAAATGTTCATATAAACATCTGGGACAAAAGATAGTTCTTTTGTCTATTGAACAGTTCAAGTACTGATAACTCATTGTCGATTTTAGCATCAAAGCCTTGCAGTGTTGACGCAATTTCCATATTGCGACTATGTCCATAAGTTGGAATCATTATTCCACGAACAATATCAGCGTTGATATTGCTTTGTGTACCAGTTTCAAGATACTTATGGATGTAGCGATACTTAAAATATGACAAGTAGTAGTACAGATAATCTAATAAATCTTTGTCTTTGAGCTGCATCGCAAACATTGCCTGGCTTGTAGTAATAGGTACTTCATTTATAGTTACCAAGCCAACCGATGCGTACATTGACATTATTAAACTATACTTTGGAACCATCCATGCCGAAGAGTTTTCTAATCCACTTTGGCTCAGATGATTTTCTGTGTATCGGACATACTTACCTTGTTTTGTTATATCGTTAATACTCAAGAATGGTATTTCTCCATTATAGTATTCTTTATTTGTGGAAGTCGGAGTACCACCAGCCTTGCCTTTTGAGAACAAAGTGTCTAATCTATTCCATCCATTAGGCTTTTGAGCAAATACCTGTTTACTAATCGCAGAATTAAGGTATTGTTTTCCTAAGAAATCATTTTTGTATTTTAGCAGAAAAAAGAAAGCGATGCTAACGAATGAATTTCGGATTTTTGATCCTTTAAAGGATGATGTAAATACAGTACCTACTCTATCAGGAAATTACATTTTCGCATTACGAAAAAATAGTAAACTTCCAGATATTGGTATTCCTGTAATCTATACTAAGTTTAGAGATTATGAAGTTATTTATGTCGGTTTAGCCAGTACTAGCCTTAGAGATAGAGATGTAGAGAAACACTTCAATGGAAATGCTGGAAGCTCAACTCTGAGGAAAAGCCTTGGTTGCTTGTTTGGATACAATTTAATACCACGAGATTCACATTATAATAACAACGGGAAAACTAAATTTAATGTTACCGATGAAAGCGAGCTCTCAGATTGGATTAAAACAAATCTATTACTGTTTTATTATCCCAATAAAGAATTTGACCGCATTGAATCTCTTTTGATTCAAGCATTAAATCCACCATTAAATTTAGATAAGAATCACAATGTTATTAATTCAGAATTTAGAAAACATCTTTCTAAACTAAGAAACCAAAAACCGGTACATTTTTATGACAATATGGGTGAAATTATGAATCAAAGAAATTTAGGAAAAGAGTTATATGTTCAAATATGGCAAGAATATTTATCGGAAATTTTGTATGCTATAAATTCTATAAGTAAAACAATGAAGCTTAACCGCTCTTTATTTGAATCCGTTGGAAATAGAAAAAAATCAGGATATACTTTCCGTTTAGAAATAGTTGATGGTATAGTACCAAGAAAAAAAGGCTCTGCTGTTGCACGTGATTTGAAAAAAGTATTGGATAAAAGTATTGATTTTAAAACACTTGCCAACAAAAAGAGTATAATAATCAGTTTAAATACTAACTTTGAACTGGTTGTGCAAGTAATATAGAGAAAATTAAGCCTTAATCAAGGGACTTAGAAATGAGATTTTTTGGAAACTTAGGAAAAATGTAGGTTTTAATGCGATGATTGGCGATGTTCTTGATTATGAGCAGCCACAATCATATATTGTTGAAGATACGGAATATATAGATAAAGGAACTCCAGTGCTAACTGCAAACAAAGCCTTTATTTTGGGTTACACATCAGAAACAGAAGGAATATATGACAAGGGTGATTGCATCATATTCGATGATTTCACTCTTGATAGCAAATATGTTGATTTCCCTTTTAAGGTCAAATCGTCTGCCATCAAAATTCTATCTGCTGAGAATAAAGAACTCTTACGTTATACGTTTGAGTTTTTGAAATATCTTGATTTGTCAACAAGTGAGCATAAAAGGCATTATATTGCAGAAACGCAAAATCAAGAATTTATTTTGCCAACGACACAAATAGTCAGAACAATAGCACATACTTTTTCTATCTTATCATTACGAATGGAAACTGCTATAAAGCAAAGACTTCTATTTGAAAAACAAAAACAGTATCTGCTCCGCCAGATGTTTATATGAACATCTGACGAAGCAGGTATTGCTTCTGTAAACTAAGGCTTGCTAAACTATTCTGCTCTGTTGATACTTTGCCATCTATTGCCGATAATAATCTCGCATACTGGAGTTGTTTTGTATATGATGGACAAAAGATTTTGGCTTTGCCATAGTCTTTGAAATAGATGTGAGGTATCGCCATCCCTGTTTTATACGGTTCGAAGTTGAATACCTTCAGTATATAGTAAAGGTATTGAAGCGAATAGCCTTCTTTAGCTTGCAAAGTATTCAATGTTCCTGTTGTAGAACATTGGCCTGTAACATAAGAAACCGTTCCTACCCCTGAACCATCTTTAATAATATAGACAGCCTCATCCTGAGTGCTATAATTGTCAAGGTAGCCAACAATCCCATTAGCACCATATACAGGATATGTACCAGATCTCAAGGCATCACTTTCTTGCAAAGTTGAAGAAGTACATTCTAAGCATTCTGATATGCGTACATTGGGCTTATTATGGAGTGTTATATTCTGTGTAATTCCCTTGATTAAGGACTGCAACTTGTCAATGATTTTGTTTTGGGTAGCGATACGCTCGTCTATCAACGACAATAGCCCTGCAATCTTTTGTTGCTCAACATCAGATGGAATAGATACTTGAATTTTACGAACTTCATTTGCAGAAATTTCTAAAAAGGTTGATCCACAAGACTTCCTGATTAAATCGTTCTTTTTCGTTTGTATCAGATAGTAAAGAAAATCTACATTGCATTTTTTAGATACAAGAGATTGAAAACCTTGGTTTGTAGCACATTCTCTGAGGGATAATGAGCATTCTCCAATTGTGGCACGGGAACTTAAAAGTATCGTATTGGGAGGCAAACGTTTTGCACTGGAATTGTTTAACCCGTCTTCTGTTATAGTACGCAAACTTGAATCAACATATTTAGTTTTACCTATTTCAGAAGGCGTAAACCATTGTATTTCTCCGTCCCAATATGATTTTACAGTAGTATCAGGTGTTCCACCACCAATAACAACCGCTAAATCATTTATTGGTTTTGTCTCCCACTCCTCCGTAAACTCCGGAAATCTCAAATGGGGAACATTGAGGGCTTTATTGTTGTTATTTGTTGCCATTGCTTTTTCGGATTTATTCGACAATACCCAATTCTTTAAGATAAACCTCTATTTGTTTATCCAATTCGGCGCGTTTGGCCTCCAACTCCTTGATCTCGGCCATCACGGCGTGGATATCGATCTCCTCTTCCTCTTCGAACGTATCGACATAGCGCGGAATATTGAGATTGTAGTCGTTCTCGGCAATCTCCTGCAATGTTGCGCAATGACTGTATTTCTCTATCTCTGTGCGGTTACGGTAAGTCTCGACGATTTTGCGGATGTGCTCGGGGCGTAATTTATTCTGTGTCTTCACCTTCTCGAACTCGCGCGAAGCATCGATAAAGAGAATATTGTCCTCCTGCTTGCGGCATTTTTTCATCACGAGGATGCAGGTCGGAATACTGGTGCCGTAGAAGATATTGGCAGGAAGTCCGATGATTGCGTCGATATAATTCTTCTTCTCGATCAGAAACCGACGGATCTTACCTTCGGCCGCTCCGCGGAACAATACGCCGTGCGGAGCTACGCAAGCCATCGTGCCGCCCTCGTTGAGGTGGTAGATCATGTGCAGGATAAACGCATAGTCGGCCTTCGATTTTGGGGCAAGCACTCCGGCCTTGCTGAACCGGTCGTCGTTGTTGAATTTCGCGGCGGCACTCCAATCGGCCGAGAAGGGCGGGTTGGCCACTACGGCGTCGAATTGTTGATCGCCGAACTCATCGGCTTCGAGCGTATCACCGTTGCGGATGTCGAAATCGTTATACTTAATACCGTGCAGCAACATATTCATGCGGCAGAGATTGAAGGTCGTAGGGTTCTTCTCCTGCCCGAAAATCTCATCGGCCTGTCCGCTCCGAGCCGTGCGGAGCAGGAGCGAGCCGCTGCCGCAAGTGGGGTCGTAGACCGTCTTCAAACGCTGTTTGCCCGTGATGACGATTTCTGCAAGAATCTGACTGACCTCCTGCGGTGTATAGAACTCGCCCGCCTTTTTCCCGGCTCCGGCGGCGAATTGACCGATCATGTATTCGTAGGCGTCGCCCAGAATATCAATCTCCTGCGCATCTTTCAGCCCGAAGTCGATGCCGTTCAATGCGACAAGCACGTCGCTGATTAACTTATTCTTATCGTCGGCCGTCTTGCCCAGCTTGGGAGATGCGAGATCGATGTCAGAGAAGAGACCGCCGAAATCGTCTTCGCTTTCCTGACCGATGGTGCTGTCCTCGATTTTCTTGAGCGACCGCTCCAATGCTGGGAGGATATTCTCCCTGCGGTCGATCATCGAGATAATGGTGGAATAAAGGTATTCCGGCTCGACGAAATAACCCAAATCCTGCACGCACGCCTCTTTCAGGTCGACCTTCAACTCTTCGTCGTCGCTCTCCCATGCCTCCTTGAAGGTCATACCGTCCTCCTTCAGTTCCTCATTGGCATACAACTCGATTTTTTCGGAGAGGTACTTATAGAAGATGAAGCCGAGAGTGAAATACATAAAATCGCTGGCCGACATGTTGCCACGCAGGGTGTTGGCAACCGTCCAAAGCTGGCTGCGCAATTTTTGTTGCAGTTCTTCGCTCATATGCGTTGTGTGTTTATTCCCAGTTAAACGTGTCGATAATTATGCGGAGCTTAGCCAATACCCGTTTGAGGATATTGCGACGCTCCTTCAGCCCTACCTTCTTCTCTTTGATAGCGTTCTGAATGATTTCGGGTTTCTCGCGTTGAAGGTAATCGTATTGCGCCAGAAACTCTCTCAACGCATCGTGACTCAGGGCCTCCTCATCGGCCAGACGTTCGATCGCCCGTTCGCGGGCTGCGCTGACGTAGTTCGTCAACCGCGTCTCCAAGTCGATGGACCCGTCCGCCTTTGCGCGGTTGAATCCGGCCTTGTCGTCATCGACATTCTGCTGGATAAACCCGTCGATGAGTTTGGCCTTGTTGCGCATCGAGGCGTCTCGAATCATCGTATCGATGATCTGCTGACGTTTCTGCCGGTAATCCTCGCTGTCGGGGTTCAGGTCGGCAATCAGCGCCAGAATGTAGGCGACATTGATGACGTCGCTGTGGAGCAGCTCCAAACAGAAATCCACGTTGTCGATATTTTCGTGTTCGATCTCGGTTTGTGTAGCGTCGGGAGTGCCCTTTTGCTTGTCTCCCGTATGACCGATGGCGATGTCGAGGTATTTGGAACGGAAATCCATGTATTCCTGCTCGGACATGATGAAATAGGGATCGTCCGCTTCGTACTCCTCGTAGATTTGCGCCTCGATTTTTCCCCGGATAATCTCGCGGAAAGCCAACACGAATTCGCGTTTCTCAGGTTCGCTTTTCAGCGCGTCGATGCGGCTGACGTCGGGATATTTCTCCAGAAAAGAGATCATTTTCAGATTCAACTCCTTGCGCACCTTCTCGAACGGCGGGCGTATGATCTTCTCATT
>OMCN01001014.1_pt1 | contig 9342 bp, 10 predicted proteins | sample 1645061 | NCBI WGS metagenome assembly OMCN01 (sample SAMEA103958124, study PRJEB25191) | human gut metagenome | biome: human-associated habitat [ENVO:00009003]; feature: intestine environment [ENVO:2100002]; material: feces | place: Germany | collected 2013/2015 | reverse complement strand
CACCGGATGCAAGAATATTGCGTTGGAAGATTTCTGCGTAACCTGCCAAAGCGTTAATACCTTCCTGGATACGTGCACCACCCGAGTCGTTGATACCGATGCAGGGAGCACCCATTTTCATAGCTTGATCCATTACTTTGCATATTTTCAGAGACATTGTTTCTGAAAGAGAACCGGCAGAAACAGTGAAATCCTGTGCAAAGATGTAAACTAAACGTCCTTCTATGGTACCACAACCTGTTACTACACCGTCGCCCGGATAATGTTTTTTCTCCATGCCGAAATTGGTGCATCTGTGTTCCACAAACATATCCATTTCTTCGAAACTGCCCTCATCCAGCAGCATGGCTATGCGTTCGCGGGCTGTATATTTTCCTTTATCATGCTGTTTTGCAATTGCTTTATCACCTCCACCCATGCGTGCTGTAGCCCGGCGTTCGATAAGCTCTTTTATTTTTTCAAGTTGATTGCTCATTTTACTTATGATTTTACAATTTACGATTAAAAAATAATTCTATTTACGCTTGAACCAGACTAAATATACTGACTTCAATCGTGAATAGTCAGATCTCGTGTTTTATGGTTTTTCGCAAAGCTCGGTCAGGACGCCCAAAGTTGATTTGGGATGTAAAAAAGCAATTTGCAAACCTTCGGCACCTTTACGCGGAGCTTTGTCAATGAGACGGATGCCGGTGGTTTCAGCTTCGGCTAACGCATTTGCCACACCATCTTCCACTGCAAAAGCCAAATGATGCATACCACCGTTGCCATTATTTTTTTCAATGAACTTTGCGATAGTGCTTTCGGGGCTTGTAGGTTCCAGCAGTTCTATTTTAACATCACCTACTTTCAGAAAAGCGGTTTTAACTTTCTGATCCTCTACTGTTTCGATATTGTAGCATTTCAGACCTAATACGTTTTCATAATACGGCAGGGCCTCTTCAATGCTCTTTACGGCAATGCCCAGGTGTTCAATGTGTGAGATTTTCATGATCTTATAATTTTAATAGTTTGGTTTTATACTCAAGTTTTCAGATAAAACTGCACAAAGAAAGTAATTTCGAGTTAAATAAAGAAATATTTCTTCAATTTTATTTCTTATTTGCAAGATGCTTCACAACACTTTAGACAAAAAGACAAAAATGAGTTAAATATAGAATTTGCACAAGAGTTTGTTCAGCCACTTCCAACTGAAGCGGAACCAGCGGCGTGTACTGCTCTGCTTGCCGCCAAAGCGGAGTATAAAGTCCCTGTAACCGTGCTTTTTGAACGGTAATCCTGCATCCATGAATTCCAAATGTGCATATCCTTTTTCGTAAGCATAGGTAATAGGTGCCCATACGGACAGAATACCGGGGTAAAGAAAAGCATAGGTTTTCCGCATACCTCCTGAGAACCACAGGTAGGCACTTTCTTTTGAGAAAAGACAGATAGAACCACCGATGATTTTGCCTTTATATTTCACAAACACTTTGGCTAATTCTTTTTCCGGGTTCTGCCATGCTAATAACCGGAAAAAGCCGATGTCCGGGAAATGTTTTCTTATCTGTGAGGAATAGGCTTTTTTCAACATTCGTGAGAAATCTTGTATATCTTTCTCATTGTCGGCTATTTCCATGATGGCACCATTTCTCAGAGCTTTGTTTATTTGTCTTCTGCGAGACATGCTCAGCCGTTCGTAAGGAGCTTTACTGTGCAGTGAATTACGTACTCTTAGCCAATTAATGGCGAAATAGTTGTTCTTTCTGAAAGCTTTGTATCCGAATAGCGGATTTTCCAAGTTGCGGAACTCGATGAGGAACGATTTGCATAATACTTCGTTGGTGAGATGTTCCAATATTTCCCCGAACAGGTCTTCCTTATTCTGTTCTTCATCAAAATACTCGCCTGTGCCATAAATTTCGCATCGTTTGATGATTGCAGGGGGGAACAGGCGCACACTTTTCCGGATGACTGCCAGCAGTTTGCCTACAGGACGGTTTCCTATATAGGCTACGATAAGCAAAGGTTCGTATCCCCGGGTCATTTCAAAGACATGAAACAGCTCGGTAGAATGGAAAATGTTTGTTCCCGGCAGAGGGGGAATGGCATTTCCTTTGCGATATGTACTTAATCTGACAGGCATCTCTAATTGCAAATTTATTGTTTTTTGTTTATCAATCCACATTCTAGTTGTATATTTGTGCAGAAAAATAAATTAACAGGGTATATTATGGAACAATTTAGTGACTTAATAAAGAACAGACGCAGCATGCGTAAGTTCACGGATCAAGAGTTGACACAGGAAGAGGTAGTTGCTTTGTTGAAGGCTGCTTTGATGGCTCCGTCTTCTAAACGTAGTAATTGCTGGCAGTTTATTGTGGTAGATGATAAGGATATGTTGGAAAAACTTTCCCATTGTAAGGAGATGGGGGCGGCTTTCCTAGCGGATGCTGCTATGGCTGTAGTTGTGATGGCTGATCCGTTGGCTAGTGATGTCTGGATTGAAGATGCGTCAATTGCTTCCATAATGATCCAGTTGCAGGCAGAAGATTTGGGGTTGGGAAGTTGTTGGATACAGGTGCGTGAACGTTTTACCGCTACCGGGATGCCCTCGGGTGAATACGTGCATACGTTGCTTGATATTCCGTTGCAGTTGCAGGTGGTTTCCATTATAGCGGTAGGGCATAAGGGTATGGAACGCAAGCCTTTTAATGAGGAGCATTTACAATGGGAGAAAATTCACATTAATAAATATGGAGGCAAGTAAACGTGGCTGCTGTCAATCATAAGGATACGTATAAAGCTTCTGCGGTGTTTCTCATTGTGATGGGGATGCTTTATCTGATCGATAAGTTTATAGGATTTGCTTCACACGGGTTGCCATGGGTTATGCAGAAAGACAATCTGTTACTGTATGCAGCTGTTATTTTCCTTTGGTTCAAGGCTGATAAGTCAGTAGGAATTGTATTGACGGGTATATGGCTGATATTGAATATCGGTTTGGTGATAGCTTTGTTGGGACAGATGTCTGCTTATTTGTTGCCGGCGGCTTTGTTGCTGGTGGGAGTTATTTTATATTTAGTTTCGACCCGATGATGAAAATAGTTCTGATAGGAGCTGGCAATGTGGCAACCCATCTGGGAATTGCTTTACAAAAGGCGGGGTGTCTTATCTTGCAGGTATACAGCCGTACAGAGGAATCTGCTTCTGCATTGGCTGCCAGACTTTCAGTAGACTACACTATTGTGCCGGACGAGATACGTCGGGATGCCGATTTGTATATTGTAGCGCTGAAAGATGCAGTTTTGCGACAATTGGCTCCTGTATTGGTGAAAGGAAGGGAGCAGGCCTTGTTTGTACATACGGCGGGTAGTATGTCTATGGATTTATGGAAGGGATTGGTAAAACGCTATGGGGTACTTTATCCTATGCAGACTTTTAGCAAGCAGCGTGAAGTGGATTTCAATACTGTACCTTTTTTTATAGAAGCATCTGCTCCGGCAGAAGTGGAATTGCTGCGTATGGTGGCAGTTCGTCTCAGTCCTAAAGTGTATGAAGTGACTTCCGGGCAACGTAGGTATTTGCATCTGGCGGCAGTCTTTGCTTGTAATTTTGCAAACCATATGTATGCATTAAGTTCACATATACTGGAAAAGCAGGGGATTCCTTTTGAAGTGATGCTTCCGCTGATAGACGAAACTGCCGGCAAAGTACATGAACTTTCTCCCACACAGGCGCAGACAGGTCCGGCTGTACGCTACGATGAAAACGTAATAAGCAAACATTTGGAGATGTTGGCGGATGAGGAGTCTTTGCAGGAATTGTACGAAAAGATAAGTAAAAGTATTCATAATCTCCCTTTGTCTGTCATTCAGGCAAATAAAGAGGGAAAGAACTCATAAGTGGTATGATAAACTATGATTTAAAGAAAATAAAGGCATTGGTATTTGATGTAGATGGGGTATTGAGTGCGGAAACTATTTATTTGCACCCCAATGGTGAACCCATGCGTACGGTTAATATCAAGGATGGGTATGCATTGCAGTTGGCTGTGAAATGCGGGCTGCATGTTGCCATCATTACCGGTGGAAATACCGAGGCGGTGCGTAAGCGTTATGAGGGGCTGGGTATCAAAGATGTCTATCTGGCTGCTGCGGTGAAGACCCGGGAGTATGCCCATTTGAAGGAAAAATATGGATTGCAGGATGAGGAGATACTCTATATGGGCGATGATATTCCCGATTATGAAGTGATGCGTTTGTGTGGGCTGCCTTGTTGTCCTGCTGATGCGGCACCTGAGATAAAGGAAACAGCTGTTTATATTTCTCATCGTAACGGGGGATATGGATGTGGCCGTGACGTGGTGGAACAGGTCTTGAAGGCTCAAGGAAAATGGATGGCTCATGAAAAGGCCTTCGGGTGGTAATGAAATAAAGAAAAGTTATGTTGGAAAATTTAGAAAAATATAAAATAATCCTTGCTTCCAATTCTCCGCGCCGCAAAGAATTGTTATCCGGCTTAGGTATAAAATATGAAGTAAAAACACTACCCGGCATAGAGGAAACCTATCCGGATACATTGAAAGCAGAGGAAATCCCTTTGTATATAGCTTGCGAAAAGGCGGCTGCTTACCGGAATACCATGCATCCGGACGAATTGATTATTACTGCCGATACCATTGTATGGTTGGATGGTGTAGTCATGGGCAAGCCTCATAACGAGGATGATGCACGGCAAATGTTGTGGAAGCTTTCCGGCAAGACCCATCAGGTGATAACCGGAGTTTGTCTGACTACCGTCGGGGCTCAGCGAAGTTTTTCAGCTGTGACAGAAGTAACGTTTGCAGAATTGTCCGATGAGGAGATCGATTATTATATCCGGGTTTACAAGCCGATGGATAAGGCTGGTTCTTATGGTATACAAGAGTGGATAGGTTTCATTGGTGTCCGTGGTATTTCAGGTAGTTACTTCAATGTGATGGGGCTTCCTGTACAGCGCCTGTACACGGAACTGAAAAAACTATAAGTCAGTATGTGAACAGTAGGGGCCGTGTTTTTGTTATTTATATGAACTATAAATGGAAAAACAATTATGGCTTATAAAATAGCTTTTTACGACACGAAACCCTACGACGAACGCTCGTTTACGGAGGCTAATGAGAAGTTTGGCTTTGATATCAGGTATTACAAAGGCCATTTGAATATGAATAACGTGGTGTTGACCAAAGGAGTGGATGTGGTTTGTATCTTCGTAAACGATACGGCTGATGCCGAAGTTATCCGGGCAATGGCGGATAATGGTGTTAAACTGCTGGCTTTAAGATGCGCAGGTTATAATAATGTGGATTTAGCGGCAACGGCAGGTAAGATGAAAGTGGTACGGGTACCGGCTTATTCACCTTATGCCGTTGCCGAATTTACGGTGGCGTTGATGTTATCACTCAACCGCAAGATTCCCCGTGCTACAATGCGGACACGTGACGGGAATTTCTCCCTGCACGGGCTTATGGGATTTGATATGCATGGCAAGACTGCCGGAATTATCGGTACGGGTAAGATTGCCAAGATTTTAATTCAGATATTACGTGGATTCGGTATGAATGTTCTTGCATATGATCTTTATCCCGATTACAATTTTGCCCGTGAACATCAGGTGGTTTATTGTACTTTGGATGAACTTTATCATAGTTCGGATATCATCTCCCTGCATTGTCCTTTGACAGAACAGACAAAGTATCTGATTAATGATTATTCCATCAGTAAAATGAAAGACGGAGTGATGATTATCAATACGGGGCGTGGGCAGTTGATTCACACCAATGCCTTGATAGAGGGACTGAAGACTAAAAAGGTAGGATATGCCGGTCTGGATGTATACGAGGAAGAAGAGCCTTATTTTTATGAAGATAAGTCCGACAAGATTATTGATGATGACACTTTAGCCCGTCTTTTGTCTTTCAACAATGTGATTGTGACTTCTCATCAGGCATTCTTTACCAAAGAAGCAATGACGAATATTGCTCATACTACTCTGCAAAATGTGAAAGACTTTGCTGAAAGTAGATCTTTGGTGAACGAAGTAGCGGTGGGGAGAGTCTAATCTCCCCTGTAGTAATATAATAAGGAGTTGCGGGCTATAAAGTCCGCATTCTTTTGAACCAGTTCCCTTTCACCAAATTCGGGGAATTGTGCATCGGGGATATAGTGGTTGTTTATTACATATTCCATCAGGTCCGGTGGGCATTTGGTCGGGATAGTAAGCAGGCTGAATGCCTCTTGGGCAGCCGTTGCGGCATCATACATCGGGTTAAGAGGGTCACTGATGTATTTGCATATATCTTTCGCCAGTAGAATACCTTTTTCGGAATTCACCATCATGATGAAATCCTTATGTTCCTTCATTTGGGGCAAAGTGTGATTGGAATCGTCCGGCCATTGTAATACTTGGGTAAGGAAACGGTGTAGTTCCTTATATCCTTCCAGATATACGATACGGGCACCGTTTGTGCCTTGCGTGAACAATTGATAGGTATGGTGGTTCCTTTCCTTCATTTCATCCGATATTTCGGGAATGGCAGGGTATAGTCCTTCTATCTCTTCCCAACATTCGGTTTCTCCGTTGGTCAGCAGGTCAATCCATTCATGAAGAAACAGGGCAAGGGGGCCACATGGAATGATGAATTTGTCGGTTTCTGTAACCTGTGCAATATATTCTTGTACAGATGGTTCTGTGAGATAAGTATGTCCGAACAGCCAGCGTAGTTTATGGTTTGCGTTCTCTTTTCCTTTGAAGTCCATAAAGAAATCCTGTAACGTGTCATTGGCGGGAGCCGTTTCATACTCTTCATCCAATATCCGGAAAAATGAATGCGAGGTTTCTTCGATATTCCTGTCCATCGGATTGATATACGGATGTTTATATGGAGCCTTCTCTAAAGTGTTCCAAATGATGAAGCGGATATCTTCTTCATTGATCTCATCTTTTATATAATCCGGCCGGATGGTATAGAAAGGAAGTGACGTATCATATAGTTCCAGATGTTTTTTGATGAATGCTTGCCATAGACCTAAACCTGAAATGACATCTTCAAAATAGGCAGCGGTGTAAAGACATAATTTCTTTTTTATGGATTCGGGAATCTCTCTTATCGTACAAGTGGAGTATAATCGGTTAGCCAGATCGACAAAATATCTGTCTGTAGCCTGTTGTTGGATGTAAGGATGGATAGCCAACCAATCTTTTATGTATAATTTTATGGTTTGCATATTAGTTTATTTGAATTATTTTTATTGCAAAGATATTCCTTTCATTGTAAAAAGGAAGGAGAATATCGGGATATTTACTTTATCTTTGCAATATTCTAACTTTGAAATACCTATAAAAATGGAAATAGATTTAACAACTCCTGCTTTATTATTTTCTGCCATATCGCTGATTATGTTGGCATATACTAATCGTTTTCTTTCATACGCTCAATTAGTGCGTACGTTGAAGGACCAATATCGTGAGAATCATTCGGCTGTGACAGCAGCACAGATTGCTAATCTCCGCAAGCGTCTTTATCTGACACGTGCCATGCAGGTGACAGGTATCGGAAGTTTGTTGCTTTGTGTGGTCAGTATGTTTTTAATGTATATACAGTTCTACCTTATATCCGTATATATTTTTGGACTGGCGCTTGTGCTGCTCATTATTTCTTTGGGGATTTCTGTGCGCGAGATTTATATTTCGGTCAAGGCGCTGGAATTGCATCTAAGCGATATGGATTCCTGATTTATTTTTTTGAAAAGATATTTATCATAAAGGAACAGGTTGCCAGTGTGATACCTGTTCCTACTACTCCCTGCCATCCAAACCAGTGCCAAAATATTCCGGCAAGAAGTGTACCTATGGAACCGCCAATAAAATAGGTCGTCATAAAAATGGTGTTGATACGGTTGGCCGCCTTCGGGCTAAGAGAGAAAATCGTAGTCTGATTACTCAATTGGATGCATTGCATGCCTATATCTATGATAAAAATTCCGATGATGATTCCCACATAGGAGTTCTGACCGGAATAAAGCGAGAACCACGCTGAAAATATCAAACCACAACCGATGTAATTCAGTCGTTTGACTCCCAAAACCTGTACATAGTTTCCTATATACGAGGCGGTGAGAGCTCCTGCTATGCCGCATAATCCCAATAACCCTACAATGTTGTTTCCCGCAAAAAAAGGGGCTTGTTCCATCTTAAATGCCAATGAAGTCCATAGAGCAAGAAATGAGCCGAAAGCAATTCCGGCACGTAAGGAAGAAATACGCAACTGGGGGTATTCCATAACCAATGAAAACAAGGATTTCATCAGATCACTGTATCTGCCTTTGAAATTACACGGCATGTCGGGTAGTACACGCATGATGATGATGACACATATCACCATCATCCCGGCTGCCACAAAGAAAATGAACCGCCATCCTAAATATTCACCGATAATTCCGCTTACTACGCGCGAGGCCAGGATACCTGTCAGCAATCCCGATACAATCATACCTACATTTTTTCCCTTGGTTTCGGGAGTGGAAAATTGGGCAGCTATGGGGATAAAGATTTGTGGCATCACCGAACAAATGCCGGTCAGTAGAGAGGCAAATAAAATGAGATGGATATAGGGAGTCAGTGCGATGGTTAGTAATGAAACGACCAGGACTGTGAAATTGATTAGAATAATGGTTTTCCTTTTAAATAAATCTCCCAAAGGAATAATGAACAGCAATCCGATGGCATAACCTATTTGGGTAATCATTGCTATCAGGTTGGCGGTGAACTCGGATGTTTGGAGATCACGGCTGATGCGGTTTAATAAAGGTTGGTTATAATATAAATTGGCAACGGAGATTCCCGCAATAATTGCTAGCGTCCAAAGTAAGGAGGCAGGTAGTCCTTGGTTTTCTTTTAATTCTTGTTTCATGCTGCAAAAGTAGTAATTTCATGAAAATCATGTTATCTTTGTAAAGAAGAAAAATGGGAATGAAAATGAAGAATTGGATAAAAACGGTCTGTTTTCTGCTTTGGACCTGTGTAATGTGTACGGCGTGTATTGATGATGATGTGGAGGAAGGTACTGTTGATTTACAAACAGGAGAGAGCATTCCTGTTTTCTCTGTGGTAATGGATGATGGACAAATAATAACTTCCGAAACTCTGAAAGGAGAGGTTTCTTTGATTGTGTTTTTTCATACGGGGTGTCCGGACTGTCGGAAAGAACTTCCTGTGCTGCAAAAAATATATACGGATTACGGTCGAAGAATCCGGATGGTTTGTATTAGCAGGGAAGAGAGCTCGGCAGAGATTGTCCGTTATTGGGACGAAAATCATTTG
>OMCN01000998.1_pt1 | contig 9488 bp, 6 predicted proteins | sample 1645061 | NCBI WGS metagenome assembly OMCN01 (sample SAMEA103958124, study PRJEB25191) | human gut metagenome | biome: human-associated habitat [ENVO:00009003]; feature: intestine environment [ENVO:2100002]; material: feces | place: Germany | collected 2013/2015 | reverse complement strand
GCCACACTGGCATACTTTTCTGAATTAAAATGCCTACCTTTGCAATTCCAAAATAGAATAATTATATAAATAAGGTATATTAGGATGATTACAGTTTCGAACTTGGCCATTCAATTTGGTAAAAGAGTGTTGTATAATGACGTAAATATGAAGTTCACCAATGGTAATATTTACGGGGTTATCGGTGCGAACGGCGCCGGAAAATCTACTTTCTTGAAAGCAATTTCAGGTGAGCTGGAACCGACTAAGGGCTCAGTGGTATTAGGACCGGGCGAACGTCTGTCTGTATTGAGCCAGGATCACTTTAAGTGGGATGAATATACAGTCATGGATACGGTTATGATGGGACATACTGTGTTGTGGAACATTATGAAACAGCGTGAAGAACTGTATGCGAAAACTGATTTTACAGATGAAGATGGCTTGAAAGTTTCTGAATTGGAAGAGAAGTTTGCCGAACTGGATGGTTGGAATGCCGAGAGTGATGCTGCTTCTTTGTTGAGCGGATTGGGCATAAAGGAAGACAAGCACTATATGTTGATGGGGGAACTGAGCGGTAAGGAAAAGGTGCGTGTGATGCTTGCGCAAGCATTGTACGGCAACCCCGACAACCTCCTTCTGGACGAACCTACCAATGACCTCGATATGGAAACAGTGACCTGGCTGGAAGAATACCTTTCCAACTTCGAGCACACCGTGCTGGTGGTAAGCCACGACCGTCACTTCCTCGACTCCGTCTGTACGCATACAGTCGATATTGACTATGGAAAGATCAATATGTTTGCCGGTAACTACAGTTTCTGGTACGAATCCAGCCAGTTGGCTCTCCGTCAGCAGCAGAACCAGAAGGCGAAGGCTGAGGAGAAGAAGAAAGAGCTCGAAGAATTTATCCGCCGTTTTAGTGCCAACGTAGCGAAGAGTAAGCAGACCACCAGCCGCAAGAAAATGCTGGAAAAACTGAATGTAGAAGAAATTAAACCTTCTTCACGCAAGTATCCGGGTATTATCTTCACTCCCGAACGCGAGCCGGGCAATCAGATTCTCGAAGTTGCCGGATTGAGCAAGAAGACGGAAGAAGGCGTAGTGCTTTTCAACGATGTCAACTTCAATGTAGAAAAGGGAGACAAAATTGTATTCCTGTCACGCAACCCGCGTGCCATGACTGCACTTTTTGAAATCATCAACGGAAATATAAAACCGGATTCGGGAACCTTCAACTGGGGGGTGACTATCACCACCGCTTACTTGCCTTTGGACAATACCGACTTCTTCAATACGGACCTGAACTTGGTGGACTGGTTGAGCCAGTTTGGCGAAGGAAACGAAGTGTATATGAAGAGTTTTCTCGGGCGTATGCTGTTCTCCGGTGAGGAAGTACTGAAGAAAGTGAGCGTACTTTCCGGAGGTGAAAAAATGCGTTGTATGATTGCCCGTATGCAGCTCAGGGGGGCAAACTGCCTCATTCTGGATACTCCTACCAACCACTTGGATTTGGAATCTATCCAGGCATTCAACAACAACCTGAAAACGTATAGAGGAAACATCCTGTTTTCGTCTCATGACCACGAATTTATTCAGACCGTTGCCAACCGTATCATCGAACTGACGCCGAACGGTATCATTGACAAGATGATGGAATACGACGAATATATCACGTCAGACCACATTAAAGAATTGAGAGCGAAGATGTACGGAGATAAGTAAGACTCCGGACATTACTGATAATAAAAAAGAGAGCGTATCAAGACATTGGTTTTTGATACGCTCTCTTTTTTAGGGATAATTTGTCATTCAAGTAACTTTGGAGCTACTATGAATTAGCATTCGCTATACATAACTTTATTCGTCTGACAGTTGTCAGACGAATAGAATTATGCAACAACAAAGATTGATTTATTAAATACGAGGGGTAGAAATGTGTTAACTCGGACTTAGTTTATAACCGTTGTCTTACTCTGATATAGGGCTATACTCTATATATCAAGGTTATTCCTTTACTTATTTCTTATAAATCAACTTACTCGGCACCCCGTCTCCAAACAGGTTATCGCCCAATGTTGTGATCTTATTTCCCGTAGCCAATACATAGCGGAGATTGTCACATCCCATAAATGCGCCGAACTCGATAGCAGTCACGCTGGCCGGAAGTTCGAGTGTACCGCAAAGACGTCCGCAGTTACTGAATACACGCTGTCCGATCGATTTGAGATTATGAGGTAACTTCATTCTCAATAAATATTTTTTTTGTGAGAAAGTAAAGTCAGGGATAGCTGTTGCGTTTGTTCTGGAAATATCCACTGAAACAAGGTTCGGCATATAGTCGCGGATAAGTTTGAAGTCGGCGTTGTCCAGTTTGCCTTCTATGGTGAGGAAGTTGATGTCTCTGGGTTGCAGACCGGATTTCAGGATTTCTTCTTCCAGTTTGCCCATTGCTCCCACTTGCAAAGTGGTTTCTACCGGTTCTCCCTCTATGAAAGCAAACTTTTCCCACCTATTCTTATAACGGTATTCATCGCTGCTGCCCAGCGGAACGAAAATAGCGGTAATGCTGTCCGCCAATGCCTCCGGCAACAGGTTAGGAGCTGTCTTTTTCCGGATCTGGCAGATTTTCAGGTTCTCGCACCCTTTGAAGGCGGCGTCTTCGATGTTCTTGATTTTCTCGGAGAGAATTATTTTCTCCAGGGTGGCTTTACCTTTAGTCACTCCGTCTACGATGTTCGAGAAAGCGTAAGTAGGGATGAAGTTCGGCATATAAACGCAAAGTTTTCCGTTGGGATAGGTACCGGCTTTCCCGGTGTACATCTTGATGTCTGCATTCGAAATGTCCAATACTTTCAGGTTGGGAAATTCATCACGCAGATGTCTGAAGTCCTCGGCATTTATTTTACCGGTCAAAGTGAGGTGGGTGATACTGTTGGCCTCATCCTCCGTCATCATGGAAATCAGCGTTCCGGGTTTACTTACAAAATAAGTCTTGCTCACTTGGGCGACTGCTCCTAATGCATTGGCAGCCAATATGAAACTAATCAATAGTAGTTTAATTTTCATAATTTTGCAGATTTGTTCAGGCAAATATAGGAAAAATAGGTAAGAGATAGTGTTTTTTTATGTTTTATATCTAATTTTGTAGCCGGATTAACAAATTGTAAAAATGGAGGCAGAAAACATTGTGGATAAAAAAGAACTGAAGGGACTTCCTATATGGGCGTGTATTTTGCTGTTTATAGTGGTGTTTTTTGTGTTTATGTTGTTGTATAGTGCATTGATACAAGGATTCCTTTCATTGGTTCTTGGAGTGGAGGCCCGTCACCCCGGAATAGTGGGGTATATTCTGCAAGAGACGGGTATGCTTTTGACCGCTTTGACTTCTGCTGTTATCATGCTTCGTTTTGAACGGCGTCCGTTCTCAGACTTGGGCTTGTCTGTCAAAGGACATGCGCGAGGATTGTGGTACGGATTGCTGATAGCTGTTCTGTTTTATCTGGTTGGCTTCGGACTGTCTCTGCTTTTGGGAGAAATAGAAGTGACCGGTTTTAAGTTTGAACCGGTGAATTTGCTCGGTTCGTGGGTCTTTTTTCTGTTGGTGGCGTTGTTTGAAGAGATTCTGATGCGCGGCTATATTCTCGGACGACTGCTTCATACACGTATGAATAAATTCCTGTCGTTATTTATATCATCGGCATTGTTTGCCTTGTTACATATCTTCAATCCGGAAATAGATTTCTTGCCTATGCTCAATCTGCTACTTGCTGGCATGCTGCTGGGAGCTTCTTACTTGTATACAAAGAATCTTTGTTTCCCTATCTCCCTTCATCTTTTCTGGAACTGGATTCAGGGACCGGTGTTGGGCTACGAAGTGAGTGGTAACAATTTCATATCTTCTATGCTGACTTTGCATCTGCCCGAGGACAATGTACTGAATGGCGGAGCCTTCGGGTTTGAAGGCTCGCTCATTTGCACAGTACTTATGATTGTATTGACGATTCTGATTGTTTGGTGGGGGGAAAAGAGAGAGGCGATCAGTCTTGCGGTACCCCAATCATGCTAAGTTGGATTCGTTTGCGGTCGGTATCCACATTTATAATCTTGACCATAACTTGCTGGTGAATGGATACGATTTCCGTAGGGTCGGAAATATATCGTTCGGCCAGTTGGGAGAGGTGTACAAGGCCATTCTCCTTGATACCTATATCGACGAAGGCACCGAAATTAGTGATGTTGCCTACAATGCCCGGAAGTATCATTCCTTCGCGCAAGTCGTTGATCGTACGTACGTTCTTATCAAATTCGAATACCTTAATGGTTTTACGAGGGTCACGTCCCGGTTTGTCGAGTTCTTGTAGGATGTCCTGTAAGGTAGGCAGTCCGACGGTGGGAGTGAGATAGTCGGAGATATTGATTTTCTGCCGGAGTTCCTTGTTAGCTATCAGTTCGTCGACGGTACATTTCAGGTCTTTGGCCATTTGCTCTACGATGTGGTAGCTTTCCGGATGTACGGCAGTGTTGTCCAACGGATTTTTGGCTCCGGGGATACGGAGAAAGCCGGCACATTGCTCAAAGGCTTTGGCACCCATGCGTGGGACTTTCATCAGTTCTTTCCGTGAGTTGAAGGCTCCGTTTTCTACACGATAGTTTACGATGTTCTGTGCCAGTTGAGGTCCCAGGCCGGAGATATACGTCAACAAATGGCTACTGGCTGTGTTCAGGTTGACACCAACGAGGTTGACACAGTTTTCTACTGTCTGGTCGAGTGCTTTCTTTAGCTTTGTCTGGTCCACATCGTGTTGGTATTGACCTACGCCGATAGATTTGGGATCGATTTTAACCAGTTCCGCCAATGGGTCCATGAGACGGCGGCCGATAGAGACTGCTCCCCGTACTGTAACGTCATAGTCGGGAAACTCATCGCGAGCGATCTTGGAAGCTGAATAGATAGAAGCTCCTTGTTCACTGACCATGAATACGGGAATTTGGCGGTCAAACGTTTGACGGTTGATAAAGTCTTCCGTCTCGCGGCTGGCCGTTCCGTTGCCGATAGAGATTGCTTCTATCTGGTAGGCTTCTATCATCTTGCGGAGTTTGGAAGCGGCTTCGCCGGGTTTGTTGACCGGGGGATGCGGATAGATATTTTCATTATGTATCAGGTTACCTTGTGCGTCTAGGCAGACTACTTTGCATCCGGTACGGAATCCGGGATCAATTGCGAGCACCCGTTTCTGTCCCAATGGAGCGGTAAGCAGTAGCTGGCGGAGGTTTTCCGTGAACACGCGTATGGCTTCTTCGTCCGCTTTTTCTTTGGATTGGGCGGCAAATTCCGTTTCAATGGAGGGTTTGAGCAGACGTTTGTAGGCATCGGCAGTGGCTTCGCTTACCTGATGGCTGCATTCGTTATTGCCTCGTACGAATTGGCGTTCCAAACGTTCGATACACGTCTCATCATCCGGAGTGATAGAGACTTTCAGCAGTCCTTCCGATTCTGCACGGCGGATAGCCAGCAAACGGTGGGAGGTGCAGCGTTTCAGAGACTCGGAGAAGTCGAAGTAATCCCGGTATTTGGCAGCTTCATCCTCTTTGCCTTTTACTACTTTGGCGATGATCTCCGCCTGTCGTCCGAACTGGTTACGCACTGCGTTGCGGGCATGTTCGTCTTCGTTCACTTGTTCGGCGATGATGTCACGGGCACCTTTTAGGGCATCGTCTATGTCTTTCACGTCACCTTTGACGAAGGAGGAGGCGCGGACGGCAAGATTATTCTCCCGTTGTAGCAAGAGGATTGTGGCAAGCGGTTCGAGTCCTTTTTGGCGGGCGGCTTCCGCACGGGTTTTCCGTTTGGGTTTGTAGGGGAGATAGACATCTTCCAGTTCCGTAGGGTTCCAGGTGTCGTTGATGCGCTTCTCGAGCTCGGCGGTCAGTTTACCTTGTTCGGTGATAGTGCCGAGAATCGTTTCCTTGCGTTTGGCTATGTCGCACAGCTTATCGTGTTGCTCCTTGATCTGCTCTATTTGAACTTCATCCAGTCCACCCGTAGCTTCTTTACGGTAACGGCTGATGAATGGTATAGTGGCACCTTCACCCAAAAGATGAAGGGTGCTGGCGATTTGTCTTTCCGGTATGCCTAATGATCCGGAAATCATCTTGTGAAATAATTCCATAAACAGTTTTTTGAAAATGAATGAGCGACAAAAATACATATAAATCTGTTATACCCGACAAGTTTATGTATATTTGCATGCAAAATAAAAAAGGTCGCAGATTAAAACAACACAATTATGTCGAGATATGTAGGATACCTGTTCGTCTGTATTCTTTGGCTGTTCGTGCCTATGGGGGCATGGGCTGTCTCTAAAGATAAGAATCCCATTCTGATTATCTGCTCCTATAATCCGGCAGCGCACCAGACTTCGGTCACCATTTCCGATTATATGGAAGAATATGGCAAACTGGGAGGGCAGCGTGACATTATCATTGAAAACATGAACTGCAAAAGTTTCTCGGAAGCTCCGCTCTGGAGTGATATGATGACGCAGATTCTTTCTAAATACCAGGGAGAGAAGCATCCGGGACAAATTATTTTATTGGGTCAGGAAGCATGGGCGGCTTATTTGTCACAAAGGGATTCGATGCAGATAAAAGTGCCGGTCATGTGTAGCCTCGCGAGTAGTAATATCGTAATATTACCGAAGGATACCGTGAAGAATCTTGATAGCTGGATGCCCGAATCCGTAGATATTTTTGTTGACCACATGGATATTCCGGAACTCGAATCGGGCTTTATCAATCAGTATGATATAGAGGGGAATATACGTATGCTCCGGGCGTTTTATCCAAAAACGGAGCATATCGCTTTTATATCGGATAATACGTATGGCGGTGTGACTATGCAGGCATTGGTACGGAAGGAAATGGAAAAGTTCCCCGATTTGGATTTGATTCTTATGAACGGGCGTAAGCATACTATCTACACGATTGTGGAGGAGTTGAGACATTTGCCGGAAAATACGGTTATTATGGTGGGGACTTGGCGTGTGGATATGAATGAGGGGTATTTCATGCGGAATGCCACTTATGCCATGATGGAGGCGACTCCCGCTATTCCGGCTTTTACACCTTCTTCGGTGAGCTTGGGGTCTTGGGCAATTGGCGGCGTGCTTCCTGACTATCGGAAAGTGGGAAAGGAAATGGCACAGGAATCTGTACGAATGGATAGTCAGCCGGGAGATACGGCGAAACATCTTTCCGTGATTGGTTGTAAGGCTGTATTGGATAGCCGAAAGGTGAAGGAATGGGGATTGAATCCGAAAGTCTTGCCTTTTGATGTGCAGCTTATTAATCAGCCGGTTTCTTTCTATCAGCAGTATACGTATCAGATTTGGTCCGCTTGTGCGCTGTTTGTGATATTGGTGCTCGGATTATGTATTTCGCTGTTTTATTATTTCCGCACGAAACGTTTGAGGGATGAATTGTTGAAATCGGAGAAGGATCTGCGTGTAGCGAAGGATAGGGCGGAAGAATCGAATCGTCTGAAAAGTGCTTTTCTAGCTAATATGAGCCATGAGATACGAACGCCGTTGAATTCTATTGTCGGCTTTTCGGATGTACTGGCGGTAGGCGGCAGCACAGAGGAGGAACAACAGTCCTATTATCAGATTATTAAGACGAACTCAGATTTGTTACTTCGCCTGATTAACGATATTCTTGATCTTTCACGTCTGGAGGCGAACCGGGTGACGCTGACTTGGGAGGAGTGTGATGTGGTGCAGTTATGCAACCAGGTGGTGGCTTCTGTCAGTTTCTCGCGACGGTCGGATAATCAGTTTCTATTCAATACATCTTTCGAGAGTTTCCGAATGGAGACGGACGTGCAGCGTATGCAGCAGGTGATTATCAATTTGATGTCCAATGCCGATAAGTTTACAAAACAGGGAAAGATAACATTGGATTTTTCGGTGAATGAGGAGACGCAAATGGCTGTCTTTTCGGTGACGGACACGGGATGCGGTATTCCGAAGGAGAAACAGGCGTTGGTGTTCGAGCGTTTTGAAAAACTGAATGAATATGCGCAGGGGACAGGTTTGGGACTGTCTATCTGTAAATTGATTGTGTATAAATGGAAAGGAGAGATATGGATTGATCCTGATTACACAGGAGGGGCACGGTTTGTTTTCTCTCACCCGCTAAATATAGAAAAAGAATGAAACGATTTACATTGATTTATGTTTGGCTTCTTTTCCTCGTGCTGTCCGTTGTGGCGCAGGAAAAAGTGGTGAAGCTGAAGATTGTACAAACAAGTGATGTGCACGGCAACTATTATCCTTATAACTTTATAACCCGTCAGGAATGGAAAGGCAGCTTGGCGCGAATCTATTCTTTTGTACAGAAAGAGCGCCGGGAGTATAAAGAGAATCTTATTTTACTCGATAATGGTGATATCTTGCAGGGACAACCTACAGCTTATTACTATAATTATATAGATACGGTATCTCCTCATCTTTGTGCGGAGATGATGAACTATATGAAATATGATGCCGGCAATATGGGTAATCATGATGTGGAAACCGGACGCAGTGTGTTCGACCGTTGGATCGGGACTTGTGATTTCCCTATATTGGGAGCGAACATCATAGATACGTCTACCGGAGAAACGTATCTGCCACCGTACAAGGTACTGAGGCGTGACGGTGTGAAAATAGTTATCTTGGGAATGATTACCCCGGCTATTCCTGCATGGCTTTCCGAAAATTTGTGGAAGGGATTGCATTTTGACGATATGGAGGAGACGGCTCGTAAATGGATGAAGATTATTCGTGAAAAAGAGAATCCGGACTTAGTGATTGGCTTGTTCCATGCGGGGCAGGAAGCGTTTAAAATGTCCGGCAAATATAATGAGAACGCATCTCTGAATGTGGCGAAGAATGTACCGGGATTTGATATGGTATTAATGGGGCATGATCATGCCCGTGAATGTAAGAAGGTGGTGAATATTGTCGGAGATTCGGTCTTGATTATTGACCCAGCCAGCAACGGGGTGGTGCTCTCTAATGTGGATGTCACTCTGAAATTGAAAGACGGGAAATTGGTGGATAAAGATATCAGGGGGAGACTTACTGAAACGAAAGATTATGGAGTCAGCGAGGACTTTATGAAACATTTCGCTTCTCAGTATGAGACCGTGAAGAGGTTTGTATCCAAAAAGATAGGTACATTTACTGAAAGTATCTCTACTCATCCTTCTTTCTTCGGGCCTTCTGCTTTCATTGATTTGATACATACGTTGCAGCTTGATATTACGGGGGCGGATGTTTCTTTCGCTGCTCCGCTTTCATTTGATGCGGAAATAAAGGAAGGGGATGTATCTGTCAGTGATATGTTCAACCTGTATAAGTACGAGAATATGCTTTACGTGATGACATTGTCGGGAAAAGAAATTAAAGATTTTTTGGAAATGTCTTATTATATGTGGACAAATCGGATGAAATAGCCGGACGATC
>OMCN01000976.1_pt1 | contig 9715 bp, 9 predicted proteins | sample 1645061 | NCBI WGS metagenome assembly OMCN01 (sample SAMEA103958124, study PRJEB25191) | human gut metagenome | biome: human-associated habitat [ENVO:00009003]; feature: intestine environment [ENVO:2100002]; material: feces | place: Germany | collected 2013/2015 | reverse complement strand
TTTCTTCCTTAACTGGTTGTATTTGTTCTGCTTTTTCTACTTTTGAAGTTTCTTTTTTGTCTTTTTCCTTTATTGTTGTTTTATCTGCTAATTGTTTATTTTCTTCTTTGGCTTCAGCTAATTTTGGAAGTGCATCTGTTACTAATTGAGGTTTTATATCAGTTCTATGTAAATCTATACTATAATAAGTACCATATGCAAGACTTTGTTGTTCTGTAAGTGTTAATTCAAATGGAACGCCTACTATACTCATTCCAGCTCTTTTATATTTAACAATTTCAGATGCAATATTAGATAGTGAAATTCCTCCACTTGTACTTAGATTCCATACTCCTCCTGCTTCTATTCCATCTAATGCAAATTTTAATGTACCTTTTAACTTACATTTACCACTTTGTCTATGGCTACATTCTTCATTACATTCTACTTCTATTTGTGTATTATTATTTTTAGAATCTTTTCCAACAGTTATTGCCTTTGTTCCATTTCCTATACATACAGCTTTACCATTCACATATCTTTTAAATTTAAAATTAAATGGATTTTCAGATGTAAATCTTATTTTTAATTTCGTTGGTTGTCCTGGATATAATTGTTTAAAGATTTCTACCATGTCATAACTTGTACCTTTATCCTCTTCAACATGAAAATATGGTAATTTTTCTGGTATTCCTTTCTCATTTTTCTTTCCTGTCTTTATATTTCCAATTACTCTTTCTCTGACTAAATCTTGTATATTCATATTATTTTTTTCTCCTTCCATTTAAGCAGCAATATCTTCTATTTGTTCTTCCGCATAATCTACTAATTCTATCAACTGCTCTGTTACTTTTTCTTTTAAATTTTCGTAATCTTTTTTATTAATATAGGAATCTTCACTTTCAAATTCATTTTTACATCATTATTGCATAATAAATTTTCAAATTCCCATATAATATCTTTTGCTGTTTCTTCACACCAAGACTTACTAACTAGCATATTTTAACACCTCCTGATCGTATGAATACTCATATAATTTTTCTAAATCTAGTTCAACTACAGGAAGTCTCAAAAACTTTACTGTTACTTTTTTAGGAATGTTTTTTACAATTCCTAAATCTAGTAAAAAACTTATCAAATTGCTATTAGCATAATTATCTATAACAACTTGATTTTCTTCCAATTTTTCTTCTACATTGACTGTTACATTTGAAATATGAGATAAATTTGTATCATTTTCTACATAGCCATAAATAGCTAAACTTAATTTGCCTTTTTCATATTCTCCTAAATCAAAGAAACAATTTTTGTACTTTACACAATTTGATTCATAGTTAAATGTTTTCATTTACATTTCCTCCAATTTCTTATAAACTTTATTTTTGTATTCAAAAACAAATAATCTACCCTCCTTCCCTATTTTTACACAAAAAAATAACAAGTCTAATTCTTTCAAATTTTACTTGTTTTTCTTTGTTTATTTAATTTTAAGCACAATTCCCCCTATAGCTGTGTTTTAACTATAAGTGGCATTTTATAAAGTGCTACTTACTTTACCTTTGCTAAAATTGCAAAGTCATGCTGATATAATCAGCTTTACCCTGATAATCAGGTATAACTATAAAGCTTTTTCTTTATAGTTACTAATTTTGAATACATTTATATTATAACTCATATTTTATCAAAATGGAATAGGCACATAGTAAATTTTCTTTATGTTGAGGCTCTAACACTTTGAAACTTTTTTTGTATCCGCTGAAAAAAATGGAAGATGTTTACTCTTCCATTATCTTTTGCAACATTTCTATTTTTTCATTTGGCATTCTCATCAACAAATTTCTAATAGACATAACCGATTCTCTAACGGCTGATGCTGTACAATTATAAATTTTAGACATTTCACAAAATTTTTTTCTTTTTCCCTTTGCTTGTTGAAACTTCTTCACGATGAATGACGACGAGCATGGCTTTTGTTCTTCCGAATAAAATATCGCTTCCGCTTGGCGTAATTTTGAGATGATTGTTCTCATTATACGCAATTTCGAAATAACCGAGTTGCAGCATTTGAAGCAGGTAATCCTGCCAGTCGCGTGGTGGAATCTCCCGTCCGGCACCGAAAGTCTTTAGTTCCTGATACCCTTTTCCGGTCACTTCCGCCGAATAACTTCCACGAAGAATGTCAATCAATACGCCTGTACCGATCTGCTGTTCAGTGCGTGCAATGGCGCTCAATGCCTTTTGTACAATGACAGTCCCGTCGAACCGTTGCGGAGGGTTCTTGCAGACGTCACAATTACCGCAGTCCTCCGTCGCCGTTTCACCGAAATAGCTCAATAAGATTCTTCTCCGGCAGATATCGGCTTCTGCGTACTGTTGCATCCGTTGGAGCTTTTCCAGGTTAATGCTTTGCTGGTTGCTTTCCGTGGCAAACTTGGTCAGTAGGATCAGGTCGCCCAGCGAATAGAACAGAACCGTGTCGCTCGGCAACCCATCACGTCCGGCACGCCCGATCTCCTGATAAAAACTTTCGATACTTTTGGGCAGATTATAATGAATGACCCAACGCACATTTGATTTGTCGATTCCCATACCAAAAGCAATCGTGGCGCATACCACCTGAATGCGGTCGTTGATAAAATCATCCTGTGTCTCGTCCCGTTTCTGTGCGGACAATCCGGCATGATAGACTCCGCACCGGATTCCCTGCTTTTGCAACATCTGCGCCACGGTCTCCGTTTTGCTCCGGCTCATGCAGTAAATAATCCCGCTTTCTCCGCTGTGTCGGTTGATAAACTCCAGAATCGCCTTGTTCTTTTCTTTTGCCTGAAAGCCTCGTTTGACAGTCAGGCTGATGTTCGGCCGGTCGAAAGAAGAAATAAAGGTACGGGGGTGAACCAGATGCAGTTGGCGGACAATATCTTCGCGAGTGATTTTATCCGCAGTAGCGGTTAATTCCCATTTGCGTATATTCCGGACGGAAGTCGTGTCCCCATTGGGAAATGCAATGAGCCTCGTCAATAGCGAACAGTGAGATATGCATATCCCGCAGGAGATAGTCTTTTTCTGCCAGTAACTTTTCCGGTGATATATAAAGCAGTTTCAGGCGGCCTTCGATACAGGCGCGGCGCAGGTTGGCGTTTTCCGTTTCATCGTTGCTGCTGTTCAGCGCTCCGGCGGCAATGCCGTTGGCTTGCAATGCTTCCACTTGGTCCTTCATCAGTGAAATGAGGGGAGAAACCACGACAGCCGTGCCTTCGCAAAGCAGTGCCGGCAGTTGGTAACAGATGGACTTTCCTCCGCCGGTGGGCATTAATACCAGTGCATCCTGCCTGCTCATAATATGACGGATAATTTCTTCTTGCAAGGGACGGAAACTATCGTAACCGAAATATGTTTTTAGAGTTTCTCTCATTGACGATTATTTAAATTTGCTGCAAAGGTACGTTTTTCTTTCACAACTTGCGTTATGTATAGATTTCAGTTTCTAAGATGAATTATATAAAGGTTAAAGTTTCTTATTAATCAAACCAAATCTCTCTTTTTCAAGGTTTTTGATTGTTTATTTAGAAAAAAAATGCACAAAATAATTGTGTGTTTAAAAAAAAAGTAAGACATTTGTAACATCTAAGGTTGCAAATGAGCAATTATTAACAAAAAGAACAAACCCTAACCAGTTAATTCAATGAGTGATTTAGAGAACAAAAAAACGGAGGAAACTCCTAAAAAACGTCCCTACAATTTGAGGGAAAAGAAAGAAAAGAAGGCTGCTTACAGGTCTTTAATCAGACCGGAATTGGCAGATGAGTTGTATGACAAGATATTGAATATCATTGTTGTACAGAAAAAGTACAAGGATCCTGACTATTCAGCAAAGGATTTGGCGAAAGAATTGAAAACGAATACTCGTTATCTTTCTGCAGTAGTTAACTCTCGCTTTGGCATGAACTATTCTTGTCTGTTAAATGAATACAGAGTAAAAGATGCTTTGCATTTATTGACGGATAAACGTTATGCCGACAAAAATGTGGAAGAAATTAGCGCTATGGTTGGCTTTGCAAATCGTCAATCTTTTTACGCTGCATTTTACAAAAACATAGGTGAGACTCCTAACGGTTATCGCAAAAGACATTTGGAAGATAAAAAGTAATTGCGCTTTCCGAAACTGACCAAAAGGAATTACCTCTGAATGAAAGATTTTGGAGATAATTCCTTTTCTCATTTTAATGAATCAATATCAGCATTATGAAAAAACATCTTATTTCAATGGCGGTGACCGCTGCGCTTTTATCATCGTGCGGAGGAGCCAAAACAACAACTGCTGAGGCAGATAAATTTGATTATACAGTGGAACAATTTGCAGACTTACAGATATTGCGTTATAAGGTTCCCGGATTTGAGGAACTGACGCTGAAACAAAAAGAACTGATTTACTACCTGACAGAGGCTGCTCTGGAAGGACGGGACATCTTATTCGATCAAAATGGAAAGTATAATTTGAGAATCCGCAGGATGCTCGAAGCAGTATATACGAACTATCAGGGAGATAAAACTACTCCCGACTTCAAGAATATGGAAGTTTACCTCAAAAGGGTATGGTTCTCCAATGGTATTCACCACCACTACGGTACAGAGAAATTTGTGCCCAACTTCTCGCAGGATTTTCTGAAACAGGCCGTGCTTGGCATTGATGCCCAATTGCTTCCGTTATCAGACGGACAGACTGCCGAACAACTTTGCGCTGAACTGTTCCCCGTGATTTTCGACCCGGCTATCATGTCGAAGCGGGTGAATCAGGCTGACGGTGAAGACCTTGTGCTGACCTCCGCCTGCAACTACTACGACGGAGTGACGCAGAAGGAAGCCGAAGACTTCTACAATGCAATGAAAGACCCGAAGGACGAGACTCCGGTGTCGTATGGCTTGAACAGTCGTCTGGTGAAAGAGAATGGAAAGTTGGAGGAAAAGGTATGGAAAGTAGGCGGACTTTATACGCAGGCGATTGAGAAGATTGTCTACTGGTTGAAGAAAGCGGAAACTGTTGCTGAGAATGAGGCGCAGAAAGCGGTTATCAGCAAGTTGATCCGGTTCTATGAAACGGGTAACTTGAAGGACTTTGACGAGTATGCAATTCTTTGGGTGAAGGACCTTGATTCGCGGATTGACTTTGTGAACGGGTTTACCGAAAGTTATGGCGACCCGCTGGGCATGAAAGCTAGTTGGGAATCGTTGGTTAATTTCAAGGATATCGAATCTACTCACCGCACGGAAATTATCAGCAGTAATGCCCAGTGGTTTGAAGACCATTCTCCGGTGGACAAAGCTTTCAAGAAAGATGAAGTGAAAGGTGTATCGGCTAAAGTAATCACTGCCGCTATCCTTGCCGGTGATCTTTATCCGGCGACAGCGATTGGTATCAACCTTCCGAATGCTAACTGGATTCGTGCGCATCACGGATCTAAATCCGTGACTATCGGAAATATTACCGATGCTTATAACAAAGCTGCTCATGGCAATGGATTCAACGAAGAATTTGTATACAGCGACGCGGAAATAAAACTGATTGATACTTATGCCGATCTGACGGACGAGCTTCATACGGATTTGCACGAATGCCTTGGACACGGTTCCGGCAAATTGCTTCCGGGAGTGGACCCTGATGCTTTGAAGGCTTATGGTTCTACGATCGAAGAAGCCCGTGCCGATTTGTTCGGACTTTATTATGTAGCCGACCCGAAACTGGTGGAACTGAAACTCCTTTCTTCTCCCGATGCTTATAAGGCTCAATATTATACTTATTTAATGAACGGGTTAATGACACAGTTGGTACGCATCGAACCGGGAAATACTGTTGAGGAGGCCCATATGCGTAACCGTCAGTTGATTGCCCGTTGGGTGTTTGAGAAAGGTGCTGCCGATAAAGTGGTCGAAATGGTGAAGAAAGACGGAAAGACGTATGTCGTAATCAATGACTACCAGAAAGTGCGTGAACTTTTCGGCGAACTGCTGGCTGAAATCCAACGTATCAAGTCGACCGGTGACTTTGAGGGTGCGCGTGCATTGGTAGAAAATTATGCTGTGAAAGTAGACCCGGTTCTTCACGCTGAAGTATTGGAACGTTACAAGAAACTGAATCTGGCTCCTTACAAAGGTTTTGTGAATCCGAAATACGAACTGGTGACGGATGATAATGGAAATATTACGGATGTCACTGTGGATTATAGTGAAGGTTATGTAGAGCAAATGTTGCGTTACAGCAAGGATTACTCTCCATTGCCTTCGGTAAACAACTAATCGGAATATGGATATTAAAGAACAATTAAAAGATATCAAAACACAGCTCCGTCTCTCTATGAACGGGGCTGTGTCCCAAAGTATGCGTGAGAAAGGGCTGCTCTACAAACTCAATTTCGGTGTAGAACTGCCCCGTATCAAGATGATTGCCGAAGGCTATGAGAAGAATCATGACCTGGCGCAAGCCTTGTGGAAAGAAAATATCCGCGAGTGTAAGATCATGGCTGCCATGCTTCAACCGATTGATACCTTTTATCCGGAGATTGCGGACATCTGGGTAGAGGATATTCAAAATATCGAAATAGCCGAGTTGACTTGCATGAATCTTTTTCAGCATTTGCCGTATGCCCCTGCCAAATCTCTTCACTGGATTGCGGATGAACAGGAATATGTGCAAACCTGTGGTTTCCTGACTGCCGCCCGTCTCCTGATGAAGAAAGGTGATATGACGGAACGGGCCTCAGGCGAATTGCTCGACCAGGCAATCTGTGCAGTTCATTCCGAGAGTTATCACGTGCGTAATGCGGCGTTGCTGGTGATCCGCAAGTATATGCAGCATAACGAGGAACACGCTTTTCAGGTGTGCCGGTTGGTAGAAGGAATGGCCGATTCTGAGGTAGAAGCGGAGCAGATACTTTATAATATGGTGAAAGAAGAGGCTGCAGATTTATAATATAATAAGACTATGATTGTATAAGGTGATAGGGGGACGGACTTGACCATAACTTTATCACCTTATTATTTAATAACAGATAACATTGTATTTTCTTTTAGAGGAATTTCTTTTGCTTTCCGCAAAAAAGGCTTAACTTTGTTCGCGCTAATTTTGGCTGATAATGGAAACTCAAAATGTGAAAGATACAGTAAGGCAGATATTCACGGAATATCTCACGGCGAACGGGCATCGTAAGACTCCTGAACGCTACGCCATACTCGATACTATCTATTCTATTGACGGCCATTTCGATATAGATATGCTCTATTCGCGGATGATGGACCAAGAGAATTTCCGGGTGAGCCGGGCGACTCTCTACAATACTATTATCCTTCTTATCAATGCGCGGCTGGTTATCAAGCACCAGTTCGGCACTTCCTCCCAATACGAAAAATCATATAATCGCGAGACACATCATCACCAGATATGTACTCAGTGCGGTAAAGTGACCGAGTTTCAGAACGAGGAGTTGCAGCATGCCATTGAAAATACAAAATTAAGCCGCTTTCAACTTTCGCATTACTCCTTATATATATATGGTATATGCAGCAAGTGCGACAGAGCTAACAAACGGAAAAAAGTAAATAACAACAATAAAAAAGAAAAATGAAAGTAGATGTTCTATTAGGATTACAATGGGGCGACGAAGGTAAAGGAAAAGTAGTCGACGTATTAACACCTAAGTACGATGTGGTTGCTCGTTTCCAGGGCGGCCCGAATGCCGGTCACACACTTGAGTTTGAAGGACAGAAGTATGTGCTTCGTTCTATCCCTTCCGGTATTTTTCAGGGAAACAAGGTAAACATCATCGGTAATGGTGTGGTACTTGACCCGGCACTGTTTAAGGCAGAAGCAGAAGCACTTGAAGCATCAGGGCATCCGCTGAAAGAACGTTTGCACATCTCAAAGAAAGCGCATCTCATTCTTCCGACACACCGTATCCTGGACGCTGCTTACGAAGCTGCCAAAGGAGCTGCCAAAGTGGGAACTACCGGTAAGGGGATCGGTCCTACATATACGGATAAAGTAAGCCGTAACGGTGTCCGTGTAGGTGATATCCTTCATAATTTCGATCAGAAATACGCTGCTGCAAAGGCTCGTCACGAACAAATCCTGAAAAGCCTGAACTACGAATATGATCTTGCTGAACTGGAAAAGGCATGGTTGGAAGGTATCGAATATCTGAAACAGTTCCATTTTGTAGATAGCGAACATGAAGTAAACAATCTGTTGAAGGACGGAAAGAGTGTTCTTTGTGAAGGTGCACAAGGTACTATGCTTGATATCGACTTCGGTTCGTATCCGTTTGTTACTTCTTCCAATACAGTTTGTGCCGGTGCCTGCACCGGATTGGGCGTAGCTCCCAACCGTATCGGAGAAGTTTACGGTATCTTCAAAGCATATTGTACTCGCGTAGGAGCAGGTCCTTTCCCGACTGAACTGTTTGATGAAACAGGAGACAAGATGTGTACGCTGGGACATGAGTTCGGTTCGGTTACAGGTCGTAAGCGTCGTTGCGGTTGGATTGACCTCGTTGCGTTGAAATATTCCGTTATGATAAACGGGGTTACCAAATTGATTATGATGAAGAGCGATGTGCTCGATACTTTCGAAACAATCAAGGCTTGTGTAGCTTACAAAGTTAACGGTGAGGAAATTGATTACTTCCCATACGACATCACTGAAGGGGTGGAACCTGTATATGCAGAACTTCCGGGCTGGCAGACGGACATGACGAAGATGCAGAGCGAAGATGAATTCCCCGAAGAATTCAACGCATATCTGACTTTCCTCGAAGAACAACTTGGCGTACAAATCAAGATTGTATCCGTAGGACCGGACAGAGCGCAGACTATCGAACGTTATACGGAAGAATAACATTTGTTCTATTATATTTTGGGAAGGCGGAGATTGGACAAACTCCGCCTTTCTTGTTCAAATCTTTGTTGCTTAGTATGGACACAAATAATAAATGCCTTATGAAAACACGTTTTATTTCTTTTCTTTTATTACTCGCCATGAGTTGTGGGGCTTTTGCCCAGTCTTCCTATCAGCCGACAGAAGAAAACTTGAAAGCACGGGAAGAGTTTCAGGATAATAAGTTTGGTATTTTCCTTCATTGGGGACTGTATGCAATGCTTGCTACCGGTGAATGGACTATGACAAACATAAATCTGAATTATAAAGAGTATGCCAAACTGGCAGGTGGATTTTATCCATCCAAGTTTGATGCGGATAAGTGGGTACAGTCTATCAAGGCTTCGGGAGCCAGATATATCTGTTTTACGACCCGTCACCACGAGGGTTTCTCGATGTTTGATACCAAATATTCGGATTATAATGTGGTGAAAGCTACTCCTTTCAAAAGAGACATTGTGAAGGAGCTTGCTGCTGCCTGTGCCAAACATGGAATCAAACTTCATTTCTACTATTCGCATCTCGACTGGGTGCGTGAAGACTATCCCTGGGGACGTACAGGGCGTGGAACGGGGCGGCCGGATTCAAAAGGAAACTGGAAAAGCTATTATCAATTTATGAATAACCAGTTGACGGAATTGCTTACGAACTACGGTCCCGTAGGTGCTATCTGGTTCGACGGCTGGTGCATACCGAAAAACGCCGAACAGAAAGACCTCGCGCGCGACTTTGTGGATTTTCTGTGCCGTCCCGACGTCGCGGTGCGCAACATGGAATACATCGGCTACACGAGCGGCATTGCGAAAGGGGACG
>OMCN01000968.1_pt1 | contig 9836 bp, 9 predicted proteins | sample 1645061 | NCBI WGS metagenome assembly OMCN01 (sample SAMEA103958124, study PRJEB25191) | human gut metagenome | biome: human-associated habitat [ENVO:00009003]; feature: intestine environment [ENVO:2100002]; material: feces | place: Germany | collected 2013/2015 | reverse complement strand
TATTTCTTTCTTTTTTTTCGATCGCGAAAATTGAGCGACTAATTAATTTTTTAATAATTATGGTATAATAATTATATGAATCAATTTGATGAAATAAAGATTTTAAATAATAATTTTTTTAATTATATAACCTATGAAGATAATAAAATTCCTTTTAGTTTTATTACTGATGATTTTGAATTGAATTTAAGTAAAAAAAGATTAGTGGATTTTAAAATAGCTATTGATGATGGATGTACTATTCAACCTGTTGAAGTTCCTTCTTTAAAAAATATTTTCAATAAGCTTAAAGTTGAAAGTATTTTAACTATTGAAGAACTTTATACAATGCAAAAGTATCTTGAGTCTTTACAAAATATGAAAGATGGATTATTAGGTCGTACTGAATATGAAGTCAATGAATTGTTTTTAGATTTAGTCTCTTTTCCTAATATTTTACGCCGTTTGAGTTCTTCTATTACTCCAGATATGGAAATTTCTTCTGATGCATCAAGCCTTCTTGCTTCTTTAAGAAGAAATATTGAACGATTAAAAGCTAGTATGGATAGCGTTGCTTTAAATGCTCAAAAAAAATATAGCGAATTTTTATCTGATACAAAAATTGCTTTTAAGAATGGATACTCAACTTTGGCTATCAATTCTACAAATAAAAATAAAATTGATGGCATTGTTACTGCAACTTCTAATTCTGGTAATACTGCTTATGTTATTCCTAATGAGGTTCTTGCTCTTTCTTCTAAAATAATGGAAGAGGAAGAAAAGGAAAGAGCTGAGGTTCAAAGAATTATTGAAGAACTTTCTGAGCTTCTTTTTTCAGTAAAAGGAGAACTTATTAAAGTATATAATGTTGCTTTAATTATCGATAGAACATATGCAGCAGTTTTATTTGGAAATACATATCATGGTTCAATAGCTAAATTTAGTAAAAATATTGTATTAAAAGATTTTGGACATCCGTTGATTTCAGAAGATAAGTTAGTTGTTAATGATTTATCTTTAGATGAAAAGAAGATTCTTTTAATAAGTGGTCCAAATGCTGGTGGTAAAACTGTATTTTTAAAATCTTTACAAATTGCTGCTATATTAAATCAAGCTGGATTGATGGTTCCTTCGTCTTATGCGGAATTACCTATATTCGATCATATTTTCTTTTTAGCAGGTGATAATCAATCTGTTTTAGATAATTTATCTACCTTTTCTTCTCATGTTAGAGAATTAGAAAAAATAGCTGTTAATATGACAAATAATTCTCTGGTAATCATTGATGAAATAGGACAAGGTACTTCTCCTTTAGAAGGCTCCGCTCTTGGTGTAGCATTTATAAAAAAAGCAGAAAGAACAAATTCTTTTTTAATTTTAACTTCGCATTATGAAGATTTAAAAGATTACTGTTTAAATAATGATTTTGTATTATCAGCAAAAATGGTTTTTGATGAAGAAAATTTGATTCCTACTTTTAAAATAAATTATGGAGTTGCTGGACATAGTTTTGGTATAGCTGTAGCTAAGAAGTTAGGAATGCCTGAAGATATTATTACAGATGCTTTGAATTTTGTAGAGGAAAAACGCAGTGATCCTTTGAAACAAAATTTGGATTTATTGAATAAAAGATTAGCTGAAGTTGAAGAAGAAAAAGCTAAAATAATTTTACAAAAACAAGAACTTGAACGCCTTAGTGCCAAAAGACAAAGGGCCATTGATAGTGTGCAACGTCAATTATCTTCTTTAAAGGAAAGAGAAGAAGAAATTATTGAAGAACATGTTGAAAAACGCATCGAGGAAATCGATAAGATTTGGAATAAAAATGGCAAACTTGGCAATTTCGCTGAAGTCAGTAAAATCAAGGGTGAATTGAATAAGATAATTAAACCTAAAGAGGAAGAAAAGCCTAAAAAAGGTAAAAAAACTGATTATCAAATCTCTGATAATGTCAGAGTTCTTTTAACTGGCCAAGATGGTGTAATTACTGAAAAAAGAGGAAATAAATATAAAGTTAATGTCGGTGGTTTAAGTTTGACTGTTGATGCAGATAATCTTGAATTATTGCCAAACAATGCTCCTATAAAAAAGGCTAAACCAACAAATCCTATCGACCGAGTTTTTATGCCTAGAGCTGATATTAAAATGGAAGTGAATGTTATTGGACTTCGAGCAAATGAAGCAGAAGAAAAAATAAAACAATATTTAGATTCTTGTATTTTAATGCGATATCATCGCGTTAGAATTATTCATGGTGTCGGATCAGGCGTTCTTCAAAAATTAACTTGGAAAATATTGAGCGAAAATAAAAATGTGCAGTCCTATTCCTTTGGCGGTGAAGGTGAAGGTGGTGTCGGAGCTACAGTGGTATATTTCAAATGAATTACCAAGATTATGAAATATTAAAAAGAAAAATTGATTTGCTTTCAACTTCTCCTGGCTGTTATTTGATGAAAAATGAGTCTGGAACCATTATTTATGTTGGAAAAGCTAAATCTTTGATAAAAAGAGTTAAACAATATTTTACTCGTCCTCAATCAGGTAAAGTTTTTCGAATGGTTCAAGAAATACGTGATTTTGATACCATCGAAACAGACACTGAAAAAGAAGCTTTGCTTTTAGAAATTAATTTAATTCAAAAGTATTATCCTAAATACAATATTCTTTTAAAAGATGGGAAAATGTATCCTTTTATTGCTCTTTCTAAAGGAAAAGATCCGGTCTTAAAAATTACTCATTCTAATAAAGATAAAAGATTTACTTATTTTGGACCATATCCTGTTGGTGGAGCAGCATATCAAATGTTAAAATTGCTCAATCAAATATATCCTTTAAGAAAATGCAATAGTATTCCTTCAAAACCATGTCTTTATTATTATTTAGGTGAATGTCTTGGACCTTGTATTAATAAGGTTGATGAAAAAGATTATAAAGATATTTTGTCCTCAATGATAAAGTTTTTAAATGGTGATACAAAAGAAGTTGTTAATGATATCACTTTGAAGATGAAGAAAGCTTCTGATGAATTAAATTTTGAAGCTGCTCAACGTTATAAAGAAACTTTGGACAGCATAGCACATATATCTTCTCAACAGAAAATAATGATGGCTGATCATATCGATCGAGATGTTGTTGGTTATTCTTTAAGGGATGGATATATGTCAGTTCTTATATTGATGTATAGAAAAGGTACTTTATTAGGTAAAGAACTTTTTATCAATGAAGCAACTGAAACTATCGATGAAGACTTAGCTTCAATTTTATTGCAATTTTATTCCACTCATGTTAAACCCAAAGAATTATTGATAACTGATAAACAAATGTGTCCATTACTTCAAGATGTGTTAGGAATTAAAGTTTTGGTTCCTTCTCGTGGAGTGAAAAAAGATATTTTATTTATGGCTTTTGAAAATGCTAAAAAAGGATTGGATGAACATTTTCAAACTGCAAGACTTGAAGATAATACTCTATTATTACTAGAAGAATTAGGAAATTTATTAAATATCAGTGCACCTTTGGATATTGAATTATATGATAACTCTCATCTACAGGGTGAAGAAGCTATTGGTGCGATGGTTAAATATATCAATGGTGTAAAATCACCTTCTATGTATAGAAGATATAATATACGATCAGAAAATAAAAAAGATGATTTACAAATGATGTATGAAGTTTTGGATAGAAGAATTTCAAGACTATTGAATGATCATTTGAAAATGCCTGATTTGATTATAGTCGATGGTGGAGAAAATCAAATTAATGTAGCAAACCAAATTAAAGAAAAATATCAGGTTAATATTAAAATAGCTGGTCTTTTTAAAAACGATAAACATGAAACTGAAGGATTGATCGATGGAGATACATTGGAAATTAAACCATTGGATAGTAAGGCCCCTTTATTTTTCTTATTGATGAGAATGCAGGATGAAGTTCACCGTTATGCTATTACAACTCATAGAAATAAAAGACAAAAAGCATTGTTTACCGATATATTTGAAGAAGTGCCAGGAATAGGAAAGAAAAGAGCTTCTTTACTATTAAGTGCTTATCCTTCTTTTGATTCTCTTCAGAAGGCCACTAAAGAAGAATTAAGACAGTTTTTGCCTGAAGAAGCTGCTGATAATTTAATTAAAGCTATCAAAGAAAAACAAAAAAATATTTCTAGCATACATTAAAGTGTGAGGTATTTATGCCATCTATTTTAACGGCTAGGGAAAGAGAAGTCTTTGAATTATTGATAAGAAATTATACGACAAAAGAAATTGCTGAAGAATTGTTCATATCCGAAAAAACCGTCAGAAATCATATTTCTAATGTGATGCAAAAGTTAGGTGTTAAAGGAAGAGCAATGGCGGTAATTGAATTATTCAAATTAAAAGAAATTACTCTATGATCTCATCGTAAGATGAGATTTTATTTTGATAAAAAGTTTATTAATTCTTTAATAAACATATATTAATATTATGAAAATAGCGATAGTTGATTCAGGATTAGGATTAGTTTCTCTTTTAAAAATGATAGTAAATTTCCGATTGAAGCATGATATAGATTTAATTTTTTCAAAGAATTTTCCTCTTGGAAATTGCTCACTTTCAGAATTAGAAGAAACAGCAAAAGATATAGAAGATCGAATAAATAAAAAAAATTATGATTTAGTAATAATTATGTGCAATACTCTTTCTACTATAATGAGAAATAAAAGTTATATAAAAATATTAGATTATAATTTAAAGTATTTAAAAGATAATAAAGATGCTTTTCCTGTAGGAACAAAAAATACTATAGATTTTTTAAAAAAAGGACATGCTGATGAATATTTAGCAAAAGATATAGAAGAGGATAATCTTAAACATATAATTTTTGATATAAATAGATGGCCAGTGAAAAAAGAATATCTTTTATGTTGCACACATTATAAATTAGTAGAAAATATAATTTCAATGATAAAAAAAGAAGCTAAAGTTACTGATTTAACATCTAAAGTATTTGAAGATTTATTATTTTTTCCTCAAAGTGATCAATTAAAAATTAATTATGATGGAAAAGAAAATATTATAAAGAAGTATTTGAAGTTCTAAAATTGTTTTTCTTTTCATATGTACTTTTAGAGGATGGTAAAATGAAAGAAATCGATGTTAGAGAAAAATCAATTGTTGAGAAGATTAAAAAGAAATTTCCACAGTTAGAAGTAGCATTTGCAAAAAGAAAAAAGCCAGGTAAAGCAGCATTAGTGATAGTTCCACTTTTACTAACAGCCTTGGGCACAGGTGTTGGATTAGGAATCTATTATAATCATAAGCCAAATGAACCCGTAGATGTTATCAAGCAAGATACAGGTGAAAATCATCGTATTTACTTAGTTGCAAACGATAAAACTACAGTTCCATTAACAGTAAAAACAAAAAAAAGAAATACAATTGGCGAAAATTTAAAAGATTTATTTAATTTGTTAAAAACAGATAGTAAAGCAAATACAAATTCTATTAAAGGTATAGTTCCGGCAGAGACAAAAGTCAATGCAATAGAGGTATTTAATGATGAATTAATTTTGGATGTCAGCGAAGAGTTTTTAAATTATGAGCCGACAAAAGAAGTTAATATGTTAGAGTCATTAGTTTATACATTTAGTGAATTTCCATCTATAAATATGTTATCAATTTATGTTAATGGTGAGAAATTGGAAAAAATGCCTCAAAAGAATACCTTAGTTCCTGATTTCCTACAAAAAAACTTTGGAATAAATCGAACAACAAAAAATGCTGAAGAATTAACAAATAAGAATATGTTCAATATTTATTATACGAAAAAGTATGATGATGTTAGTTATTTGATTCCAGTAACACAATATGTTGAAAATGAAGGAACAGTTGAATCACAATTTGTCAAAGCAATAAATAATAGCGCACCAGATGGAATGGTTTTAGCAACCCAATACAATTATATTTCTGAAACTCAAGATGATAAAAATGATGAAAAAGTAAATCTAAATTTAAAGCAAGCTGCTTTAAAAGAAGAAGGTGTTGTTAAAAAAGATGTCTATGAAATGGTAGCATTAACATTCAATGATTTAGAAAAAGATTATGAAATTTCATTTGAAATTGAAGGCGAATCTCTTGTAGTTGAAGGAATTCAAGATACAAAAAATTTTGAAGTGGCAAATTTAATTTATAACCAAAAAGAAATTTAAAATAAAAGAGCAACTTATACTAATAATATAAGTTGCTTTTTTACTATTTCTTTGGAACAATATGATGTTTATGGCATCTTGCTTCATAGCTATCTTTAGCGCCTACCAAAATAATTGGACTATCATATAAAGCAGGTTTTCCATCGATTATTCTTTGAGTTCTAGTTGCTGCTTCTCCACAAATTTTACATGCGGCAGTAAGTTTTGTTACAAATTCGGCTTTGGCTAATAATGTAGGCATAACACCAAAGGGTTCTCCTCGGAAATCCAAATCTAATCCGGCAACAATTACTCTTGTGTCTTGATTGATCAATTCGTCTATTAATTGAATTATTTCTGAAGAAAAAAATTGAACTTCATCAATTCCGACAATGTCATATTTTTTGTCTTTTAAAAATTCTTTTATTTCTGAAACATCTTTTACAGCCTTAGCTTCCCACATATTTCCTGCATGCGAAGCTATTTCTTCTTTTGCATAGCGATCATCAATTGCAGGTTTAAAGCAGACAATAGATTTTTTAGCGTATGATAATGTTCTTATTCTGCGGATTAGTTCTTCACTTTTTCCAGCAAACATTGGACCGGTAATAACTTCTAACCAGCCTGGTTGATATTGTTGATACATTTTTGTTTTTTACCTCGCTATTAATTGTAATAATATACATTTCTGATATCAAGGTTTTAATATTAAATCTATAAATTTTTTTTTAACCTTGAAAAAAGCTATGAAATTACATATAATTTTTAATTGTTCGGGTGATAGCGCAGCATGGTAGCGCACTACCTTGGGGTGGTAGGGGTCGCGAGTTCAAATCTCGCTCATCCGACCATTTTTTATAGTACGAAAGCTACAAAACAAAAAAAGCATAAGAATTTGGAAGTTTTTCAGTTAGATTTTAAAAAAAATTGCTGTGGATAAATAAAAATTAAGATTCATATACTATGTATATGGATTTTTTAAAGCTGACGTTAGATAACGATACTTTTGAAAACACTGGAAAATCAAGGTTTTTCGAGCGACGGACAAGCAGGGTATTGTACTAAAAACTGAATACGACGCAGAAGCGGCGTTTCTTACTCTCTACATGGGAGAACAGGAACGCCGCTTTTTTCATGCCCTTTGTTACGCAGTAGGGGCAGAAAAAGCCTTGCTACAAGCGGTTTTCCGGGCGCGTATCTGGCGCGGAAAGGGATTTATACCTTATCCCCCGAAACCGCGCTTCTACTGCGTAACAAATCCAAAGCAAAGGAGCTATGAACTATGGCAGTTTTCAGAGTGGAACGAAACAAGGGCTATACCGTAATGAGCAACCACCACCTACGCAACAAGGAGCTTTCCCTAAAGGCAAAGGGGCTGTTGTCGCAAATGCTGTCACTCCCCGAAGATTGGGACTACACCTTGAAAGGCTTATCCCTTATCAACCGGGAGAAGATAGACGCTATCCGCGAAGCCATTAAGGAACTTGAACGCGCCGGGTATATCGTCCGTTCAAGGGAGCGCGACGAGAAAGGACGCTTGCGCGGCGCGGATTATGTGATTTTTGAGCAGCCGCAGACCCCGCCTGTATCGGATTTACCTACATTGGAAAATCCAACATTGGATAATCCAACGTTGGAAAAACCTACGCAGGAAAAACCTACGTTGGAAAATCCAACGCAATTAAATAAAGATATACAAAGAACTGACTTACCAAAAAAAGAAAAATCAAATACAGATTTATCAAGTACCCATTCCATTCCTATCCTTTCCCCTAACCCCTCTCCTTGCAGAGAAGCGGCTGCGCCGCCGGAACGGAAAGGAACGGAAGCGGCAGCACAGAGCGCAGTTGATATATACCGGGAAATCATCAAGGACAATATCGACTACCACATTCTCAAACAGGACATGAAGTTTGACAGTGACAGGCTGGACGAGATTGTAGACCTCATGCTTGAAACCGTATGCACCGCCAGAAAGCGGGTACGGATTGCGGGGGACGACTACCCGGCAGAGCTTGTGAAGTCAAAGTTTATGAAACTAGACGGCGAGCATATCCGCTTTGTGCTTGACTGTATGCGGGAGAACACAACCAAAATCCGCAACATCAAGCAATATCTGAAAGCCGCCCTTTTCAACGCCCCGTCCACAATCGGCAACTACTACACTTCCCTTGTCGCCCATGACATGGCAAGCGGCGCACTGTCACCGAAAAAGCCGCAGTACGGCGACCCGGACTATTATTCATGCAATGAGGGCGAAAGCCTGTAACCACCCACAACCACAAAAGGAGGATTTTATTATGGCACAGAAAATGACAGGAGCATTGGTATTTGACGAGCGCACCGACCGTTACGACATCCGCTTTGACTTAAACAGCTACTACGGGGGCTTGCATTGCGGCGAGTGCTTTGACGTATTCGTGCGGGGCAAGTGGAAGCCGACCCGGATTGAGTACGGCGACAACTGGTATCTTGTGGGTATCAGAGCCGAGGACTTGAACGGGCTGCGGGTGCGTATCTGACCGCCGCCCCATAAAGAAACGCGAAAGGAGGACGCGACAAATTGCAGGACGAAGTAAACGAAAAGACCATAGCCCTTTACATCAAGACCGGGAAGCTGACCGCGCAGACGCTTCAAAAGGCTATGAAAACGCTGCTTGCACAGATGAAGAAGCAGAAAGACAAAACGCCGCAGGGCAAACAGACCTTAAAGCAGCTTATGAAGCAGAACGCGGGCGTTTCCAACATTGAGATTACCGAGGGCAATATCAAAGCCTTTGAGAGTACGGCGAAAAAGTACGGTATCGACTTTGCGCTGAAAAAGGACGCGACGGAAAGCCCGCCCCGCTATCTGGTTTTCTTCAAGGGGCGGGACGCGGACGTACTGACCGCAGCCTTTAAGGAATTTTCCGCAAAAAAGCTGACACAGGAGAAAAAGCCCTCAATCCGAAAGCTGCTCTCTACCCTCAAAGAAGCTGCACAGGGCAGAAACGCGGAACGGGCAAAGGTCAAGAACAAGGACAGGGAGGTATCGCTATGAAGCCGGAAATCAAGAAGCTGCTTATCCTAAATCTCCCGTATCTGCTCTTTGTCTGGCTCTTTGATAAAGTGGGCGCGGCTGTCCGGCTCTCCCCCGGCGCGGACGCAAGCGCAAAGCTGCTACATCTTGGGGACGGTTTTACCGCCGCCTTTTCCAGTATCGCGCCGAGCTTCCACCCGGCAGACTTAGCTTTAGGCATTGCGGGGGCGGTCATTGTCCGGCTGATTATCTACACCAAAGGCAAGAACGCGAAGAAATACCGCCGCGGGACAGAATACGGTTCGGCGCGTTGGGGCGGGGCTGACGACATAAAGCCGTACACCGACCCGGTATTTGAGAACAATATCCCCTTAACGCAGACGGAACGGCTCACCATGAACAGCCGCCCGAAGCAGCCGAAATACGCAAGAAACAAAAATATCCTTGTAATCGGCGGTTCCGGCAGCGGCAAGACCCGGTTCTTTGTGAAACCGTCGCTCATGCAATGTACGTCAAAGGATTTTCCAACGTCGTATATCGTCACTGACCCGAAAGGAACACTGATTTTGGAAACCGGGAAAATGTTACAGCGGTACAAATACCGTATCAAAGTGCTAAATACGATTAACTTCAAAAAATCCATGAAATACAATCCCTTTGCCTATCTGCGGA
>OMCN01000964.1_pt1 | contig 9870 bp, 8 predicted proteins | sample 1645061 | NCBI WGS metagenome assembly OMCN01 (sample SAMEA103958124, study PRJEB25191) | human gut metagenome | biome: human-associated habitat [ENVO:00009003]; feature: intestine environment [ENVO:2100002]; material: feces | place: Germany | collected 2013/2015 | reverse complement strand
CATTCACCTACCACCTCCCCCTACGGGGACTCCTCCTTCCCGAAGGAGGAGAATGAAGAATACTATCGACTATCAAATTATTGTTGAATACTATCGACTATCAAATTATTATTTTCTTAATTAATTTTACCACCAAATTTGAAGAAGAATCAGTTTTTTGTTTTCATTTCTCATATTCTCATAACCTAGTGGCTAAATGTAAGATTATTAGTAAGATACCGCTATGAGAAATGTTTTTTGAATTGGTATTTCTCATGCATTTCTCATAGTTTTCTCTTCAAATTCCTTCATTTCTCATACTATTTTCTCTTATTTCTCATAGGGTAATAAATCCTTTCGGTAGTATTTAACCAAGCTTATTCTATCTGGAGGATACCTATTGTTTTCATATAAAACATTAAGTAATAACTAATTATTCACTAACTAATGTCATGTCTTTTAAGTGATATCTTATTCGTTCTACTTTAGTGAACAGGCTTGTTTACTGGAGTGGCAGGATTTATCTACTGGAGTGCATAGATCTGTCTACTTGAGTGGAACGATAGAAGATGAGATAAGAACATAAATGGATGAAGACGAGATATGATAAGGATGTAGGTAACGTAATATATAAATATCTATTGCTTTACGCGATGTATGTGTAGTCGCTTTCTTTACTATAAATATGTTTTTCTTTTACTTGGATTTTAATACTTTTATATAGAATGTGGAGCTATATTAATGTTATCTTAAAGATACGTATTTTATGTAGCGAATTTATTCGTCCTACCGGATATATTGAACCTTGTTTTTCTTATATTTGCAGCACATGATTTCTAAACAATAATTAAATTATTCATTCTTATGAAAAAGATTCTGGTATTATTCGCTTTAACAGCGATAGCTATGGTGAGTGTAAATGCGCAGGACAACTTGAAATGGGGTGTTATGGCAGGTATGAATGTGAGTAAATATACTTTTACCGGTTTTGACAACAGGGTAGGTTTTCATGCAGGTGTCAAAGCTGAGTTGGGGTTATCGCAGGAAGCAAGTGGGGCATACATGGATTTTGCTGCGTTACTGACGTTGAAAGGTGCTAAAATTGATGGAGGATCAATTGCAACCGTTAAATTTAATCCGTATTATTTGGAGATACCGGTGCATGTTGGTTATAAATATGCTGTAAATGAAAACTTTGCGCTGTTTGGTAGCGTAGGTCCTTATTTGGCTGTCGGTCTGTTTGGAAAAGCAAAATTGAGCATAGGCAATGCGATTGGTGATTGGGCTGATATAGAAGGTATGGAAAGTGTAGGAGGCCTGGAAGGTAAATCTGTATCTGAAGATATATTTGGCGATGACGGGTTCAAACGATTCGACTTCGGCCTCGGATTGAAAGCCGGTGTTGAGTTCAACAAAAAATATCAGGTTGCTTTGAGTTATGATTTCGGGTTGATTGACGTGCAGAAAGATTTGGGTATGAAAAACAGGAACCTGATGATATCATTGGGTTATATGTTCTAAAACGGACTTTGCAACTTTGTTGCACGAATCATTCGTTACCTTTGCAACAGATAAAAAACGAATGAATATGGGACATTGTTGTTGCGGTGCACATTCATGCACGACAGAAAATAAAAAGAATGCCAGTACTTCGATAGTTCACGAATACTGGAAAGTAGGGCTTTCATTTATACTTCTGATAGGAGGTATTATAATGAATGCCCTGAATTTTGCCTTTTTCCTTGGAGAGTATGTTGCTTTAATATGGTATATCCTGGCTTATCTTCCGGTAGGAATACCAGTGATGAAAGAGGCTTGGGAGGGTATCAGGGAAAAAGACTACTTCAGCGAGTTTACACTGATGATTGTTGCTACGCTGGGAGCCTTTTATATTGGTGAGTATCCGGAAGGAGTCGCTGTAATGCTGTTTTATACGATAGGAGAGTTGTTTCAGAATAAAGCGGTAGACAGGGCGAAACGTAATATCGGTGCTTTGCTGGATGTGAGACCTGAGAAAGCCTTGGTGCTTAGGGAGGATAATCTTGTGGTAGAAAGTCCTCAAAATGTAAAAGTAGGAGAGGTCATTGAAATAAAGGCGGGTGGGAGAGTTCCTTTGGACGGAGTGATGTTGAATGAAATCGCTGCTTTTAATACGGCCGCGTTGACGGGAGAAAGTGTTCCCCGTGACATCAGAAAAGGAGAGGAAGTCCTTGCGGGGATGATTGTGACGGATAAAGTAATCAGGATTAAAGTAGAAAGACCTTTCGATAAAAGTGCGCTTGCACGGATATTGGAACTCGTTCAGAATGCTTCGGAACGGAAAGCACCGGCAGAATTGTTTATCCGTAAGTTTGCCCGTATCTATACTCCTATTGTCATAGCACTGGCGGTATTGATTGTGCTACTCCCGTTCGGCTATTCATTGATAGACCCTCAATTCGTGTTTACATTTAATGATTGGTTATACAGAGCTTTGGTTTTTCTGGTAATTTCGTGTCCATGTGCGCTGGTAGTAAGTATTCCATTAGGTTATTTCGGTGGTATCGGAGCAGCTTCCCGATTGGGGATTCTGTTTAAAGGCGGCAATTATCTGGATGCAGTCACTAAAATCAATACAGTCGTATTCGATAAAACGGGAACGCTGACCAAAGGAACATTTGAGGTGCAGGATTGTAAGTGTGTATCCGGGATTTCGGAGAAGGAACTGGTGAGGATGATTGCTTCAGTAGAAAGTGACAGTACACATCCGATCGCTAAAGCGATTGTGAACTATGCAAAGCTGCAGGATATAGGGCTTGCGGTTGTCACCAATACTAAAGAATTTGCAGGTCTCGGTTTGGAGGCAATAATAGACGGGACTTCGGTGCTCGTTGGAAATAGTCGGTTACTGTCTAAGTTTAGCATAAAATATCCGGCAGAATTGCAGAGTGTTACCGATACGATTGTAGTTTGTGCTATTGGAGGCAGTTATGCGGGTTATCTCTTGTTGGCGGACGCATTGAAGGATGACGCGAAGACGGCGATTGATAACTTAAAAGCATTAAACATTGAAAACATTCAGATATTATCCGGTGATAAACAGAGTATTGTTACTAACTTTGCAGAGAAGCTCGGTATATCAAAGGCTTATGGCGATCTGCTTCCTGACGGTAAAGTGAAACATCTGGAGGAATTGCGGAAGAATGAAGCAAATCAGATTGCCTTTGTCGGTGACGGGATGAACGACGCTCCTGTGCTTGCGTTGAGCCATGTCGGTATTGCTATGGGTGGATTGGGCAGTGATGCGGCGATTGAAACAGCTGATGTCGTGATACAAACAGATCAACCGTCGAAAGTGGCCGAAGCCATTAAAGTAGGAAAGCTGACTCGCCGGATTATCTGGCAGAACGTGTCGCTGGCATTTGGAGTGAAACTGCTGGTACTTATTTTGGGAGCCGGCGGACTGGCTACACTTTGGGAAGCTGTCTTTGCGGATGTCGGCGTTGCATTGCTTGCCATTATGAATGCAGTAAGAATACAGAAGATGATAAAATAAAAAGAATATGGAAGAGAATGTTTATTTGGATAAGCTGGAAAGACGGGATATCAAACCGACAGCAATAAGGCTTCTCATATTGAAAAATATGTTGGAAGTTGGACGGGCCGTATCGTTACTGGATCTGGAAACTCTCCTGGATACGGTAGACAAATCGACCATATCCAGGACAATAGCTCTCTTTCTGTCTCATCACCTGATACATAGCATAGATGATGGAAGCGGTTCGTTGAAGTATGCCGTTTGCGACAACTCCTGTAACTGCGTGGTGCAGGATTTACACTCGCATTTCTATTGTGAGAAATGTCATCGGACTTTTTGTCTGGAAGGTACACATATTCCGGTTATTGATTTGCCTAAAGGATTCACGTTACATAGCATTAATTATGTTCTCAAGGGGATTTGTCCGGAATGTACTTCTCATTCAAAGAATGAATAAATAGAAAAAGCCGGAACTCAGACCAATAGAAATATCGGTAGAGTTCCGGCTTTTTATCAATATGCTTGTTTAATCGATGTTTGGATTCAATGAATGCCAGTCTTTGATGGCAGGTATGATTCCCATTTCAATAACTTCATCACGGAGCTTGCACAAGTGTTCGTAGCTCTTTTCCAGTTCAGCCTGTTCGGCAGGAGTTCCGGCTACTTCCTTATAAGTGACACCGTTTTTGGTGATTGAAGTTTCCATTGCCATCATGATATGATCGAATTTTCCATTGGAGACATACGTTCCGGCAGGCCAGCGGAAAGGTTGTCCGCCCATAGCGGCAGCGATCATCTCGATAGAAAGATAGGCGGGGCTTTGGAAAGAAGAACGGCCGCGCAGATCGATGATGTGCTTTCCACCTTGGATAACACGTACTTTCAGTTCTTCCCATTCGGTTAATGGGAGACGGGTCGTACCAATGAAATCAGTCAACGGTTCTCCTTTCACTTTAGTGGTAGAAGCAAATACGGCCATTTGTTCGCCATGACCGCCGTATGTGCGGCAGTTCTGAATTTCAGAAGCCGGGATATGGAAGTATTTCACCAGTTCGTTTTGCAGACGGGTGCTGTCCAATGCTGCCAGCGTAGAAACCTGAGACGGTTTCAGTCCGGAATACAGTAAGGTAATCAAACCGGTAATGTCGGCCGGATTGAAAATGACAACAATATGTTTTACGTTCGGGCAATATTGGCGGACGTCTTTACCGAATTGAGCGGCGATTTCTGCATTTCCTTTCAGCAAGTCCTCACGGGTCATACCTGCTTTGCGGGCTGCACCACCGGAAGAAACGATGTAAGATGCTCCGGTCAACGCTTCTTTGATATCAGAAGTATAAGTAAGGTTGACACCTTCGAAGCCGCAGTGGTACAATTCTTCTGCCACCCCTTCCAAAGCGGGAGCAAACGGATCATACAGACAAATATTCGGAGTGAGTTTCATCATCATGGCAGTTTGAGCCATATTGGAGCCAATCATTCCGGCTGCTCCTACAATCGTAAGTTTCTCGTTGGTTAAAAATTCCATAAAGCTATCTATTTAAAGGTGAATAATCTGTTATTTCTTTTTGTCGCTACAAAGTTAACACTTTATTGACCTGATTGTTCATTGAAAATAGTTTTATCAGATAACGAAAAGTTATAGCTGGCTGATTGAAGGATCTGTCTAAAATAGATTATCTTTGTATCCTATATTATATAAATGGATAAATATGAGCATCGAATTAGGAAAATTCAATCAGCTTGAAGTTGTAAAGGAAGTCGATTTCGGGGTGTATCTCGACGGAGGAGAGGAGGGGGAGATTTTGTTGCCCACCCGTTATGTGCCCGAAGACTGTAAAATAGGAGACTTTTTGAATGTCTTTCTTTATCTGGATATGGATGAGAGATTGATTGCCACTACGCTGACTCCGTTGGTGCAGGTAGGGCAGTTTGCCTGTCTGGAAGTGGCATGGGTGAATCAGTTTGGAGCTTTCTTGAACTGGGGGTTGATGAAGGACCTTTTTGTGCCGTTCAGTGAGCAGAAGATGAAGATGCAGGTTGGACGGAAGTACGTGATTCATGCACATTTGGATGATGAAAGTTATCGCATTGTGGCTTCGGCAAAGGTGGAACGCTATCTGTCGAAAGACAGGCCGGAGTATGCTTCGGGGGATGAAGTGAATATTCTCATTTGGCAGAAAACGGATTTGGGCTTCAAGGCAATCATAGACAATAAGTATAGCGGTTTGCTTTACGAAAACGAGATATTTTCTACATTGCAGACAGGTATGGAGATGAAGGCTTTTGTGAAACAGGTGCGCGAAGACGGCAAGGTGGATTTGATCCTTCAGAAACCAGGCTTTGAGAAGATAGATGATTTCTCGAAAACCTTGCTGAATTATATCAGGGAGAATGACGGAAGGATCAGACTGAATGATAAAAGTCCTGCGGAAGATATTTATGCTACATTTGGTGTCAGCAAGAAGACCTTTAAGAAAGGAGTGGGTGACTTATATAAGAAACACCTGATAACCTTGCACGAAGATGGCATCACTTTGGCAGACTCCTAATCAGAATAGGGAAATCCCTATGTATGAATAGAGAGAATCACTGGGGTGGGGAGTTTCCTCGCCCTATTTTTGTAGTATCAGATTAAATAAAGAAGTAATAATAAAAACTAGATAAGTTATGCGTAAGATAATAATAAGTTTCTGCATCCTGTTATCCGCTCTCTCTTTACAAGCGCAGTCCGTCAGCGGAATCCGTATTGACGGTGGTAATACCCCTATTCTTGTTTACTTTGGTGGAAACCAGATGTGCTTGCCGACTACCACTTGCTTTGTAGCTAACCTGGATCGGGGATATTACACGGTTGAGGTTTATGCTACCCGTTTCACCCGTCCGGGAGAGCGTGTTTGGAAAGGGGAGAGGTTGTACAACGAACGTATTTACTTCGACGGAAGAGGTGTGAAAGATATTTTTGTAGATGACCGTCATGCCAATGTCCGTCCGGGCAGACCGGGACAAGGAGAACACCGTCCGAATTATGACCGTCACGACAGGGTGATGAACGATCAGCTTTTTAAAACGTTCTATAATAATCTGAAAAAAGAACCGTTTGAGGATGATCGCATGGCATTGCTTAATACTGCATTGGCAAATTCAGATTTTACGTCTGCCCAATGTCTCCAAGTGACAAAGCTCTATACTTTTGATGATGACCGAATGGCAATCATGAAAAAGATGTATCCCCGGATTGTTGACAAGGAGGCTTTCTTTACGGTGATTGCTACACTGACGTTTTCTTCCAATAAGGATGAAATGAATAAGTTTGTGCAGAACTATGGCAGACGCTGATACTAACTATTAAAACTATATGGCTATGAAAAAGATACATATCATCCTACTGTTGGCATTGGGACTGGGAGTCAGCAGCTGTTTTACCAGCTATATTTCTAACAAGCAGGTTATGGGTGTACAGCAAGGGATGACTCAAAGAGATGTTGAAAGTATTTTGGGAAAACCAGATTACCGACGTTTCGACGGTGATATGGAAGAATGGGAATTTCATCGTGATAACGGGACGCCTGTTTTGACTTCGGAGCCCATGACAATCATTGTTCAGTTTGCCAATAAAAAGGTGATCAGTATGGATACATTCAAAGGCTATGGCAGACCTTCGCCGCATCCGGTCGTAGTACCTCCTCCTACTGTCACTACTGTTGAAGTTGTTCCCGGTCACCAGCCGGAAGAAATTCGTCTGATGACGGATACTGAGTTTAATAACTTCATCGAAAAGTTGAAATTCACAATTATGAGTGATGACCAGAAGAGGTTGATCGGACAGATGTTGGACAAGCATGATGTCACTTCAAGCCAATGTGTGAGAATTGTAAAAGAGATTTCTTATACGCCCGATCAGGTTGAGATGATGAAGAAACTTTATCCTTATGTAAGGGATAAGCAGAATTTTAATAAGGTGATTGATAGCTTGTTTTCCACTGTGTATAAAGATGAAATGTACAAGTTTATCAAAGAATATCATCAAACAAATAAATGATAGGAGATTAAATTATGAAGCGAATATTATTTTTACTCTTTGCTATCGGGCTGACTGTCGGTACGACAGCGATGGCTGGAATGAGCACTAGCAAAGTGCGTAAGGAAACACGCTTTCTTACTGATAAAATGGCATACGAATTGAGTTTGAGCACTCAGCAATATAATGATGCGTATGAGATTAATTACGACTTTATTTATTCTGTTCGTAATATCATGGATTATGTGGCCCGTGGCTATGAATGGGCATTAGATGATTATTATGAAGCTTTGGATATTCGTAATGATGACCTCCGGTGGGTATTGAGTGACGCACAGTATCGTCGGTTTCTGGGAACTGATTATTTCTACCGCCCGATTTATATTACCGGCGGAAGATGGAGTTTCCGGGTTTATGTGAATTATCCGAATCGTAGTTTGTTCTACTTCGGTCTGCCTTATCATTATCGGACTTACTGTGGTGCACATTATCGTCCGCATATTCATCATGTGAGTTATTATCGGGGAAGATATAATAATCTTGTGCACTATCCTACGCCATATCGGGTAAGAGATCAGCGGGTATTCCATTCTTATCGTCGTTCAGACTTCGGTTCTGTACGTTTCCGTCCGAACACTTCTGTTCGTCCGCATAATGCACCTACCCGACCGGGGACTTCGGGACGTCCGGGAACAACGTCACGGCCTAATACATCGGGACGTCCGGGAAATACTTCCCGTCCTCGTCCTGAAACGGACCATAGACCGTCCACTTCAGGCAGACCATCTACATCGGGCAGGCCGTCCACTTCCGGAAGACCTTCCAACTCTGAAAGACCTTCGGTCAATGAACGACCGTCTATTCCAAGCAGACCGTCCACTCCGGGCAGAAATGATAAACCGAATAAGGAAGTAACTCCGGGCAGAGGCCACAACAGAGGTGAAGGAGATCGTCATTCAGGAAGTCGTCCGGGAACGAGTACAAGTACTCCGAATTCTAATCGTCGTCCGGAAACGAATTCAGGGTCTTCGAATTCCAGTCGCCGTCCGACAAGTAGTGGTACGAGCACAAACCGTGGCAGCAGCTCCGGTAGGAACAGCAATTCCGGCAGTAGTTCCAGCAGAGGGAACGTATCCGGCAGATCAACAGAAAGAAGCTCATCTTCAGAAAGTTCGAGAAGCAACAGCAACCGAGGTTCTTCTTCCCGTTCTTCAGAAAGAGAAAGCAGCTCAAGAAGATAAAACCTATTCCTTTATTAATAAATTATTGCTCCTCAGCGGTAGGAGAACTGGACTCCGGCGTTTCGCCGACTAGACTATTCAGGGCGTCGCCCGTAACTTGGATATCGGGGCGGATACTATCCGCCTCGATTTCACTTATTAACCCTTTCTTGGCGAGGCGTCCGGCAATCAGCTTATAATAGCCTTCCATATTCTCTTTTAACCGTCCGTTTTCCGCAAAGGAACTGCGGAAGTGTTTAGGCTTCGGGATAATAGAAGCTAGAAAAATACTTTCTTCGGTCGTGAGTTGCGAAGGGCGTTTGCCGAAATAATAGGCAGAGGCTTCCTGAATACCATAAACCAGCGGTCCCCATTCGGCTATGTTCAGATAAACTTCATACATACGTTCTTTAGAAGTCAGCCTTTCTGTCTCTATCAGCCATACGATGAGCGCTTCTTCCAATTTGCGGGCAAAGTTCTTGTTCCGGTTGAGAAATACGTTTTTTACCAGCTGCATGGTAATTGTGCTGCCTCCTCTGGCGAAACGTTCGACTTGCAGGTCATAAATCAAAGCTTCACGCATTGCATCAGGCAAAAAGCCCTTGTGGTAGAAAAAAGCTCCGTCCTCACTTTGCATGACAGACATTCGCAGCAATGGAGAAATGCTGTCCAAAGGAGTAAAATGTTCCCATGAAGGTCCGACAGGAAATGTTTTGACCGGTATTCCGTTTTCATAGGCGGTATAGATAAACTCTTCACTCATTTTTGAAAGAGATGTTGCACCATATTCTATTATCCGAAAATCTTTTTCTTTCAATTCGGACTCAAACTTAAGGCTGTCTAGTCGGGCAAAATCTATATCTAACAGAAAATGATAAGCCAGCTCACCACTTGTTTTTATACCTTCCAGATTGCTGAATAAGCCTTTGGGCAAAGAACTGAATAGTTCGTCGGCCGGAAACCATGATTTATCTGTGGCAGCAGTGAAGTGCCATTGATTTTCATTCTTTTCTGCCCGCAGATAAGGATGAAATTTTATTTGGTTGAATAATACCGTCGTCGTACTGTCCAGTTCCAGCGTTTGCTTGCCGATATTCATCTGATACGTGAGTTGTCCGCGATCCAGATGGATC
>OMCN01000960.1_pt1 | contig 9900 bp, 6 predicted proteins | sample 1645061 | NCBI WGS metagenome assembly OMCN01 (sample SAMEA103958124, study PRJEB25191) | human gut metagenome | biome: human-associated habitat [ENVO:00009003]; feature: intestine environment [ENVO:2100002]; material: feces | place: Germany | collected 2013/2015 | reverse complement strand
TCCATATCGAAGAATATGATTGTGATGCCCGTGATACTAAGCTTGGCCAGGAAGAAATTACCCGTGATATTCCCAACGTTTCCGAAGAAGCATTGAAAGATCTTGATGAACGCGGGATTATCCGTATCGGCGCAGAAGTACGTCCTGGCGATATCCTTGTTGGTAAGGTTACGCCGAAAGGTGAAACTGAGCTGACTGCAGAAGAACGTTTGCTGAGAGCCATCTTTGGTGAAAAAGCTCGCGAAGTTCGTGATAGCTCGCTGCGTGTGCCACATGGCGAAGCTGGTAAAATTGTCAGCGTTAAAGTATTTACCCGTGAAAACGGCGATGAGCTGCCGCCTGGTGTAAATGAACAAGTTCGTGTGCATATCGCGCAAAAACGTAAGATTTCTGAAGGCGATAAGATGGCAGGCCGCCATGGTAATAAGGGTGTAGTTTCCCGCATCATGCCGCGTGAAGATATGCCGTTTCTGCCAAGCGGAGAGCCGGTTCAAATCGTATTGAATCCTTTGGGCGTACCTTCCCGTATGAATATCGGACAGATTTTGGAAACTCATTTAGGCTGGGCTGCACGCGCTCTAGGCATGCAGATTGAAGCCGGTGCTGAAGGTTTGGCTGATCGTTTTGAGAAAGCCGGTTATGATGTTGAAAAATATGGAATGCCTGAAACTGTAGAAATCGATAAGTTCGGTGAAGAAAGCATCAAAGCAATGAAGATGTCCGTACCTGTTTTTGACGGTGCTCATGAAGAAGATATGAATGCTACTCTTGATTTGGCTGGAGTAGATCCGAGTGGTAAAACAAGGTTGTATGACGGTCGTACAGGTGAACCTTTTGATAACAAGGTTACAGTTGGCTGCGTATATATGCTGAAGTTGCATCACTTGGTTGACGACAAGATACATGCCCGTTCTACCGGTCCGTACTCTTTGGTTACCCAACAGCCTCTTGGTGGTAAAGCTCAGTTTGGCGGGCAACGTTTTGGTGAGATGGAGGTTTGGGCCCTGGAAGCTTATGGTGCCGCTTATACTCTGCAGGAAATTCTCACAGTCAAATCTGACGATGTTGTGGGCCGTGTAAAAACTTATGAAGCTATTGTTAAGGGTGAGAACGTTCCTGAACCTGGTGTGCCCGAATCCTTTAAAGTTCTTATCAAAGAGCTGCAAAGTATCGGTCTCGATATTAAGGTGCTCAATGAAGACGAAGAAGAGATTTCCATGCGCGACAGTGATGATGATGTCACTGAAACTGCACGTGACCTCGATTTGAACATCGACGGCGAGATTCCGGCTGTTGCTGCTGTTGAAACAGATGAATATACTGTTGATGAAAATAGCGTTGAAGATGCGGAATTTGATTTAGTTGCAGATATTGGCAACTTTAACATGGAAGCTAAAGATGAGTTGGACGGAGATGTAAATAACTCCGACGATATTGAATAGAAGGGATCGATTCTTGTTGGATGTAAATAATTTTGAGTCTATGCGTATCGGTCTGGCTTCACCGGAACAAATCAGAACTTGGTCCTATGGCGAAGTAAAGAAACCGGAAACTATTAACTACAGAACTTTGAAACCGGAACGCGACGGTTTGTTCTGCGAAAGAATATTTGGACCTACCAAAGACTGGGAATGCCATTGCGGTAAATACAAAAGAATTCGTTATAAAGGTATCGTCTGCGATAAGTGCGGCGTTGAAGTTACCCGCTCCAAAGTTCGTCGTGACCGTATGGGTCATATCGAACTGGCTGCACCTGTTTCTCATATCTGGTACTTTAAGGGTATCCCGAGCCGGATGGGATTGATTCTTGATATTTCGCCCAGGTCGCTGGAAAAAGTACTGTATTTTGCTAATTACATCGTACTTGATGCCGGTGATACTCCTTTGGTAAAAAAACAGTTATTGAGCGAAGGCGAATATATCGAAGCCCGCGACAAATATGGCAGCGGTTTTAAAGTTGGTATGGGCGCTACTGCTATCAAAGCACTGCTGGAAGAGATCGATTTATCTGCATTAACTGCGGAACTGCGTGCTGAATTGAAAGAGGTAAGCGGACAAAGAAAAATTCGTGCCGTACGCCGTTTAGAAGTCTGTGAAGCTTTCCTTAAATCAGGCAATCGCCCTGAATGGATGATTTTGGATGTTGTTCCTGTAATTCCTCCGGAACTGCGTCCGATGGTACAATTAGACGGCGGACGTTTTGCGACTTCTGACCTTAATGATTTGTATCGTCGTGTCATCAACCGTAATAATCGGTTAAAAAGATTGCTTGAACTCAATGCTCCTGATATCATCGTACGTAATGAAAAACGTATGCTTCAGGAATCTGTGGACTCATTGTTCGATAACTCACGTAAGTCAAGTGCAGTGAAGACAGATGCTAACCGTCCGTTGAAATCTTTGTCTGACAGTTTGAAAGGTAAACAGGGACGTTTCCGTCAGAACTTGTTAGGTAAACGTGTTGACTACTCTGCGCGTTCGGTAATCGTTGTTGGCCCGGAATTGAAGATGGGGGAATGCGGTATTCCTAAATTAATGGCTGCAGAATTGTACAAGCCGTTTATTATTCGTAAACTCATTGAACGTGGTATCGTTAAGACTGTTAAGTCTGCAAAGAAAATTGTTGACCGTAAGGAACCTGTGATCTGGGATATTCTGGAGCATGTAATGAAAGGACATCCTGTACTGTTGAACCGTGCACCGACATTGCACCGTTTGGGTATTCAGGCTTTCCAGCCTAAGATGATCGAAGGTAAGGCTATCCAGTTGCACCCCTTGGCATGTACGGCATTTAATGCCGACTTTGATGGTGACCAAATGGCTGTTCACTTGCCTTTGAGTAACGAAGCTATTCTTGAAGCACAAATGTTGATGCTTCAATCACATAATATCTTGAATCCGGCAAACGGTGCGCCTATTACTGTGCCTGCACAGGATATGGTTCTTGGTTTGTACTACATTACTAAGTTGCGTGCTGGTGCAAAAGGGGAAGGTTTGACATTCTACGGACCGGAAGAAGCGTTGATTGCTTATAATGAAGGTAAGGTAGATATCCACGCTCCGGTGAAGGTAATCGTGAAAGACGTTGATGAAAATGGTAACATTGTAGACGTGATGCGCGAAACTTCCGTAGGTCGTGTGATTGTGAACGAAATCGTTCCGCCCGAAGCGGGTTATATCAATACTATTATCTCTAAGAAATCTCTTCGTGATATTATTAGTGATGTAATTAAGGTTTGTGGTGTAGCTAAAGCTGCTGACTTTCTGGATGGAATCAAGAATTTAGGTTACCAGATGGCATTCAAAGGTGGTCTGTCATTCAACTTAGGTGATATTATTATTCCGAAAGAAAAAGAAACACTGGTACAGAAAGGTTATGACGAAGTTGAGCAAGTCGTAAACAACTATAATATGGGTTTCATCACTAACAATGAACGTTATAACCAGGTGATTGATATATGGACGCATGTTAACTCAGAGTTGTCTAATATCTTGATGAAGACTATTTCTTCGGATGATCAAGGTTTCAACTCTGTATATATGATGCTTGACTCTGGTGCCCGTGGTTCTAAAGAACAGATTCGTCAGTTGTCTGGTATGCGTGGTTTGATGGCAAAACCGCAGAAAGCGGGAGCAGAAGGTGGGCAGATTATTGAAAACCCGATTTTGTCGAACTTTAAAGAAGGGCTTTCTGTGTTGGAGTACTTTATCTCTACTCACGGTGCTCGTAAAGGTTTGGCGGATACGGCTTTGAAGACTGCCGATGCCGGTTATCTGACTCGTCGTCTGGTTGACGTATCGCATGATGTGATTATTACAGAAGAAGACTGCGGTACACTTCGTGGATTGGTTTGTACAGACTTGAAGAATAACGATGAAGTAATCGCTACCCTGTATGAACGCATCTTAGGTCGTGTTTCTGTACATGATATTATTCATCCTACTACCGGTGAACTGTTGGTTGCTGGTGGGGAAGAAATCACAGAAGAAATTGCCAAAAAGATTCAGGATTCTCCGATCGAGAGTGTTGAAATTCGTTCGGTATTGACTTGTGAAGCTAAGAAGGGTGTTTGTGCTAAGTGTTATGGACGTAACCTTGCTACGAGCCGTATGGTTCAGAAAGGTGAAGCTGTCGGCGTAATTGCTGCTCAGTCTATCGGTGAGCCGGGTACACAGTTGACATTGCGTACATTCCACGCAGGTGGTACTGCTGCCAATATTGCAGCTAATGCAAGTATTGTTGCTAAAAATAATGCACGTCTTGAGTTTGAAGAGTTGCGTACAGTAGATATTGTAGATGAAATGGGTGAAGCTGCGAAGGTGGTAGTAGGTCGTTTGGCTGAAGTTCGTTTCGTAGACGTGAATACTGGAATCGTTCTTTCTACTCATAATGTTCCTTATGGTTCAACACTGTATGTTGGTGACGGTGATTTGGTAGAAAAAGGCAAGTTGATTGCTAAATGGGACCCGTTCAACGCTGTTATTATAACTGAAGCAACCGGTAAGATCGAATTTGAGGGCGTAATTGAAAACGTTACTTATAAGGTTGAGTCGGATGAAGCAACAGGCCTTCGTGAAATTATTATTATTGAATCTAAGGATAAGACAAAAGTTCCTTCGGCTCATATTTTAACAGAAGACGGTGACTTGATCCGTACGTATAACTTACCGGTAGGTGGTCACGTGATTATTGAAAACGGTCAGAAAGTGAAAGCTGGTGAAGTAATCGTGAAGATTCCGCGTGCCGTTGGTAAGGCAGGTGATATCACGGGTGGTCTTCCTCGTGTAACCGAATTGTTTGAAGCTCGTAACCCGTCGAATCCAGCTGTCGTTTCTGAAATCGATGGTGAGGTGACAATGGGTAAGATCAAACGTGGTAACCGTGAGATCATCGTAACTTCCAAGACTGGTGAAGTTAAGAAGTATCTGGTTGCATTATCTAAACAAATCTTGGTGCAGGAGAATGACTATGTACGTGCTGGTACTCCATTGTCTGACGGTGCCACTACACCGGCGGATATTTTGGCGATTAAAGGTCCTACGGCTGTACAGGAATATATCGTAAATGAAGTTCAGGATGTATATCGTTTGCAGGGTGTGAAGATCAATGACAAGCACTTCGAGATTATTGTCCGTCAGATGATGCGTAAGGTACAGATTGAAGAGCCGGGTGATACTCGCTTCTTGGAGCAACAAGTTGTTGACAAGTTGGAGTTCATGGAAGAAAACGATCGTATTTGGGGTAAAAAAGTTGTGGTTGATGCTGGAGATTCTCAAAACCTACAACCGGGACAGATTGTTACTGCTCGTAAGTTGCGTGATGAGAACAGTATGCTGAAACGTCGTGACTTGAAACCTGTTGAGGTTCGTGACGCTGTGGCTGCTACATCTACTCAGATTCTTCAAGGTATAACACGTGCTGCTTTGCAGACTTCAAGCTTTATGTCAGCTGCTTCTTTCCAGGAAACAACGAAAGTATTGAATGAGGCTGCTATCAACGGTAAGATTGATAAATTGGAAGGTATGAAGGAAAATGTGATTTGTGGTCATTTGATTCCGGCTGGTACAGGTCAGCGTGAATTTGAGAAACTTATTGTTGGATCAAAAGAAGAATATGATCGTATTTTGGCTAATAAGAAAACAGTACTTGACTACAACGAAGTAGAATAATACAATTCAATTGACTATATGAGAAGGAGCAGTTGCTATATTGGGCAGTTGCTCCTTTTTTGTTCCTTTTTTATTGGAATGTATTATCTCTGTCTCAGGAAAAATGTGTTATTTTGCAGGATAACTTTAATCATATTAAACATGGAAGAACAAAATAACAACGGGCAGTTACAGATTGAATTAAAAGAAGAAGTTGCACAGGGAACTTATGCAAATCTTGCTATTATTACTCATTCGAGTTCTGAGTTTATTCTTGATTTTGTACGTGTGATGCCGGGTGTACCGAAAGCTGGTGTGCAATCTCGTATCATTGTAGCTCCTGAACATGCAAAACGCCTACTACGGGCATTGGAAGACAATATAGCTAAATATGAACGTGTATTCGGTTCGATCCGTATTTCTGATGAGTCTCCTATTTCTCCTTTGGCGAGTGTAAAAGGCGAAGCGTGAGGGGGATATAAAAATATTAAAAAATAAAAAAAGGTTGTAGTGCATTGAATATTCAAATATTATTCGTATTTTTGCAGCCCAAAATGTATAGTTACGAAATTAATATAACAATAATATAAATCAAAAAACAATTAAAATGCCTACAATTCAGCAATTAGTAAGAAAAGGACGCGAAGTGCTGGTGGAGAAAAGTAAATCTCCTGCCTTGGATTCATGTCCCCAAAGACGTGGCGTTTGCGTGAGAGTATATACTACTACTCCGAAGAAGCCGAACTCTGCAATGCGTAAAGTAGCTCGTGTACGTTTGACTAACCAAAAAGAGGTAAACTCTTACATTCCGGGAGAAGGACACAACTTGCAGGAACACTCAATCGTTTTGGTACGTGGCGGTCGTGTAAAGGACCTTCCGGGTGTACGTTATCACATCGTTCGTGGTACACTTGATACAGCAGGTGTTGCTGGCCGTACTCAAAGACGTTCTAAATACGGAGCTAAACGTCCGAAACCGGGACAAGCTGCACCAGCTAAAAAGAAATAAGGATTAAAATCTAATTAAAATTAAAGTAATAACTTACGTTTTAGTTTGTTGGAGATGCTAAGGGTTGAGTAAATTCTCCGGAGGGAGAGTTGAAGAAGTCAAGAAGTAACAACCAAGAACAAAAACATTATTTTTCAAACAAATGAGAAAAGCAAAACCTAAAAAACGCGTTATCCTTCCGGATCCCGTTTTTAATGATCAAAAGGTTTCTAAGTTTGTAAACCACTTGATGTATGATGGTAAAAAGAATGCGTCTTATGAAATCTTTTATGCCGCTCTGGAAACAGTGAAAGTAAAACTTCCTAATGAAGAAAAATCTGCTCTCGAAATCTGGAAAAAGGCTTTGGATAATGTGACTCCACAAGTGGAAGTTAAGTCTCGCCGTGTAGGTGGTGCTACTTTCCAAGTTCCTACAGAAATCCGTCCGGACCGTAAGGAATCAATCTCAATGAAGAACTTGATTCTGTTTGCTCGTAAAAGAGGTGGTAAATCAATGGCTGATAAGTTAGCTGCTGAAATCATGGATGCCTTCAATGAACAAGGTGGTGCATATAAGCGTAAAGAAGATATGCATAGAATGGCTGAAGCTAACCGTGCATTTGCTCATTTTAGATTCTAATACTATTAAGATACAATCAATTAAAAACTTAAAGTAAAGGAATAAGAAAATGGCAAAGACAGATTTACATTTGACTCGTAATATCGGTATCATGGCTCACATCGATGCCGGAAAGACAACAACTTCTGAACGTATCCTGTTCTACACCGGATTGACTCACAAAATTGGTGAGGTGCATGACGGTGCTGCTACTATGGACTGGATGGAACAGGAACAAGAACGTGGTATTACTATTACATCTGCCGCAACAACTACACGATGGAAGTATGCTGGTGATACTTATAAAATCAACTTGATTGATACTCCGGGGCACGTTGACTTTACCGCAGAGGTAGAACGCTCATTGCGTATTTTGGATGGTGCTGTTGCTGCTTATTGTGCAGTAGGTGGTGTAGAACCGCAATCAGAAACTGTATGGCGCCAGGCTGATAAATATAATGTACCACGTATCGCATACGTAAACAAAATGGACCGTTCCGGTGCTGACTTCTTTGAAGTTGTGCGTCAGATGAAGGACGTTTTGGGTGCTAATCCTTGTCCCATCGTTGTACCTATCGGTGCTGAGGAATCTTTCAAAGGTCTTGTTGATTTGATTAAAATGAAAGCTATCTATTGGCATGACGAAACAATGGGTGCTGATTATAGCGTAGAAGAAATTCCGGCTGACCTTGTTGATGAAGCTAACGAATGGAGAGATAAAATGCTTGAAAAAGTAGCTGAATTTGACGATACTTTGATGGAGAAATATTTCGATGATCCTTCTACTATTACTGAAGAAGAAGTATTGAGAGCTCTTCGTAATGCAACTGTTCAGATGGCTGTTGTTCCGATGCTTTGCGGCTCTTCATTTAAGAACAAGGGGGTTCAGACGTTGCTTGATTATGTCTGTGCTTTCTTGCCTTCTCCATTGGATACAGAAAACGTAATTGGTACAAATCCTGATACGGGTGCTGAAGAAGATCGTAAGCCTAGTGATGACGAAAAGACTTCAGCTTTGGCATTTAAGATCGCCACCGATCCGTATGTAGGGCGTTTGACTTTCTTCCGTGTATACTCAGGTAAGATTGAGGCTGGTTCTTATATCTATAACTCTCGTTCAGGCAAAAAAGAACGTGTTTCTCGTCTGTTTCAGATGCACTCAAACAAGCAGAATCCGGTTGAGGTAATTGGTGCTGGGGATATTGGTGCTGGTGTAGGTTTTAAAGACATTCACACTGGTGATACTTTGTGTGATGAAACTGCTCCGATTGTGCTTGAATCTATGGACTTCCCGGAACCGGTAATTGGTATTGCTGTAGAACCTAAGACTCAGAAAGACATGGATAAATTGTCTAACGGTTTGGCTAAACTGGCTGAAGAAGACCCGACGTTTACAGTGAAAACTGACGAACAAACAGGTCAAACTGTTATTTCTGGTATGGGTGAGCTTCACTTGGATATTATTATTGACCGTTTGAAACGTGAGTTCAAAGTAGAATGCAACCAAGGTAAACCTCAGGTTAACTATAAAGAAGCTATTACTAAAACAGTTGATCTTCGTGAAGTTTATAAGAAACAATCAGGTGGACGTGGTAAGTTTGCTGATATCATTGTTAAGATCGGTCCGGTTGATGAAGACTTCAAAGAAGGTGGATTGCAGTTTATCGATGAAGTGAAGGGTGGTAATATTCCTAAGGAATTTATCCCGTCAGTTCAGAAAGGTTTCACAACTGCAATGAAAAATGGTGTATTGGCCGGTTATCCGTTGGATTCACTGAAGGTAACTTTGGTTGATGGTTCATTCCACCCAGTTGACTCTGACCAGTTGTCTTTCGAAATCTGTGCTATCCAAGCATATAAGAATGCTTGTTCCAAGGCAGGTCCTGTACTAATGGAACCTATCATGAAGCTGGAAGTTGTGACTCCAGAAGAAAACATGGGTGACGTTATTGGTGACTTGAATAAGCGGCGTGGTCAGGTAGAAGGTATGGAGTCTAGTCGTTCGGGTGCTCGTATCGTGAAGGCAATGGTTCCGTTGGCTGAAATGTTTGGTTATGTAACAGCGTTGCGTACTATCACTTCAGGTCGTGCAACTTCATCAATGGTTTACTCTCATCACGCTCAGGTTTCTACTTCTATTGCTAAGGCTGTATTGGAAGAAGTGAAGGGACGTGCTGATTTACTCTAAAATATTTAAAGCAGCAGACTAGCGAATGACTCTTAGTCTGCCGCTTTATCTTATTATAAATATCTTAATTTAAAATTGTAATGAGTCAGAAAATTAGAATTAAATTGAAATCTTACGACCACAACTTGGTTGACAAGTCAGCTGAGAAGATTGTAAGAACTGTAAAGGCTACAGGCGCTATTGTTAGCGGTCCAATTCCTCTGCCTACGCATAAGCGTATCTTTACCGTGAACCGTTCGACTTTCGTAAACAAAAAGTCTCGTGAGCAGTTTGAGTTATCTTCTTATAAGAGATTGATCGACATTTATAGCTCAACGGCTAAGACAGTAGATGCTCTGATGAAGTTGGAATTACCGAGTGGTGTGGAAGTAGAAATTAAAGTTTGATAATTAAAAATTAGTGAAATGCCAGGATTATTAGGAAAAAAAATCGGAATGACATCCGTTTTCAGTGCCG
>OMCN01000950.1_pt1 | contig 10012 bp, 9 predicted proteins | sample 1645061 | NCBI WGS metagenome assembly OMCN01 (sample SAMEA103958124, study PRJEB25191) | human gut metagenome | biome: human-associated habitat [ENVO:00009003]; feature: intestine environment [ENVO:2100002]; material: feces | place: Germany | collected 2013/2015 | reverse complement strand
TGCAAACCTTGAGTGGGAAACTTGAACAGTAAAAAGCGGTGTGCTATAATGAGTGGGAAAAATGAGGAAGGAAGCCAACACTTTCTTTTTCTGCAAGACTTTTTTGGACGTAAATGAAGTTCCGCCGCCGTCATCAAGAGCCACCACAACGTGGGCGGCCTGCCCGATACCGTGGACTTCAAGGAACTGGTGGAGCCTCTGCGCAACCTGTTCAAGGACGAAGTCCGTCAGGCTGGCCGTGAGCTGGGTCTGCCCGAGTATCTGGTCAGCCGCCAGCCCTTCCCCGGCCCGGGTCTGGGCATCCGCATCATCGGTGAGGTGACCCCCGAAAAGGTTGCCATCGTGCAGGATGCCGACGCCATCTGGCGCGAGGAGATCGCCAAGGCGGGTCTCGATAAGGAGATCAGCCAGTATTACGCCGCTCTGACCAATATGCACAGCGTCGGCGTTATGGGCGATGAGAGAACGTACGATTACGCGGTTGCACTGCGTGCGGTCAATACGGTTGATTTCATGACAGCGGAAGCTGCCAATATACCGTTCGAGGTGTTACAGAGAGTTATGAGCAGGATTATCAATGAAGTGAAGGGGGTAAACCGCTGCTTCTATGATATTACCAGTAAGCCGCCTGGGACGATTGAGTTTGAATAAATCGAGTTGCTTAAAAAAGCCAGTGTTTATGCGGGTTTCAGCGATTTCGATTAGTCTTTTGATAACAAATTGATAACAGTCATAGCAAGTGCCATTATTCTTGTTATCCAGTGGTTTATGGGTAACGGAACAATTAACAGGTGGCTTGCAGACTAAAGTTCGGAGCTTGGCTCTGAACAAATTCCATATTATAAACTAAGCCCTTAGCTGTGGTTAATAACCATAGTTAAGGGCTTTTTTGTCGTTGCCAAAGCATCTGTAGGGAGCTGCCAGTGGCAGGTCCTGTAGGTGCTTATTTATCTTTCAAGTGGTCTTTGAATGCTTCCACGAGAGCGTCACTTAATTCCTGTGATGGAACTTTTGCCCAACGCTGTGTGGTGTCGAACTCTGGATAATGGTAACGCCAGTTATCGTATTCTTCTCTGTTGATTTCTTCGGAAGATAGCTTGTCTGCCTGTTCTTTCCAAGCATACAGCATTTTGAGGAGTTCATATGCTTCTCTGCCTTTGTCCTTGTTGACCTTTAAGCATACCTCTCCGTCTGCTTCACTGACAGTAAGACCGTAAATATCTTCAAGGGTAAACAGAGTGTGCATAAGACCGATATAGCTGTCTATGTCAGGAACATCAAGAGCCTGTGGAGAAACATCAAGCACCTGTGCCAATGCATTTGTAAGGTCTGCTTTCGGTTTGCGTGTACCAGTTTCGTACTGTGCCAAACGCACATCAGCACTCTTTTCTGGAAAACCGATTGCTGTACCGAGATACTTTTGTGTCATACCACGCATTAGTCTGAAAAAATGTATTCTTTCGCTGATAGCCATAATGATACGCTCCTTTTATATTTAGTGAAATAAGTATAGCAGAAATGTTTAGTGGAAGTCAAGAAAAACCGAAACAAAAATGTTTAATATTTTCTTTGCAACCACTTGACAATAGCAAATATGTTTAGTAAAATAAATTACGAATTAAACAAATATGCTTAATGCGACAACTGAATGACCGTCCGAAAAGCCAAACCGCCAAGACCTCGTCGGAGCAAGTTCCGTATCGTTCGCTTGTGTGCAAGCACAAAAGCTCATTCGCTGCACTGCTCCTCCTCTTCCCCAAAAGTCTCCGACTTTTCGGGAACCCCTATACGAGCGAGCGCCTGATGTACTGCGGTGCATTGGGACAGCACAGCGCCTGCCGACAAGCAGGAGTGCCTGTTGGAACTTTAACACGGAGAAAGCGGCAAGCAAAAAATTATTTTAAGAAAGGAAGAAAAAGGATATGGAAAACAGATTTATCCGAGCCGAAGATGTGGCTCAGGAACTAAACGTATCAAAACCTTATGCATATAAACTCATCAGACAATTAAATGAGGAATTGAAAGCAAAGGGCTTTATTACGATTGCAGGGCGTGTAAATCGCCAGTATTTTTACGAAAGGCTCTACGGAGCAGGAAAGGGGGAAATGTAAATGCCGGTATTTAAGAATGAAGATAACGGTACTTGGTATGTGATGGCAAGGTATGTGAACTGGAAAGGGGAACGCAAGCAGAAATGCAAGCGTGGCTTTGCTACCAAACGAGAAGCACAGGAATGGGAAAGAATGTTCAAATTGCAGACTTCTTCAGACCTTGATATGAGTTTTGAAGCCTTTACGGAGCTTTATATCAATGATGTGAAGAACCGTTTGAAGGAAAACACGTGGCTTACCAAAGAGCATATCATACGCACAAAGATACTTCCGTATTTCGGGAAACTGAAAATCAGCGAGATTTCCACAAAGGAGATTATTACTTGGCAGAATGAAATGCTTGCCTATCGTGATGAGAAGAAAAAGCCTTATTCACAGACGTATCTGAAAACGCTGCACAATCAGTTGTCCGCCATTTTCAATCACGCTGTCCGCTACTATGAACTGCGTTCCAATCCTGCGGCAAAGGTGGGAAATATGGGACGTGAGGAACACAAGGAAATGCTGTTCTGGACAAAGGAAGAATACAAGAAATTCTCTTTTGAGATGATGGACAAGCCTGTTTCCTTTTATGCGTTTGAAATGCTTTACTGGTGCGGTATCCGAGAGGGCGAGCTGTTAGCTTTGACTCCGGCAGATTTCAACTTTGATAAGGAAACAGTCACAATCAATAAATCCTATCAGCGTTTGAAAGGGCAGGATGTGATTACTTCTCCGAAAACGAAAAAGAGCAACCGCACGATTAAAATGCCGAAGTTTCTGTGTGAGGAAATGAAAGAATATCTCGGTATGCTTTACGGATTGAAGAAGAAAGACCGTATCTTTACGGTGACGAAAAGCTATCTTCATCACGAGATGGACAGAGGGGCAAAGGCGGCAGGCGTGAAGCGTATCCGCATTCACGATCTCCGTCACAGCCACATTTCACTCTTGATTGATATGGGCTTTTCTGCGGTGGCGATTGCTGACCGAGTTGGTCACGAAAGTATTGATATTACTTATCAGTACGCACACCTCTTTCCGTCAAAGCAGATTGAGATGGCAGAAAAATTAGATGATTTAGGGAAAGGAGATTTTGAAAATGTCAGCTAAGAACAGAGATAACAAAAATCGTTGGAGGAATATCACAGTAGGGTTTCGAGTATCGCCCGAAGAAAACGAACTCATTAACAGAGCTGTAGCTCTATCAGGATTGCCAAAACAGGAGTATTGTTACCGCCGTTGCTTAAATCAGGATGTGGTGGTACAGGGCAATCCGAGAGTGTATAAGGCGTTGAAAACGGAATTTGCCACAGTCCTTGCGGAACTGAAAAGGATTGAAGCAGGAAAAGGTGTGGATGATGAACTGCTGAGTGTAATAGAACTGATTTCCATTATTCTCGGCGGTTTGAAAGGAGAGGATGCGAATGGAGAATAAAAAAGAAATGACTATTCCAAATGTATCTGCGGCAACAGATGCGGAACAGTCACTTTCCAAATGTACTGACAATAGTATAGTCAATCAGGATACGGATTTCAAGGGGTACGAGCAATCTTTTGAAGAAATGCAAAGGGAAATACTCAGACAGTTAGACCCTTCCTATCTGAAAACAGTATCAATGACAACGCTGTATGATACGGTGTTTGAGGTTCAGACACCACTTATCGACGGTCTGCTCCAAAGGGGAACTTACCTTTTCGTAGGTTCCCCGAAAGTGGGAAAGAGCTTTATGATGGCACAGCTTGCCTATCATATCAGCACAGGCACACCGCTTTGGGAGTATAAGGTGCGTAAGGCAACGGTGCTTTATTTTGCCCTTGAAGATGATTACCCACGTTTGCAGAAGCGATTGTTTCAGATGTTCGGTGCAAAGGAGACAGGCAATCTGTATTTCGCAACGGAATGTAAAACGGTCAATGGCGGACTGGAAGAACAGATAAGAGGGTTTATGAGGGAACACCCAGACACAGGCTTGATTATCATAGACACCTTAAAGCGTGTGCGTGAAGCAGGCGGAGCAGATTACAGCTACGCAAGTGATTATGATGTTGTGGCAAGGCTGAAAGCGTTGGCAGACAGTTACAAGGTTTCAATGCTTATTGTTCATCATACACGCAAACAAAAATCGGAAGATATATTCGATATGATTTCAGGCACGAATGGTCTGATGGGTGCGGCAGACGGTGCATTTGTTCTCAGTAAGGACAAGCGTACTTCCAACAATGCCACACTTGATGTTGCTGGCAGAGACCAGCAGGATATGAAAATCCATCTTGTAAGGGACAGCGAGCGATTGGTGTGGAACTTTGCAAAATCGGAAACGGAGATGTGGAAAGAACCGCCCGAACCTCTGCTTGAGAAGATAGCGGATACGCTCTTTTCGGAAAGTGACAGATGGGAAGGAACTGCTTCGGAACTTTGCGAAAGGCTTGCGGTGGATATAAAGCCGAATGTACTTTCTTTAAGGCTCAGTATCAACGCAAGCAGGCTGTTTCGTGATTACGGTATCCGTTATCAGAACAGCCGCACACACGACGGAAGAAAGGTTTCACTTTGGAAAGAAACCGAGCAGACGGCGTGACAAACGGTGTCAAAGGTGTCAATGTTTTTGAGAGCAGCACGCTGTGAAAAACATTGTCACCATCGTCACACTTTGACACCGGATAAAGTTTAGGGGAGTGTGCAGAGAGTGCCTTTTCAAAGGCGGCTCTTTGGTCTCGCCTGCTGGCTCGGTCGGTTCGCAGGCGTGTGTGCCACCGGCACACGCTCACCCCTCGGAGAGCCTTCGGAGAACGCAAAACCTGTTTACAGGTCGCATTTTTGATGGGTGTACCCGTCAAAAGTGCTTTTGCGTTACTTTTGACAAAAGTAACAAAACCTGAGAATGTTGAAATTTACAGATGGGAGATGAAAAAATGCAGAGAACGATAAGTGCAATGGTCGGTAAAGGCTCGGTCAATCACAATAGCCGAAAGTTCCGAGCAGAAAATGTAGACGGAACTCGTACTCATCTCAATATCGACTACTGCAATGAAAATATAAAGACAGTTTATCACGAATTGTTTGATGAAGCATTGGAAAGATACAATGCCAAGCAGATAAGGTCAGACCGAAAGATAAAAGATTATTATGAAAAAATCCGAAGTTCCAAGCAGGAAAAACCGTTCCACGAAATCATTTTACAGGTGGGCGGTAAGGGAAATATGAACGCCGATACGGAAAACGGAGAACTGGCAAAGCAGATTTTAGATGAATACTATCAGGGTTTTCAGGAGCGAAATCCACAGCTTCGGGTGTTCTCGGCTCATCTGCATATGGATGAAGCTACACCACATCTGCACATAGATTTTGTACCTTTTACCACAGGCAGCAAGCGTGGACTTGATACAAGAGTGTCACTAAAGCAGGCTCTTGCAACGCAAGGTTTTAAGGGCGGCAGTCGTGGCGATACGGAGTGGTCGCAATGGATACAGTCCGAAAAAGAACAGCTTGCGGCGGTGATGGAACGTTATGGGATTGAGTGGGAACATTTAGGCACACACGAAAAACATCTTTCTGTTTTGGATTATAAAAAGCAGGAAAGAGAAAAAGAAGTGGCGGCATTAGGTGCGAAAATCGAGCAGAAACAGATTGAATTTGATGTGTTGTCGGAACGAGTATTGAACTATGATAAGGCAAAAGACGAGCTGTCAAATCTTGAAATAGAGCTTGATACTGCACCGAAATATCAGTTGCCAGAACCAGAGAAATTTATGACTGCAAAGGCATATAAAACCAAAATGGCAGAGCCGGTTGTAAGGAAATTGAAGCAACTTGTCAAAACGGTGCTTGCCCGCTGCTTTGAGGGGTGGGACAACTATCATAGGCTGAATACAGCGAATGCACAGTTATACCGCACCAATCAGCGTTTGGAGAAAGTCAATGAAAGATTGACCGAAGAAAACAAAATCCTAAAAGCAGAAAATAAAGATTACAGCCTGCTCCGTAAGGTTTTTGGTCGCAAACAGATAGATGATTTGTTGGAGCAGGCAAGAACAGTTAAAGGTCGCAAGCGTGATAATACACGATCACGATAGACAAAAATCACAGGAGGAAAAGGAAAATGACAAAGACAATTTTTGAAGAAATGGGCGGAACTTATAGACAGGTGGGTGATTATTTATTGCCGAACATCACAGTACCAGCCGAAGAAGAAATAGAGCCGATTGGTTTATGGGGGAAACGACATGCAAGGCATTTAAAGGAACACTATAAAGTGTTATATATGAACCTGCTGACAAGCGGAAAGCTGCATAGTTATCTTGCAGAAGTCGATAAGCAAGCAGAGGATATGTTTCTTCGACTGGTAAAGGAATATGCCGACAGACAAGATGTGACGGAACAATTAAAGAAAGATAATCCCTACGAATGGATTGGAAGAATGAATAATATTCAGGCTTGTGTGAGGGAAGTTGTAGGAACGGAGTTGATTTACACATAAGCGTTTTACGGTATGGTGCTCCTGCGTTTGCTGGAGTGCTGTGGTTGTGGTTGTAAAGAGGTTGTGAAAGATTGAATTTCGTAATGGTTGGATGTATAATTAGGAAGTGAAAATTTTAATTTGCACTTCCATAAGGTGAAATGTATTGACACAAAAAATACAGTATGATAGTATTGCCATTAGAAGAAAGAAAGGCACATTTTGTGTAAGGTGAGGAAATGATTAATAGATAATTTGATTTAAGTAAGACACATATAGTTATTGAGCCTGTAGAGAATAGGTTTGTTTTGTGTACGCTTAAGTTGGATTATCGCAAGAGGCATTTCCTTTGTTTTCCTTTTGGAAAAGAAATAAGGGTCTATTTAGCGAGTCTATTTTTGCGTATGCAAAAAAGACTCGTTTTTGTGTGTTCAAAATAATAATTGGCTCAGACTTCGAAAAGGAGAAACTTTAATGTTGCAGATAAAAAAATTAAATTTAACACATAAAAAAGACCTGAGAATAATTCTTAATGATTTCAACCTTGTGCTAAATGATGGAGATAAGGCAGTTATTATTGGAGAAGAGGGAAATGGGAAATCGACATTAATGAAGTGGATATACAATCCGTCGCTTGTAGAAAACTATATAGAAGCAGATGGGGAAAGGATAATGGGACACGAACGTCTTGGTTATCTTCCGCAGGAGATGCTCGATGAAGATAAGGAAAAAACAATATACGAATATTTTTCTGAAGAGGAAATATTCTGGGAGAAAACGCCTAAAGAATTGTCTGTTATTGCGGGAAAATTTGGAATGAAAAATGATTTTTTCTACAGTAACCAGACAATGGGTAGTCTTTCAGGAGGCGAAAAAGTCAAGACACAACTTATGAGGCTTTTCATTCGCGATGTTTCTGTGCTGTTGTTGGACGAACCTTCCAATGACATCGACATTGCGACGCTTACATTACTGGAAAAAATCATAAATGACTGGAAGCACATTGTGCTTTTTATTTCACACGATGAAACGCTGATAGAGCGTACTGCCAACATGGTGATACATATCGAGCAGATTATACGAAAAACAAAGGCGAGATATACCGTGGCAAAGCTTCCCTATAGACGCTATGTGGAAGAACGGCTTCATAAATTTGAAATCCAAAAACAGCGGGCACTGAGTGACCGTAGGGAGAAAAAGATTCGCGATGAAAAATATCAAAGAGTTATGCAGAGTGTACAAGGTGCATTAAGAAGTTGTACCAGACAAGCACCGTCTGTTGCCAAAAACTTAAAGGACAAAATGCATACGGTTAAGGCAATGGAACGAAGATTTGAAAAAGAAGATGAAAATATGACTCAGATGCCGGAACAGGAAGAAGCAATCTTTGTCAAATTAGGGGATGAAAACTCACACATTCCCGCAGGAAAAACGGTCATAGAATATGAACTTTCAAAGCTTGTGACTCCGGATGGCAAAAGAATTTTAGCAGAAGGAATTCATTTAAAAATAAAAGGTTCAGAAAAAATCTGTATGATAGGAGCCAACGGGGCAGGAAAAACGACTCTTCTAAAAAAGATAGCGGAAGAACTCCTAAATCGGAATGACATTAAAGCAGAATATATGCCTCAAACTTATGAAGACCTGCTGGATTTGGATGTTACACCGGTTGATTACCTTGATAAAACAGGAGATAAAGAAGAGCGTACAAGAATTAGAACATACCTTGGTTCACTTAAATACACACCAGATGAAATGGAGCATCCGATTCGGGAGTTATCAGGCGGACAAAAGGCGAAAGTGCTTCTCTTGAGGATGAGCTTAAGTGGTGCAAATGTTCTTATTCTGGATGAACCGACAAGAAATTTTTCACCATTGTCCGGTCCGGTAATAAGAAAAATGCTCCGAGAATTTCCGGGGGCTGTCATTAGCATTTCTCACGATAGAAAGTATATTGAAGAGGTGTGCGATAAAATATATCAGCTAAATCCTAATGGATTACAGCTAATTGGTGATTGATAACAAAAAGGATGAAAGACTGACAAATTTCAGGCTTTTAGTGAGTTGGAAAGCATACAAAGATTTGAATTTGGAGGATAGATTATGGTACGTACAGAAGATGCATGTGAAATTATAAAATATGCTTTGCAAAACGAAATTAAAGTATATTTAGATGGCGGATGGGGTGTTGATGCACTTCTTAAAAGAGAATCAAGAATACACAATGATATTGATTTGTTTGTTGAACTGAAACATTATCATGATTATATTTATGTGATTAAGCAGCATGGATTTGAGGAAGTAAATACTGATTATACAACGGATGGTCATACTGTCTGGAAAGATGATAAACAAAGAATCATTGATTTACATTGTTTTGAATTTACAGATGACGGAATTGTTTATGAGGGAGATATATTTCCATCAAAAACTTTTTCCGGTATTGGAAAAGTTGGAGATATAACTGTTTCTTGTATTGAACCATTGAGTCAGGTAATGCTTCATTTGGGATATGAACACGATAAAAATGATGTGCATGATGTGATGCTGTTGTGTGAAACATTTCAAATAGCAATACCAGATGAATATAAGGAAAAGTAAAATTTCAGTTTTGTGTTGAATCTCTAAGCAAAATAGCTTATAATTTGACATGCTACATATAGTTATTATCCACAGTTATCGAGTAGGTGTTATCAATGCCGATAACAAAATGATAACATTAGCTCGTATAGGCAGGATAATATGGATATATCAAATAATCAAAAGAACGAGAAACATTACAGAGAATAATTCCTAAACAAAAAGCGTTAGTCTTTGTAGAGTTTGAATAGAACAATTATCACAGGGCACACCCTATTATCCTGTAAAAGGCAAAAATGATTATCCTATCAGCAACAGAGAGTAATACCGCAGCGTAGCTCTGTTGCTGTTCTTTTTTTGTCATTTCTGCCCCGGTCGCACAGGATTCTGACTCAGATAAAATGAGGCGTAAATAAGCAACGTGATATCGGAAAAAGCTGTAAAAATCCACGTGGAATTTTACAGCTTTCTGTATAGAATAGAAGTAGACGAAACATCACTGCGTGAGTTTGCTGCGAAACTACAAGGGCATGGGTAACACTGCGAAACGTTGATATTTCCTGGTGTTGCAGGGTGTGAGGGATGCTTTGGATGATGCTGCGAAAGTGACATTGCGATAGTGCTGCTGTGTAAGATGATACTGTTATATGGGACGCAATAGAAGTTGGGTTGTCAGGATTACCACTGCGGAATGTGCTGTGGAATTGCGCTGCAGTGCCGGAGGGTTTTGCAGTGTGGCTTTGCTGTGGGATGTGAGGATAGTGAGGATACTGGATTTTGCCCTTTAAGGATAATGTGGTGTGCCCCGGAACATAGTATATTTTCAATATGCCGTTTTTGGGAAAAGCGGCAACTGCCCGCAAACCCAGTAAAATCAAGGGT
>OMCN01000942.1_pt1 | contig 10073 bp, 5 predicted proteins | sample 1645061 | NCBI WGS metagenome assembly OMCN01 (sample SAMEA103958124, study PRJEB25191) | human gut metagenome | biome: human-associated habitat [ENVO:00009003]; feature: intestine environment [ENVO:2100002]; material: feces | place: Germany | collected 2013/2015 | reverse complement strand
ATGTTATATCTGATGGTTACAAGATACCGTGAGATTAATGTACACCCAGATATTTTACATCAACACAAGCAGTTAACCAAGTTATCTGTGATTACAGATTACATGAAAGAACATTACAAAGACGAATTATCTTTGGCAAGACTTGCAGAGATTTTCGGGTATTCTCCATCCTATCTATCTCGAATGTTTCAAAAATATGCAGGAATCAATTATAAAGATTATTTGCAGGCAATCCGCACTGAACATGGGTACAGACAGCTGATAGAGACAAAGATGACGATCAGTGATATTTCCATGGAAAATGGATTTCCAAATAACAAAGCATTTTCTAAAGCTTTTTATAAAAAGTATGGGATCATGCCTGCTGAATTTCGAAAAAGACAAAAAAGTGCCATAAACAAGATAAGTAATTAGTCGAGAAAACAAAAGCATATTGTTATAATCTTATAAGTGATAAATGGAGAAGACAAACTTTTAACTGCACAGAATAAATGGCTGATCGCACATGAAGAAACTCAAATACCTGGAGCGTTTTGTGGATTAGTTGGAGAAAATATCACATTAAAATGATCAAAAAAGGAAAGGATGGAGAATCAAATGAGTAATATGCCAAAAGTAAAGATCGAAATCGTAGCAGTCAGCAGAGATTGTTTCCCAGAAAGTTTATCAGTGAATCGCAGAAATATTACTTGCCAAACATTTTGAAGGACCAAAAATGTTCTTTGCAGCAGCAGAGGAAAGAGGAGATAATCTGTTAGATGGACGTGGAGATGCATATTGTGGTATGCTGAATGCAAGTTATAATCTGAAATTAAGAAATATAAAAGCATATATTCCTGAATATCCAGTAGGAACAGCAGAAGAATGTGCAGATATGATCCATGAATTTTTGCCAATCGCAAGAACAGTAAAAGCATTAAGTGAATTGAAGATCATAAGTTTTGGACCAAGACCACTGAACTTCCTTGCATGTAATGCACCGATCAAACCATTATATGATCTTGGAATCGAAATTGAAGAAAACTCAGAATTAGATTTATTTGAAGCATTTAATCAGCATGAAGGGGATGAAAGAATTCCTGCGATCATAAAAGAAATGGAAGAAGAACTGGGTGCAGGAAATAAAAAACCAGAGATTCTTTCCAAGCTTGCACAGTATGAACTGACATTAAAAGACTGGATCAGGGATCATAAAGGTTACAGAAAATATGTAACAATTGCCGGAAAATGCTGGCCAGCATTCCAGACTCAGTTTGGATTTGTACCATGTTATGTAAACAGTCGTTTGGCAGCACAGGGAATTCCAGTATCCTGTGAAGTAGATATCTATGGTGCATTAAGCGAATTTATTGGAACGGTTGTAAGTCAGGATGCTGTGACATTATTAGATATCAACAACTCCGTACCAGCAGATATGTATAATGAAGAAATTAAAGATAACTATGACTATACACAAAAAGATACATTTATGGGATTCCATTGTGGCAATACCTGTTCAAAGAAGCTGGCATCCTGTGAGATGAAAAACCAGATGATCATGGCAAGAAGCCTTCCTGTCGAAGTAACAAACGGTACCCTTGAGGGAGATATTGCACCGGGCGATATCACATTCTACCGCCTGCAGTCCACTTCCGACAATAAGCTGCGCGCGTATGTGGCACAGGGAGAAGTCCTTCCGGTTGCAACCCGTTCGTTCGGAAGCATTGGCGTATTTGCCATTCATGAGATGGGACGTTTCTACCGTCACGTTCTGATCGAGAAGAATTATCCGCATCACGGAGCGGTTGCATTCGGACATTACGGAAAGGCTCTGTTTGAGGTATTTAAGTATATTGGGGTTCCGATGGAGGACATCAATTACAACCAGCCGGCATCTCTGCCTTATCCGACGGAGAATCCGTTCGCATAAAGAAAAATAATATGGGAATAAGCACCAGCTTGGGCCTGTAGATGTCTGCAGGTTAAGCTGGTGCTTTTTAAATGGGAGTTTCATCCCAAAGATACCCAGTGAAACAGGAAAACTAAAATCATTTGGCAGGTAATTCATCCGGCAGCAATACAGAAAATGACAACAGTACAAAGTAAAAATTCAGATTTTCAAAAAAAGAAAAAGTATGGTATTATAAAACCGGCATCACGGATGCCGGTTCTATAATAAAAATCTGAGGTGATTGTACAATGAAACAGGAAAATTATATACGTGGCATGATAATGATTATTTTGTCGGCATTCTTTTTTGCGTGTATGAATGTGAGTGTGCGGCTGGCGGGAGATCTGTCGTCCGTACAGAAAAGTTTTTTTCGGAATCTGGTAGCTGCATTTTTTGCGGCAATTATTCTTATCAAAAATCATACAGCACCTAAGGTGGAAAAAACACAGTGGGGTTCACTGTTTTTACGCTGTGCATTTGGGACACTTGGAATTCTTTGTAATTTCTACGCGATTGATCACCTGCTGGTGGCAGATGCTTCTATTTTAAATAAATTATCTCCCTTTTTTGCAATTATTTTTTCCTTCCTGTTATTAAAAGAAAAGATAAAACCAGCTCAGGCAATGTGCGTTATACTGGCATTTGTCGGCTGTTTGTTTGTGGTAAAACCGGGGTTTGAAAATGCACATCTGATCCCTGCGCTTATTGGCGTATGCGGAGGACTGGGTGCAGGAATCGCATATACAATGGTGCGGAAGATGGGTACACACGGAGTAAAGGGACCGGTCATTGTGTTTTATTTTTCCTGCTTTTCCTGTATTATTGTGATACCGTGGATCGTATTTCATTATCAGCCGATGTCACTGCGGCAGTTGTTGACGCTGCTTCTTGCGGGACTTTTTGCAGCGGGAGGACAGTTTACGATCACCGCAGCATATACCTATGCACCCGCTGGAAAAATTTCTATTTTTGATTATTCACAGATTATTTTTGCAACATTACTTGGATTTCTTTTATTCGCGGAGATTCCGGATCGATACAGTCTGATAGGATATGGATTGATCATTCTGGCTTCACTGGGAAATTTTCTGTATAACTGGAAACACAAAGATTAAAGGAGTATTCACATGTCGATTATTTCATTTCGGTGTCATACAACCATTCATCTGGCACCATTGGTAAATCAGGAAACGATTCATCAGGATATGGATAGGGGACAGCAGCTTATGTCAAGGATCAATCAGGGAATCCTTAGGGAGATAAAGCCAAAAAACCCACTGGTTGAATGGTATTACTGGAAGGACAAACACACAGTTTCGGATGTCACAGAGCATAGTTTGTTTAAGATGGCGCAGGGGATGCTCTCCCCCGTGGAAAATGATAATTACCGGTTGGAAGAGATTGAAGAATTAAATAATGCATGGGCCGTTTATGATAAAAAACTGAACACATTTTTTGCGTTTGACCCGGCAATTACGACATTGCAAAAAGATGAGAAGCGAAACCGTGTGCTGGTAGTCTGTGAAGACAAGGAACGTGGGCTGATTGATGTCATTGAAGCGGGAGCCCTGCTGCTTGAGTGTCTGCGTGCATTTACAGGGATAGAAGAACTTTGCTTTCTTCCGCTCAACCCGGACTACTATATATGGACAGGAACGGTGACTGGGATTGACGGATTGAAGATGCGCAGTAATGGATATGCCGGTACCTGGCTGCTTCTGCAAAGTGAAAGCCAGGTGAAGAAATTGCGGATGCTTGCAACAATTTACAGTATGGATTATCCGAATCTGGTAGATTCGGATGAACTGGCACGCAGACTGGCAAAGGAGGAAGCCGCAGGGCAGTGCATCCGAAGCAGGCATGGGATCGTGCTGTTTACGGAAGAGGGACTTGTGTATATGGATGGAACAAATCCGGACAATGACTGGGAACTGAAGTATCCGATTTATGAGAATGACTGTTATTATGAGATGCTGAGATTTGCTTACTGGAAACAGGTATCCGGGGAACTGGAAAATTACTGTGCATGGAAAGCCTGGCTGAACAAGGATTTTACTTGACATCTGAAAGAATCATTACTATACTTAAAACCAAAGGTGAAAAACGAAGACGAAGACAGTAACTGTGATAGGAAAGTCAAAGAGAGTTGGAACAGGTGAGAGCCAATACGAGTAATATGACAGTGAAAATCACTTCCGAGTTGCGGATCGAAATCCCAGGAGAGTAGAGTTCGACGTATTTCCAGCGTTATGGGAACGAAGTATGCAAATCCTTTTTGAATAAGGGATTTAAGTACATGGTAATCAGGTGGTATAACGTGACCCCGCGTCCTAATTACTGGACGTGGGGATTTTTTATTTCAGAATCATAAATGCAGGAGGAAAATATGTACAACAAAGTAGATACCAATATGAACTTTGTCGATCGCGAAAAAGAAACGGAAAAATTCTGGCGCGAAAATGATATCTTCAAAAAATCCATGGAGAACCGTAAGGAAGGCGAGACTTACACATTTTATGACGGACCGCCTACGGCAAACGGAAAACCACATATCGGACATGTAGAGACACGTACCATCAAGGATATGATTCCAAGATTCCAGACCATGAAAGGAAAGTACGTCCCACGGAAAGCCGGATGGGATACCCACGGTCTTCCGGTAGAAATCGAAGTGGAGAAACTTCTTGGACTGGATGGAAAGGATCAGATCGAAGCATATGGTCTTGAGCCATTCATCAAAAAGTGTAAAGAATCCGTCTGGAAATACAAGGGTATGTGGGAAGATTTCTCAAATACGGTAGGTTTCTGGGCTGATATGGACAATCCATACGTTACCTATGATGACAATTTCATTGAATCCGAGTGGTGGGCATTAAAAGAGATCTGGAACAAAGGACTTCTCTACAAGGGATTCAAGATCGTGCCTTACTGTCCTCGGTGTGGGACTCCGCTTTCTGCACAGGAAGTTGCACAGGGATATAAATTAGTAAAAGAAAAATCTGCAGTTGTCCGTTTTAAGGTTGCGGGAGAGGATGCGTATTTTCTGGCATGGACCACAACTCCGTGGACACTGCCAAGTAACGTGGCACTCTGTGTAAACCCGAATGATACTTATATTAAGGTAAAAGCTGTGGACGGCTACACATATTATCTGGCAGAGGCACTGGCAGACAAGGTACTTTCTCCACTGTTATCCAAAGAGGACAAAGAGGCAGGAAAGAAAGCTTACGAAGTGCTGGAAACCTGCAAGGGAAAGGATCTTGAGTACAAAGAATATGAGCCGCTTTATGCCTGTGCAAAGGAACTGGCCGATAAGCAGGGAAAGAAAGGATTCTTTGTCACCTGTGATACTTATGTCACCATGTCCGATGGTACCGGAATTGTTCATATCGCACCGGCATTTGGTGAGGATGATGCCAATGTCGGAAGAAACTATGACCTTCCGTTCGTACAGTTTGTAAATGGAAAAGGAGAGCTGACCGAGGAGACACCGTTTGCCGGTATGTGGGTAAAAGATGCCGATCCGGAAGTATTAAAGGATTTGAGTGCAAGAAAGCAGCTTTTTGATGCACCGAAGTTTGAACATGAGTATCCACACTGCTGGAGATGTGACAAGCCTCTGATCTACTATGCAAGAGAGTCCTGGTACATCAAGGAGACCGCGGTAAAGGATGATCTGATCCGAAATAATAATACGGTCAACTGGATTCCGGAATCTATCGGTTCCGGCCGTTTCGGAAACTGGCTGGAGAACATTCAGGACTGGGCAATTTCCCGTAACCGTTACTGGGGTACTCCACTTAATATCTGGGAGTGCGCGTGCGGACACAGGGAGTGCATCGGAAGCCGTGCCGAACTGGCAGAAAAGGCTGGTGATCCAAAGGCGGCAGAGGTAGAACTTCACAGACCATACATTGATGCCGTTACGATCAAGTGTCCGGAGTGTGGTAAGGATATGCATCGTGTACCGGAAGTATTAGACTGCTGGTTTGATTCCGGAGCGATGCCGTTTGCACAGCATCATTATCCATTTGAAAACAAAGAAGTGTTTGAGCAGCAGTTCCCTGCAAACTTTATCTCCGAGGCAGTAGACCAGACCCGTGGATGGTTCTATTCCCTGATGGCAGAGTCTACACTGCTTTTCAACAAAGCACCATATGAGAATGTTATCGTACTTGGACATGTACAGGATGAGAATGGACAGAAGATGTCCAAGTCCAAGGGAAATGCGGTGGATCCGTTTGATGCACTGCAGACATACGGTGCTGATGCTATCCGCTGGTATTTCTATACAGCATCTGCACCATGGATTCCAAAGAGATTCTCCGGTAAGCTTGTGCTCGAAGGTCAGCGTAAATTTATGGGAACGCTCTGGAACACCTATGCATTCTTCGTGCTTTACGCAAATATTGATAAATTTGATGCCACAAAATACAAACTGGAATATGATAAATTATCGGTTATGGATAGATGGCTTCTTTCCAAGCTTAATTCTGCAGTAGCCGGTGTGGATGACTGTCTGTCCAATTATAAGATTCCGGAAGCAGCAAAATATCTTCAGGAATTTGTGGATGATATGAGTAACTGGTATGTCCGTCGTTCCCGTGAGCGTTTCTGGGCAAAGGGTATGGAACAGGATAAAATCAATGCCTATATGACATTGTATACAGCACTCGTTACCATCAGCAAGGCAGCAGCACCGATGATTCCGTTTATGACAGAGGATATTTACCGTAATCTGGTATGTTCCATTGATCCGTCTGCACCGGAAAGTATTCACCTGTGTGACTTCCCGACGGTGGATGAGAAGATGATCGACAAGGATCTGGAAACTGCAATGGATGAGGTATTAAAGATCGTTGTTATGGGACGTGCGTGCCGGAACAGTGCCAATATCAAAAACCGTCAGCCGATTGGTCAGATGTATGTCAAGGCACCGGAAGCACTGGGTGATTTTTATAAGGATATCATTGCGGATGAGCTGAATGTGAAGAATGTGACGTTTACGGATGATGTTTCTTCTTATACCGATTATCAGTTTAAACCACAGCTTCGTACCGTGGGTCCGAAATATGGAAAATATTTAAAACAGATTCAGTCTGTCCTGTCAGAACTTGACGGAAATGCTGCAATGAAAGAATTAAAAGAGAACGGATGTCTGAAACTTGACAGTGTAAGTTCTGAGGTTGTATTATTGGAAGAGGATCTGCTGATTACCATGACACAGGCAGAAGGCTTTGTGACCGAGGGGGACAACAATGTGACAGTTGTTATGGATACAAGACTGACTCCGGAACTGATTGAAGAAGGTTTTGTGCGTGAGCTGATCAGTAAGATTCAGACGATGCGTAAAGAAGCAGGTTTTGAAGTTATGGATCATATTGCTGTTTCTTATACAGCAGATGAGAAGGTAACTGGTATTTTCAATAAATATGGAGAAAAGATCCAGACAGAAGTACTTGCAAATGCTATCACTGCAGGCACACTTGCCGGATATCAGAAAGAATGGAGCATTAACGGTGAGAAGGTTACGCTGGCAGTGGAAAAACAATAGTGTCACGCAAACCAGGCACAGAGGAGGACTTTTGATGCGAGACAAAGTGTTTAGTAAAAAGGAGTTTATTGCTTCCGTGACAGAAAATGTCAAGACGATGTATCGTAAGACATTGAAAGAAGCGACACAGCAGGAGATTTATCAGGCTGTTTCACTGGCTGTCAAGGATGTTGTCATGGATGAATGGATGGCAACACAGCAGGTCATTGAAAAAGATGACCCTAAGATATTGTATTATATGTCCATGGAGTTTCTGATGGGCAGGGCACTGGGAAATAATCTGATTAATCTGGGGGCTTATGGGGAAGTAAAAGAAGCACTTGAAGAGATTGGACTGGATTTGAGTGTCATTGAAGACCAGGAGCCGGATCCGGCTCTTGGAAATGGCGGACTTGGCCGGCTGGCAGCATGTTTTATGGATTCTCTTGCTACTCTGGGCTATGCCGCATATGGATGTGGAATCCGTTACCGCTACGGTATGTTCAAGCAGCAGATTATTGATGGATTTCAGGTCGAAGTACCGGATAACTGGCTGAAGGATGGATATCCGTTTGAACTTCGCAGACCGGAATACTGCTACGAGATCAAGTTTGGTGGTCATGTGGAAGAAACCGCAGGGGAGGACGGAAATCTGCACTTTGAGCAGGTAGGGTATCAGTCTGTTCTTGCAATTCCTTATGATATGCCGATCGTTGGCTACGGCAACCATGTGGTAGATTCCCTGATGATCTGGGATGCACAGCCGAAGGAAGAGTTTTCACTGGATTCCTTTGACCGTGGAGATTACGATCAGGCAGTGGAGCAGGAAAATCTTGCCCGCAACCTGGTAGAGGTGCTGTATCCGAACGACAATCACGTAAAAGGAAAGGAACTGCGCTTAAAACAGCAGTATTTCTTTGTTTCCGCAAGTATCCAGCGTGCGCTGGAGCGTTTTAAGAAACATCACAATGATCTGCATGATCTGCCAAAGAAGGTAACGTTCCAGATGAATGATACCCATCCGACGGTTGCTGTTGCAGAACTGATGCGAATTCTTCTGGATGAGGAAGGCATGTCATGGGATGAGGCATGGGAGATCACAACACACTGTGTAGCTTATACCAACCATACCATCATGGCAGAGGCACTTGAAAAGTGGCCGATTGACATCTTCCAGAGACTGCTTCCGCGTGTATATCAGATCGTGGATGAGATCAACCGCCGTTTTGTAGAAGAGATCCGTGCAAAATATCCGGATAATGAGGAGAAGGTGCGCAAGATGGCAATTCTCTACGACGGACAGGTGAAGATGGCAAATCTTGCAATTGTTGCCGGATATTCTGTCAACGGTGTGGCAAGACTGCATACAGAGATTCTTGAGAAGCAGGAACTTCGTGATTTCTATGAACTGTTTCCGGAGAAATTTAACAATAAAACCAACGGTATCACACAGAGACGTTTCCTTGCACATGGAAATCCATTGCTTGCAGACTGGGTAACAAAGCATGTCGGAAAAGACTGGATCACAAGTCTTGCGAAGGTCGAGGATCTGACAAAATATGCAACCGATCCGAAAGCACAGCAGGAATTTCTGGAGATCAAAAAGCAGAATAAGATCCGTCTGGCAAAATATATCAAGGAGCACAATGGTATCGAAGTCGATCCGGATTCTATCTTTGATGTACAGGTTAAGAGACTGCATGAGTATAAGAGACAGCTTATGAATATCCTGCATGTGATGTATCTGTACAACCAGATCAAGGAAAATCCGGGCATGGATTTCTATCCGAGAACTTTTATCTTCGGAGCAAAGGCTGCAGCCGGATATCGTACGGCAAAGAAGACCATCAAGCTGATTAACACTGTTGCGGATGTAATCAATAATGATCCATCCATCAACGGAAAGATCAAGGTTGTGTTCATTGAGGATTACCGCGTATCCATTGCAGAGTGGATTTTTGCGGCAGCAGATGTCAGCGAACAGATTTCCACTGCAAGTAAAGAGGCTTCCGGTACCGGTAACATGAAGTTCATGCTGAACGGTGCCCTGACTCTTGGAACCATGGACGGTGCAAACGTAGAGATCGTTGAGGAAGTTGGTCAGGAGAACGCATTCATCTTCGGTATGAGCGCTGACCAGATCATTAATTATGAGAACCATGGCGGATACGATCCAGACTTTATCTACAACACAGATGCTGAGATCCGTCAGGTACTGATGCAGCTGATCAATGGAACCTTCTCCAGCGATACAGAGCTGTTCAGAGATATCTATGATTCTCTTCTGAACACTAAGAACTGCTCCAGAGCAGACCAGTATTTCATTCTCGGAGACTTCAGATCCTATGCTGAGGCTCAGAAGAGAGTGGAGGCAGCTTACAAGGATGAGAAGAAGTGGGCGAAGATGGCGCTTCTGAACACTGCATGCAGTGGTAAATTCTCCTCTGACAGAACCATCCAGGAGTATGTAGATGATATCTGGCATCTGGATAAGGTTACTGTAACCAAGAGCGAGGCTGCTGAGAAATAAATAAGGGCAAATTTATTTTGCGAAAAAGATTATAAGAAATAATAAAAGCTGTGTTCATGCCAGAACAAATAAATTCCGGC
>OMCN01000934.1_pt1 | contig 10160 bp, 11 predicted proteins | sample 1645061 | NCBI WGS metagenome assembly OMCN01 (sample SAMEA103958124, study PRJEB25191) | human gut metagenome | biome: human-associated habitat [ENVO:00009003]; feature: intestine environment [ENVO:2100002]; material: feces | place: Germany | collected 2013/2015 | reverse complement strand
TGCCGTTCGGCGTGCTGACCGACGCCAAGAACCGCACCCTCTGGATGGGCAATTCCCTGCAAATCAACGAAAAACTGATCGAACAATCAACACGCTGACACACCATGTCGTTCACCAGGATAGACCATTACGAAAAAGAGTACGCAGACACGCATCACGACACAGCCCTCAACGTCACGCAAGGCGTTGAAGAACAACCGATAGTAAGCCCTTACTTCAAGCGGCGCAAGAAGCGCGCTCTCTCCACCGGAGAGTACGTCGAGGGCATTCTCGCGGGCAACATCACCACCCTCTCGCAGGCCATCACGCTCGTCGAATCGTCGAACCCCGACCACTATGCACAGGCGCAGGAGATCATCGAAGCGTGCCTCCCGCACGCCGGGAAATCGGTGCGCATCGGCATCACGGGCGTCCCGGGAGCCGGCAAATCGACCTTCATCGAAGCCATCGGCAACATGGTCGCGGGGCTGCGCCACAAGCTGGCGGTGCTGGCCATAGACCCTTCGTCGGAGCGCAGCGGCGGCTCGATTCTCGGCGACAAAACCCGCATGGAGAGCATCTGCAACAACCCTTCGGTCTTCGTGAGGCCCTCGCCCTCGGCGGGATCGCTCGGCGGAGTGGCCCGAAAGACTCGCGAGACGATCGTGCTGTGCGAGGCCGCGGGATTCGACGTCATCTTCATCGAAACGGTGGGCGTCGGACAGTCGGAAACCGCCGTGCACTCGATGGTGGACCTCTTCATGCTATTGCAGATTTCCGGTGCGGGAGACGAACTGCAAGGCATCAAGCGCGGCATCATGGAGATGGCCGACCTGATGGTCATCACCAAGGCCGACGGAGAGAACATACACAAGGCCGAACTGGCACAGACCCAGTTCCAGGGGGCCTTGAGGCTTTTCCCCGTACCCGAATCGGGATGGCGGCCCAAGGTCTACACCTCGTCGGCGGTGGCCCGGACGGGGCTGGAGGCCCTGGAGCTGGTGCGGGGAGCCGTGGAGCGGGTGCGCCCGGCGGCGGTGATCGCCGTGGACGCCCTGGCCGCCCGGGACAGCGCCCGCCTGTGCGCCACGGTGCAGCTGTCAGATACCGGGCTGGTGCCCGGCTCCGGCGTAGGCAACCGCCGCAGCGCCCTGGACCGGGGCACCCTGGGGGTGCCGGTGATCGCCGTGGGCATCCCCACGGTGGTGGACGCCGACCCCCGGGCGGGGCTGTTCCTGACCCCCCGGGATATCGACCAGCGGATCCGGGAGCTGGGCCGCCTGCTGGGTTACGGCATCACCCTGGCCCTGCAGCCGTCCCTGACGGCGGCGGACGTCACCGCTCTGCTGGGGTAGGGGAGACCCGGTCCTTGCAAAATCCGGCGGAATGTGGCATGATAGGGGAAAACCATCAGAGGAGGATGCCCCATGGACACCGAGAAGCTGTATGACCGGGACGCATTTTTGAAGGAGTTCGACGCCGTCGTCACCGACTGCCGGCCCGGCAAGGGGGACACATACCTGGTGACCCTGGACCGCACGGCCTTTTACCCGGAGGGCGGAGGCCAGCCGGCGGACCACGGCGATCTGGGCAGCGCGGCGGTGCTGGACGTCCAGGAGCGGGACGGCCTGGTGCTCCACACCTGCGACCAGCCCCTGACCGTGGGGGTCTCCGTCCACGGCGCCATCGACTGGCCCCGCCGCTTTGACCATATGCAGCAGCACTCCGGCGAGCACATCGTCAGCGGTATGCTGTGCGCCGCCTTTTCCTGCGACAACGTGGGCTTCCACATGGGAGCGGACGTGGTCACCATCGACTATAACGCCCCCATGACCTGGGAACAGGTGCTGGAGGTGGAGGCCCGGGCCAACCGCTACATCTGGGAAAATCACCCCTTCCGGGCCTATTATCCCGCCCCGGAGGAGCTGGCCGCCATCCCCTACCGCAGCAAAAAGGCCCTGGAGGGGCCGGTGCGGATCACGGAGTTCCCCGGGGCCGACTGCTGCGCCTGCTGCGGCACCCATGTGGCCGCCAGCGGCCAGGTGGGACTGGTGAAGTTCCTGTCCTGCCAGAAGCTCCGGGAGGGCGTGCGGCTGGAGCTGCTGTGCGGCGGCCGGGCCATGGACTACCTGTCCCGGGCCTGGGACCAGAGCCGCCTGATCGGCCAGGCCCTGTCAGTGAAGCCGCTGGCAGCCTTCCCGGCGGTGCAGCGGCTGGAGGGGCAGCTGCGGGAGAGCCGGGAGCGCTGCGCCGCCCTGGAGGAGCAGTCGTTCCGGCAGCTGGCGGAGCGCTATCAGAACGCCGGGAACGTGCTGCTGGTGCAGCCGGACCTGGAGCCGGACAGCGTCCGGCGGCTGTGCGACGCCGTCAGCGGTACCTGCGGCGGCCGGTGCGCCGTTTTCGCCGGCAGCGACGGCAGCTATCGCTGGGCCGTGATCCACCCGGGGCAGGACCTGCGTCCCCTGATCCGGGACATGAACCAGGCCCTCCATGGCCGGGGCGGCGGCCGGGACGGCTTCGCCCAGGGCAGCGCCGCCTGCACCGCGGACGAAATTCACGCCTTCTTCAGGGAACGGCCCTGAGCATAACAAAAACCGGCTCCGACGCCATGCGCCGGAGCCGGTTTTTTGGTTCGTCTCAGAAGGCCCAGGTGCCGTTCCGGAACAGGGGAACGGTTTTTCCGTCCTGGCATACGCCGTCGATGGACAGGTCCGCCGAGCCAATCATGAAGTCCTCGTGGACCATGGAGTCGTTGACGCCCATGGCCCGGCACTCCTCCAGGGTCTTGCTCTGGAAGTCCCGGATGGTGTCGGCAAAGCCCATGCCCAGGGCCAGGTGGCAGCAGGCGTTCTCGTCAAACAGCGTGTTGTAGAACAGCAGGCCGGACTGGTTGATGGGGGAGTCGAAGGGCACCAGGGCGCACTCGCCCAGATAGCAGCTGCCCTGGTCCATGGTGATGAGTTTGGTCAGCAGGTCGTTGTTGACCTTGGCGTTCCACTCCACGGCCTTGCCCTCGTGGAAGCGGATCCAGAACTCGTCGATGAGCTGGCCCTGATAGCTCAGGGGCTTGGTGGAATAGACGATGCCCTCGGCCTGGCCCTTCATGGGGGAGGTGAAGCACTCCTCGGTGGGGATGTTGGGGTTGAAGAAGATCCCCTGCAGGCTGGTTTCGCCGCCGCCGCAGAACTGCCCCTCCGGGATCAGCCCCACGGTCAGGTCCGTGCCGTTGGCGCTCTTATACTTCAGCTGCCGCAGGTGCAGGCTGTTGAGATACTGGCACCGGTCGTGAAGGTCCTGGTTGTGGGCGTCCCAGGCGGCCACGGGGTCCTCATCCACCCGGCTGGTGGACAGGATGGCCTCCCACAGCTTCTCCATGGCCTGGCTGGTGCGCAGGCCCGGGAACAGCTTCCTGGCCCAGGCTGCGCCGGGCACGGCGGCGATGCACCACTGATATTTGTTCTCGATCTGGTCCCGGTATTTGCGGATGGTGGGATAGAGCCGCTGCTGGGACTTGGCCATCTTCTCCTGGTTGATGCCGTTGAGACCGTCGGGGTCCTCCGACAGCAGATAGATGCGGCAGGGGATGGTGTCCACATAGTGCTGCCAGCGGGCCTCCTCATAGTTGTCCAGCTTAGACAGGGTGGTCAGGGTGCGATAGCGGTAGTGCAGCTTTTGCAGGGGCTGATAGCTCCAGTCCACCACCACCTTCTTGGCCTTGCGCTTGTAGCACTCCTCCACCAGCATCTTCACAAACTCCGGCTGGTCCAGGTCGGCGGCGATGAACACCTCCTGGCCGGGCTGCACATTGACGCCGGTCTGGGCGATGAGCTGGGCATATTTACGTAAGACGGTCTTTTTCATGGCTGTGATTCCCCCTGTAGTACAAAATAATGGAAGTATTATACCACCGGCGGACAGACTTGAAAAGAGCTTTTTGTGAAAATCCACATTCTCCATTGCAATCCCTGTAAAGATGCCGTATAATAGCTTCATCTGACGAAAGAGGAGGGCAACGCAATGCGCCCTGATGGAACCCGCGTAAAGGATCTGCCGCCGCTGGTGGCGGCCATCCCCTATATCATGCCCAAGCGCTACGACGCATGGAACTCCGTCACCGAGAACATCGACGAGGAGGTCATCAAGGACTTTATCCGCACCCACCGCCGGGCCGGAGTCCGGCTGAACCATATGAGCGTCATCATCTCCGCCTATTACAAGGCGGTGCTGCGCAATCCAAAGCTCAATTATTTCGTGATGAACGGCCGCATCTATCGCCGCAATCACTTCTGCGTGTCCTTCGTGATCCTGAAAAAGCAGGCCGACGGGGTGGTCAACGAGACCACGCTGAAGGTGTATCTGGACGAGAACGACACGGTGTTCACCGTGAACCAGAAAATCAAGGACGCCATCGACGCCAACAAGGCGGAGCACCAGTCCAACAGCACCGACAAGTTCGCCAAGTTCATGTTCTCCGTGCCGGGTCTGCCGAAATTTGTGGTGTGGCTGGCCTATCACCTGGATAAGCACGGTCTGCTGCCCCGGAAGATCATCGAGCTGTCCCCCTTCCACACCAGCATGTTCATCACGAATCTGGCCTCCATCAAGACCAGCTATATCCACCACCACTGCTATGAATTCGGCACCACCAGCGTGTTCGTGTGCATGGGCAAGCCTGTGCCCAACTACATGTCCGGCGACCTGACCAAGAAAATGATGCCCATCGGCGTGGTGATGGACGAGCGCATCTGCACCGGGTATGAGTACGCCGCCTTCTGCAACGACTTCCGCCGGTATATGCGCCTGCCCCGGATGCTGGAGTACCCCTTCTGCCAGGAGGAGCCCGCCAAGGAACCGTCCCCGGAGATCGCCGCCGTGTGAAAAGTATATAGAAAAGCATATAACAAAACGGCTCTGCCCACCGGCAGAGCCGTTTTGTCCAGCCTTGGTTCTCCCTCTGGGAGAGCTGTCACCGAAGGTGACTGAGAGGGCCTGTAGGGGCGAGGGCTCTGTGTACAGCCCACATAGTATACAAAATGTTCGGGGACATAGTATACACATTGCCCAAAGGGCCGGCGGGGCCCATGTGCCCCGCCGCCGGTCATCGGAAATCCCTCGATACACCGCTGCAGGGGCGCGGGCTCTGCCCCGCCCGAACCTGACTCCCATCAACAGCCTTTTTCCACAAACCGACTATCATCAAGCGAGGGATCATCATGGAAGAAACCAGGAGCTTCGGCTATATCTGCCCCAAATGCGGACGGGCAGTCATGGCCCGGCGCAGCGCCTTTTCCCTGGCGGCGGCGGCCGCCCATATCGAGTGCCCCTGCGGCCAGTCCGATATGCTCATCGAGACCGACGGCTCCCGCTTCCGCCTGTGGGTGCCCTGCGGCCTGTGCGGCGAAACGCACCAGGCCGAGTGCAGCGCCGATGCGGTGCTGCGGGGCCGGGGCATCGGCCTGGCCTGCCCCAAAACCAGGCAGATCTGCTGCTATGTGGGCCAGGAGGACCAGGTGTCCGCCCAGATGGAGCAGCTGGCCGTCCGGGCCGCCAAGGAGAAGGCGGAGGACCCGGAGGCCTTCACCGACAACATCATCATGTATGAGGTGCTGTCGGAGCTGAAGGACATCGCCGCCCGGGGCGGCATCCGCTGCCGCTGCGGCAGCACCCGCTATGGCATCCAGGTTCACCGGGACTCCGTGGACCTGTGCTGCCAGGACTGCGGCGGCAAGCTGCGTCTGCCCGCCGCCACCGACGAGGATCTGGACCGCCTGTGCTGCCAGATGACCCTGACCATTCCTGGGAGGGCGTGACATGATGGAGCTTCTTTCCCGCTGGTTCATCCGGGACCGGGACAACGTCACGGACCCCCGGGTCCGCCGGGCCTATGGCCAGCTGTGCGGCTTTGTGGGCATCGGACTGAACATCCTGCTGTTTGCCGGGAAGCTTTTCGCCGGTACCCTCAGCGGCTCCGTGGCCATCACCGCCGACGCCTTCAATAACCTGTCCGACGCCGGGTCCTCGGTGGTGACCCTGCTGGGCTTCCGCCTGGCCGGGAAAAAGCCGGACCCCCAGCACCCCTTCGGCCACGGGCGGCTGGAATATGTCTCGGGCCTGATCGTGGCGGGGCTGATTTTGCTGATGGGCGTGGAGCTGGCCAAGTCCTCGGTGGAGAAAATCCTCCACCCGGCGGCGGTGGATTTCAGCGTCGTCGCCCTGGTGATCCTGGCGGTGTCCATCTGCGTGAAGCTGTATATGTGCCTGTATAACCGGCGGATCGGCAAAAAAATCCGCTCCGCCGCCATGGAGGCCACCGCCGCCGACAGCCTGTCCGACACGGCGGCCACCGCCGCCGTGCTGCTGGCCATGCTCATCGCCAAGTGGACCGGCCTGGACATCGACGGCTGGGTGGGCCTGGTGGTGGCGGGCTTCATCCTGTTCTCCGGGGTCAAATCCGCCCGGGAGACCATCAGCCCTCTGCTGGGCCAGCCGCCGGAAAAGGAATTTGTGGACCGGATTCAGGCCATTGTCCTGTCCCATCCGGAGATTCTGGGCCTGCACGACCTGGTGGTCCACGACTACGGCCCCGGCCGGGTGATGGTGTCCCTCCATGCGGAGGTCCCGGCCCACGGGGACCTGCTGGAGCTCCACGACGTGGTGGACAACATCGAAATGGACCTGTCCCGCCAGCTGAACTGCCAGGCGGTGATCCATATGGACCCGGTGGTCACCGACGACGGCCTGACCGGCCCCCTGCGGAGCCGGGTGGCGGAGCTGGTGAAGCAGGTGGACCCCGCCATCACCATCCACGATTTCCGGGTGGTGGCCGGTCCCACCCACACCAATCTGGTGTTTGACGCGGTGGTGCCCTTTGACGAAAAGCTCACCGCCGCCCAGGCGGCGGAGAAAATCCGCGCCCTGGTCCGCACCATGGATGACGGCCGCTACTTCGCCGTGGTGAAGGTGGAAAACTCGTACATCTGATACGGAACGTTATGGCGATTTCCGGCCGGTGAGATCAAAAAAATCAGCGGGACACCCGGCGCAGGGTGTCCCGCTTTGTCCCGGCACGGGGCCGGAGGTTATTTCAGAGGCTGGTCAGGGGTTCAGGTGCCGCTTGAAGTTGCCCCGGGTATGTACGCCCTCCTGCATCATGAAGAAGGCGTGGGAGTCAATTTTCTGGACCTCCTGCTGCAAAGTCTCGATCTCGTACTTGGACAGGCAGATGCAGAGAATCTGCACCTCATCGCCGGTGTAGGCGCCGTGGCCGGTCCAGTAGGTGATGCCCCGGTCCATCTTCCGCCCCAGCTCCCAGAAAGGCTCCAGGTCCCGGAGTTTGGTGACGATGAGCACCTGGGTGGTGATGTTCTGCTGGTGCACCCGGTCCACAAACAGGGCGTTGAACACCGTGTAAATGGCGGAATAGATGGCCGTGGGGGCGCTGAACAGAATCAGACACAGGGTATACAGGGCGGCGTTGAACAGCAGGGAGAACTTGCCCACCGTGAAGCCCTTGCCCTTTTTGGACAGATACAGCCCCAGAATGTCCAGTCCGCCGCAGGAGGCGCCGCAGGTCAGCACCAGGCCGTTGGAAAAGCCCGCCAGGATGCCGCCCACCAGGCAGCTGGTGAGCATATCCGGGATGATGGGCTCCGCCGGAATGGGGATGATGGAAAGAAACAGGGAGTTGGACACCGTGCAAAGGGCCAGCTTCACCACGAAGGTCCGGCCCATGGTCTTGTAGGCCAGCAGCAGCAGCGGCAGGTTCGCCAGCAGATACAGCGTGCCCGCCAGGTCAAAGTTGCTGAAGCGGATGCCCAGCCTGGTGTCCAGCAGGGTGCGGATCACCTGGCACAGGCCCAGCAGGCCGCTGGTGTACAGGTGCTGGGGCACGATGAACAGATTGATGGCCAGAGCCAGCAGCAGCGACCCGAACAGTGCCGCCCCCACCCGGGGCCAGCGATTGTGCACAAGCTTATCCAACATAATAGGAGATACCGCCCTTTCTCGTCCGTCTTTTCCCTCTATCTCGCAGGGGACCACCTGTCCGCCGGACAGACACAGGTCCCATATAAACCGCGCGTACAGTATAGGCATTATAAGGTTTTCCCCGGAAAAGTCAAGGCTTTTCCGGGGAAAATGTGAGAAATTTTACAGACTGTACCGCAGGCTGCGGTACAGCTTCCAGGTGCTGCGGGACAGGGTCCGGGAAACGGTGGCCTTGTTGATGCCCAGCTCCTGGGCAATGCGGGTGACGGACATGTTCCGGGAATAGCGCATGCGCATGATCTGCCGCTGACGGGGCGTCAGCTCCTCCTCCATGGCCAGGGGGAGGTTCCGCAGAAGCCGCTCGATCCGGGGGCGGTTGTCCTCCTGATTCTCCTGCTTCCAGAGCTGCAGACTGGCCATGCTCAGCGGATCATAGGGCAGGCCTGCCAGGTCAGATGCGGTATTTTTCACGTCTTATGTACCCCCTATCATAATAATGGGCGGTGTGCTCCGCCAGCTCCCGGGCCTCCTGCAGCAGGGGCCGCAGCTCCTGCTGTCTGCGGCGCAGGGCCTGGACCCGCTCCGGGTTCCCCTCCGTCAGCGCCTGCTGGCGCAGCTCCTGCAGCCGCCGGGACACGGCCTCCGCCTGCCGGGCATACTGCGGGGACAATTCCTGCATCGTCATATCAACTGCCTCCTCTCTCCTGTGTGCATGGGTGAATGTGGTGTCGGTGCCGGTTTATGTAAAAAATTCCCGCCGGAGGCGAAAATTTCTGTTGACAAATGGGGCGGAGTCTGGTAATATAATCTTCGCTGGTCAGACGCTGGTGTAGCTCAGCTGGTAGAGCAGCTGATTTGTAATCAGCAGGTCGGGGGTTCGAATCCGTCCACCAGCTCCAAACTTCATATATGGGGGATTTCCCGAGTGGCCAAAGGGGACAGACTGTAAATCTGCTGGCAACGCCTTCGGTGGTTCGAATCCACCATCCCCCACCAGGACTTCCGGATGCTTGCATCCGGAAGTCTTTCATTTTGTCAAAAAATCCTTTTTTGACAAAATGAGAGCGGTTTTTCAGAACTTTTTAAGTTCTGAAAAACCTGTGATTGCAAACGAAAGACACCCCTGATGGGTTTCTTTCGTAACGATCTTCCTTTCCAATGGCGGAAGATTTCCGGCTTTTTCGATAACTATTCTTTTTGCCGGGGAACAGAGGGCCGCTACCTATACCTGGATTTTCTCAAATCGTTGCATAAATCCGGGCAACAACCGGAAAAATTTGTTGCACTGTCCCATTGCGCGGCCCTGCCGCCTGTGCTATAATGCCGGGGCATTCTGAGGAAAAAGGGCGATTTTTATGACCGATACGGTACTTTTCATACTGGAAATCGTGGGCACGGCGGTTTTTGCCGCCTCCGGGGCCCTGGCGGGGCTTCAGCGCCAGCTGGACGCCTTCGGCGTGGTGATCCTGGGCGTGTGCACCGCCTGCGGCGGCGGGGTCATCCGGGACCTGACCCTGGGCATCACCCCGCCGGTGATGTTCTGCCAGCCGGTGTATGCCCTGGTGGCCATGGGGGTGTCGGCCCTGGTGTTCCTGCCGGCGGTGCGGCACCTGTTGGCGGTGGAGAGCCGGGCCTATGAGCTGGTGATGCTGTGGCTGGACTCCATCGGTCTGGGGCTGTTCACGGTGGTGGGCGTTCAGTGCGCCTTTCAGCAGGCCCAGGACTATAACCTGTTTCTGCTGGTGTTCGTGGGCGTCATCACCGGCGTAGGCGGCGGTGTGCTGCGGGACGTGCTGTCCAATCAGAAGCCCTACATCTTCGTCAAACACTTCTATGCCTGCCCCACTCTGATCGGGGCATTGCTGTGCGCCCTGTGCTGGCGGCATCTGGGGGATATCCCCTCCATGCTGCTGGGGGCGGCGGTGATCCTGGTGCTGCGGCTGTGCGCGGCCCATTTCCGCTGGGGCCTGCCCCACGCCGCTGACCTTCCGGAATGAGGGGATGATTTCCGGGAGTCGGCCGTAGGGGCCGCTTCGCGGGGGAACGGATTACCACGTCGGCCCTGCGTGCCTCCTCGCAATGACACGGCAAGGGGATTTGCCGGTCAACGGCGGGCGGACAGGTAGGCCATGCCCATACAGGCCCTCTCAGTCGGCTGCGCCGACAGCTCTCCCAGAGGGAGAGCCAAGTCCGTA
>OMCN01000924.1_pt1 | contig 10271 bp, 4 predicted proteins | sample 1645061 | NCBI WGS metagenome assembly OMCN01 (sample SAMEA103958124, study PRJEB25191) | human gut metagenome | biome: human-associated habitat [ENVO:00009003]; feature: intestine environment [ENVO:2100002]; material: feces | place: Germany | collected 2013/2015 | reverse complement strand
CGCAGAAAACCAGCCACGCAAGCGCGGCCTTGTCCCGGTCGTCAAAACGATAGATCGAAAATGCCGTGCGCCCCGGCAGGCCATAGCCGCGTGAGCGCATGGAGTCCGCCGTTTCAATGGCATTTTCGAGCGACCATGTGACCATGATTGAGAAGATTTTGACGGCGTTCCCAACGCGGCGGAATACGCTTCCGTTTTTCGTATCGCGTCCGATACAAGCCTGCGCCTCCGAAACCGTCTGCATCTGCGCCCTGAACTTCGGAATGAACCGCAGGGCCATGGACAAAACAAGCGACAGCGCCGGGATCACGCGTCCAAATAAATACACAAACTTGTCCGAAGTCATAACCTCGTTGTAGCTGGAAAACCACAATACGACGCTTGCCAGCATGACGGCCGCCGCCACGCCATAAAGCATGGATTCGAGCGTCAGCGGGTTACCACTCGGTAGATACGTCAAAATCGTCGCGCCCTTATGGTTAAACGCCGGGTTCAGAAGCGCGGCAAGCGCCGCCATAGGGAGAAGCCCCATGACGGCAAACCGCACCGCTTTCCGGCCTTTCAGATGAATATCGTAGGCCAGCGCCCCCGTCAGCGAAACCGCCAGATAGACCGGGTGCATCAGGCACATCGAAAACAGCAGCACCAGTGCGTAATATAGAAAATTGATCACGGGATGATATCCCGAAAAAGCGTCTTTGTTTTTCATTCGCCCTCTGTCCAGCCGCCGCTGCCGACGTCCCTGCCCAGCTCACAAGTATAAACCCACGTGACCGTGTCTCCGTCCTGCAGCGCATACTGGCTGCATCCGTAATTCGGGAACCAGCCGTTCACCGCGTACATCCAGCCGGATTCCGCCCCGCAGTCAAATTCATAGAGGTTCCCGATGCCCTCAATGTAAGCCGAGCCGTAAACCGGCGTCGTGGAAAATTCCAGATGGAGTTTATTCTCCCGGCAGACCTGCTGCAAAACGTCAAAAGCGCTCTGGCCCTCCTGAAAGCTGACCTCTACAGACTCCAGCAGCCAGCCGTCCTCCGGCACCAGCTCCCGCTTTTCCTCGCTGCAAAGCTCCATGTGCTCCAGAATCGATGCACAGGAAATGGAGACGGTGCAGTGATAGCTCGGCCCGGCCTGCGGCGCTCCGCACCCGGTCAGCAGCGCAGCCGTCAGCACCAGCGCCAGCACCGCCCAGACGGCGGCCTTTTTATTTGTTTTCCAGACGTTCACGCAATTCAACTCCATATGTGTTGTATCATTTCAAGTATATCTGAAAACCGGTAATCTGTCCAGTGGCGCAATAGCTGCTGCCGGTCTGGTTTACCGGCTTTCAGATATGCTCTGAAATACAGCACGCAGGGCTGCCCCCCAAAAAGGGGGGCAGTCCTGTGCTGCAAATTGGGATTATGAGGTCAGTTCAGTACATTTTTCACGAGCCGGTGGAGGATCGCGGCGACCTGTGCTCTGGTCGCGTCGCCCTTCGGCATGAGCTTGCCGGAAGCACCGTTGATCAGGCCCTCCGAGACAGCCCAGCCGAGCGCCTCGCTGGCATAGGCGGAAACGCTGTCCGCGTCGGTGAAGCTGTTCAGCTTTGCGCTCGCATCGGTGTCCAGCTTCCTGTACTGCGCATAGCGGTACAGGATCGCGGCAAGCTGCTCGCGCGTGACCTTGGCGTCGGGGGAGAAGGAGGTGCTGTCCGTGCCGGTGACGATGCCGTTGGCGGCTGCCCAGATGACAGACTTTTCGTAATACGCGCCGGAACGCACATCGGTAAAGCTGCTTCTGCCTGTGACGGTGGGTTCGCCCTCGAGCCGGTAGAGAACCGTGACGAGCATGGCGCGCGTCATGGACGCGTTCGGGCTGAAGCTTCTGCTGTCCGTGCCGGAGAACAGGCCGTTTTCGTATACGAACGCAACGTCGTCATAGAACCAGTCGGACGTGGAAACGTCGGTGAACGGAAGCTTGACCTCGGGCTTCGAAGCGGGCTTCTTATTGTCGACACCCGGAGTGATCGGCTCCGGAAGCGCGGCGGTATTGACCGTGACGGTGTAGACTGCGGTGGTCACGCCGTCCTCAGCGGTGACGGTGAAGCTCCAGATATTTCTGGTGTTTGTCAGAGCGCTGACAGTCGCACGCGGATGCCTCGTGACGATCACGAAGCTGCCGGTCTTGACGACCGTGCCATAGGGAACCGTGACGGTGTAGCTGTTGTTCGCACCGGCCACAGCCTTGAAACCCGCAACGGTGATGCTGCTGACACCCGCGTCATTGGACTTCGGGGCTTCGGTGAACGAAACGGTGACGGTGTAGGTCTTGGAGGTCACGCCATCCTCAGCGGTGACGGTGAACGTCCAGACATTGCCTTCATTCGTCAGAGCGCCGACAGTCGCGCCTGCGTCGCTTGTGACGATCACGAAGCTGCCCGCTGTAACGTCCGTGCCGTAGGGGAGGGTAACGGTGTAGGTGTTGTTCTCGCCAGCAGTGGCCTCAACGCCCGCGACAGTGACGCTGCTGACATCCGCATTGCTGGACTTCGGAGCTGCTGTGACCGTGACGGGGAGCCACGGGGAGAAAATGTTGGTGAGCTCGTCGCCCATTGCGGACAGAACATAGCTGCCTGCGGCGGCAAACGAGAGCGTGACCTGCCCATTTTCGCCGATGACCTTGCCCTCGACCGGCGTGAGCGTGCCGTCTTCGCCGACTGTGCAGATCTGGATGTCCTCAGGATCGAGCGCCGCACCGTGCGTTACACGGTCCTCGGGCTTCAGACCGCCGCCGTAGGCGTACATATAGCCGTCCATACCGAGCGTGAAGTCGGTTCCGGCCTGAACCGTAAAGGTATCCAGACGGTTTCCGTCCGTATCCGTGAACCACGTATAGTAGTCCATGTACATACTGGTGTCCTGATAGAAGAAGAACTCAACGGTGCCGTCCTCCGCAACGGGGGTCTGGCTGATGGTGTAGCCGGTGTAGCCGTACTGCGTGTTGTATTCGCCGTTCTTGTCGCAGGGGAACTCGCCGTTGACCGCGAAACTGAACGCGGAGGTTTTTTCTCCGTTGACCGTGGTGATCGTGCCGTTGCTGACGACGAGATAATCGCTCTTGCTGTCCTTCGTGAAGTCCTCACCGAAGGTGATCTCGTGGTACTTGACGAGCACGTCCAGCGCGGAAACGCCGTCTGTGACATCATCGGCGTAGCCATAGCGTTCGGCGAGATCGCTGGAGACTTCCACGCGGGTCGGAACCATGATAAACATATTTTCTGCCTGCATGGAAATGGTCGCGTGGATCGTCTTGGCCTCTTTCACCGTGACCGTGACGGAGTAGGTCACGGCAGTGCCGTCCTCAGCGGTCACAGTAAACGTCCAGACGCCGTCCTCACCCTTGGCCGGGCCGGTAAGCGTGGCCTTGCTGTCGGAAAGTGTGACCTCGAAGCTGTCTGCCATGACCTCCGTGCCTGCCGGAAGCGTTACGGAGTAGCTGTTTTCAGCCGTACCGGCTGCTGCCTCAACGCCTGCGACCTTGACGGACGCAACACCCGCGTCAGAGGACTGAGCTGTGCCGAACACCACGTTGATGGTGTAAGTGCGCTTGCCGTCGCTCGTTTCATTCATGGTGGGCCAGCTGTCGTCTGCACAGACGACGGTGATGACGCTGCCATTTGCGATGGGGATCAGGGACGTGCGGGAATATTCGCGGCCCGTAGCCTGCGTGCCGAGATAGGTGCGGACCTGATAGTTCTTGTTTGCCGCCGTCGGTGTGACGAGCAGCGAGGTCGTGCCTTCCGGCACAGTCAGGGTGTAGGTGAAGGTGTCGCCGCTGAACTTGGGTGCCAGCTTACCGGTGCTGAATGTGAGCGCTTTGAGGCGGGTGTCGGAATTGTTCCAGCTGCCGCCAAGATCCTCAACGGTACGGGTGTACATGATGCGGATCTCGTCGCCCGCGCAGAGCGTGCCCTTTGCAACGGTAAATTCACCAAAGCCAAAGTTTGTGAACCAGTCGTTGAGCGTGCCCATCCAGCCGGACATGGTACCGCCGTCAAACGCCTTCAAGTTGTCAATGGAGGAGATGTAGTTGCTTTCCGCGCCGACGACGGTGTGGCCATCCAGTGCTTCCACAACGCAGCCCATCATGGTCGATTCGCCAGTCAGCTCGATCCAGGTGTCGGCCAGCGTGCCTTCCCAGACAGCGCCCTCCGCCTTCGGGAACGTGGTGTTCTCCACGATCACGCGGGCCATGCCGGCCAGCGTCAGAACGCTGACATACGCCATATCCGAGCCGCCCTTGGAGGCGTCATCCTTCACATAGGACAGCGTCAGCGTGTAGCTGCCGGCTCCGAGCTGCTTTTTGATGCTGCCGCTCTTCTCGCCGCTGACAGCGTCGGCCAGCGTTTCCGGGCTGCCGCCGTCTTCTGCGAGCGTGATGGTCAGTTTGTCATAGCCGTTTTCCGAGGAAACGCCGTAGCCGAAGCGCAGAACGGTGGGTGCGCTCAGCGTAAAGGCAAACGAGGTCGTGGAGCTGGTCTTGTCCTGATTCTGGTTGCTGCTTTCAAAGCGGTCCAGATCGGCATTGTAGACCCAGGGGTAATTGCCGTTGTCGGAAACGCTGATAGAGGTGACAGTCTGCTCGGGGTAGGAGACGTGGCCGAGGCGGTCGTCGTCCCAGACCGTGTAGGTTTCGCCGCAGACGGCGCAGACGTAGGTCTTATAGCCGGTGAAGACCTGCTCGGTGCCGTCCTTGGGCGTATGGCCCTTGGCGGGAACGATGTCTTCCTTCGTTTCCGAGCAGCCGGTTCTGCGGCAGGTACGGACGATCTTGCCCGTCTTTGTGCAGGTAGGAGGCGTCAGGGTGCAGTTGCCGTCGCTGCCGTCCGCATCCTCGCAGAAGTCGTGGCCGAGTGCCGCGACATAGGCCGTGCGGTAACTTTCGCCGCACTTGCTGCAGGAGTAGCTGGTGTAGCCCTTCACAGTGCACAGCGGAGCCGTGACCGTGCCCTCACCAGCTGCTTCGTGGAAGGTCACATCGCTCTGCCATCTGAGCGCGGGATAGCCGCCGCAGACCGGGCCGAACGCGTCGGACAGGTCGGCGTCCTTGAGGTCAGCTTCGTTCAGCGCTTCGGCGTTCGCGTCCGCGTTCAGCGTGTTCAGATAATAGCACTTGGAAATCTCGGAGGAAGCAGTGTCAACCGTGCCGAATACGGCGCTGCCCGCTTCGCCGGTGGAGTAGCAGCTGGAGATGGTGATTTTCCCCTGCACAGTGCCGCTCCAGTTCACATTGCCCTTGACCTCGCCTGCGATGCCGCCGGAGGCCGTGCCGGAGATCTTGCCGGTGTTGTAGCAGCTTGTAACAGTCATTTCGCTGCTGGTGCCGCCGATGATGCCGCCGGCCTTGCTGCCGGTCGCGGAAATTTCTGCGGTGTTATAGCAGCCGGTGATGGTCGAGCCGTTGCCGACTGTGCCGCCGATAATGCCGCCGGCGCTGCTGCCGCCGGTGACAGCGCCGAAGTTCGCGCAGTTCTCGATCACGGCGTTCTGATAGGTGTATCCCACAAGACCGCCGACGTTGTTGCCGGTAGAGGTGATGACTGCGTAGTTGAAGCAGTTCGCGATTTTCGGAGCAGTGCCGCTGGCATAGCCGGCGATCGCGCCTGCGCTGCCCTTGCCGGAAACTGCGCCGCGGATGGTCAGATCATGGATGTAGGAATTCGAGCCGATCTGCGCAAACAGGCCAGCCGTGGCGTTCAGGCCGGTGATCTCGAAGCTTGCGCCGTCAAGCACGACCTTCTTGCTGGAGGAGATGTTCAGCCATGCGTATTTGCCGAGGTTGATATCGGCCGTCAGAACGCCGGAAACGTCCGCGTCCTTGCTCTTTGCGACGAACCAGGCCAGCTCCGCGCCGGTGCCGATCCGGTAAACGCCGTTTTCGTCGGCCTTCGGTTCGGTCTGCGTCTTGCCGTCCCATGCGCCCGCTGCGGTTGCCTGCAGGGTGATGGTGAATTCGTTGGGGCCTTCCTCCGTCATGGTGACGCTGCCGGAGGCGTATTCAACGCCGGCACCGGAAACGGTGTAGAAGTATTCCTCGGCATAAGCCTTGAACGTGCCGTCTTCCGCGACCGCAATGCCGTTGCCTGCGCTGTCCTTCAGCGTGACGGTCAGATCCTTGCGGTCAATGGACGTGCCGTTCTGATCCTGGAAGCTCAGCTTGCCGGTCAGGAAGTCGAGCTTTACGACCGGGATCGTGATCTCCGGCAGACGGCTGAGAATGCCTGCCGTCTTGGGCGCGTCGAAGCCGGGATTCGTGCCCACAGCATAGGTGATGCCGCGGTGCGTCGGAACGCCGGGCCAGCCCGCCTGCTTGATCGCGCCGCTCAGCGTGTAGGTCTCCTCAGCCCAGAACTTCGGGATGGTGACAGTCAGCTTCTGCCGCTCAGGGTTGCCGCTGAAGTCATAAACGCCGAAGTTTCCGCCGGGATCACTCTTGAAGAGGGTGCCGTCCGGGCCCTGCATATACAGGGAGAAGTTGAAGTTATACGCGCCGGAAAGCTTTTCCTTGGGGCTGATCAGGTTGGAGAACTGGATCGTGACGGAATCACCCGGCTTGATGGCAGCCAGCTCTTCCTGCGTCAGCTCCGTGCCCTCCGCGTTGACAAACTTGTAGCTCACGCCGCGTGCCGTCACGACCTGATAGGTCGAAAGGCTGCCCTTCGTGACCTTGATGATATTGCGGCCGGTGATCAGACCGCTGACGGTCACAGTGCCGTCTTCAGCGGTTGTGACGCCAGTGTTTGTGAAGCCGCCGGAATACGTCATAGACGCAGCGGTCACGGTGGGGCGCAGGACGCTCACGGTGCAGCCCGCTTCGGGCTTGAAGCTGTAACTTGCACCCTCTGTTCCAGTGTAGAACAGAATGTCATGCTCCGCATCGAGTTGCCGCGCCTCATCCTTCTCGATGACCGCGTCCATGCGGTCAAGATTCATATTGGTCTGGATAGCACTGCCGTCCGCGCCGACATTCACGACAAACACGCCCGTCAACTCCGGCCAGATGGCGGAGAAGCGATGCGAGGGCGTGCTGGTCTGGCCAGCCATATGGGTCATTGCGTCATAGGTTACGAGCACGATTGCCGTGCCCTCGTGCTTGGCCTCCATCACAGCGACGTTGCTGTTCAGCGCGTTCGGCGTGATGGTCACAACGTCGCTGGCATTGCCGTTCACATCGATGACCTGATAGTGCATCTCCGGCAGTGCGACCTTGGCGTTCATAAAGCTTTCGATCGCGAACCAGTTGCGGAAGGAGTTGAGTTCAAACGTCTCGCCAACGGCCATGTTTTTATAGCCCTTGGTGTTGATGTTCAGGTAAATGCCTGCACGGTCGTAGACGTTGTTTTCAAAATGATAGATCGTGCTCTTGCTGAAATCACCGGTCAGGCCGAGATCCTCTTCCGTGACCGTGTACGCTGCGTCGGCGCTCAGTCTGACGTAGTTCCAGTATGTTGCACCCTGCGGATGGCGGACACGGTAGAAGTAATCCGTGTTCTTGTCGAGATGGAACGTGGCCGTGCCGTCCTTGACGGAACGCGCGAACGGCTCAAGGAAGCTGAACACATAGTATTTTGCGAGCGTACCGGCGTCGATGGTCGAGCCCTTCGGCGCTGTGACCGTGACCGTGACGAATTCCTTGCAGGTCAGGCTGAGGCTGTCGTTCATTGTCGGGGTCTTGGAAGCGGTAGCCGGGTTGTAGTTCGGATACGTTTCCGCGTTCGGCGTGGCTGTCACGCTGACTGTATCACCAACGACAAACAGGCAGCTTGTGTAGGTCTTGCCCCAATTTACGGCCGAGCCAAACTCCGCCTTACGCTCTGCACCGGAGGCGTCGGTTACGCGCAGCGAAAGAGTATAGTCTGTGTCCTTAACCCATGAATTGGGGTTGACGGAGATCTGATACATCCGCTGCAGCTTGAAGCTGCTGCTGTCGCTGCTGACGTTGATGGATACACCGCCGTTGCAGTCGCCGTTTGCGTCGTAACCGTCAACCCAGTAAGCGCCGGGCGCAAGGTCGATGGTATACGCGCCGTCTGCGGCTTCCTTCGCGGCCAGCAGATCGTCCGCGCCCTTCACGCCGCCCATGTAGGTATACAGCTTCAGGGACTTGACCTGTGCGTCGTGCATACCGGACAGTGTGACGCTGACATCGCCCTCTGCTGCCAGAACGCCTGCGGGCAGCAGGCTCAGCAGCATCACAAACACGAGCAGCAGACTCAGAATTCGTTTCTTCATACATTTTTCCTCCAGAATCAAAATATCTATCGCAAGCTCCTTATTAAATAGGAGCGGAAACAGGGGGCGCAGACGGCTTTGGGAGAAACGAAAGCCCGCCATTTTGACAAAATGGCGGGCGGATCTCCAAAGAAACAAAATACGCTGCTTTTCCTGTGAGGAAAAACGGCGCACCTGTTCCGAATGCTACAGGCAGAGCTCGTCCCACGCATTCATCCTTTTCGCCGCGAATGCGGCGCAGACAGCAGTTCTTCTGACTTGCACTCTGGAAACAGAACCTCTGTTTCCGCGCCCGTTTCCTGCCTTCTCGCGGATAAATCCGCAATGACTGGCTTTCACCCAGACAGCTTTCGCTGCTTCGGAACGGTCTTGTGCGCACAGCTCCGGTCGAGTGGTTTTCCCTTTCTCTTGCGCCGAAGCCTGTCCTGCGGCGTGCTTCGGTTACTGTACATCGGATGGCAATATCAAATTGTTAGAAAAAGCAAAATCTTGTGCTTTTCCGTCTGCTACTATACACGATATGGGCGTGATTTGCAAGCGGTTTGAAAAAAATATACCGCATTTGTCCCACCCTCTTGAAAAAAGCCGAAAGCTGTGTCAAAATAAAGAAAACCGCCCCGGCGGTGTTTTGACAGCACAACAGTTAGATGCAACTAACTGATACGGAGGAAGCGATGAAATACCATATTGAGAAGAATACCGTGCAGGAAACGCTCGTCATTCCGCTTTACGGACGGAAAATGTGCTCGGAATTATATCCGAATCTCTACCGTGACGAGACGGCCCTGCGCCTGATGGAGCAGATCGATTACGATTTTTCGCTTCTGTCCCAAAAATCAAAGAGCCTCATGCAGCAGTTCGGCTTTCTGGAGGCCGCCATGCGCCAGAACGACCTTGCATGGGAGGTGCGGGACTATCTGCGCGAGCATCCGAACGCGGCGGTCGTCAACCTCGGCTGCGGACTGGACGACACGGGCCGCAGCTGCGACAACGGCTCCTGCAGGATCTATAACCTCGATTTTCCCGGCGTGATCGCCGTGCGCGACGCGCTCCTTCCTGCCAAAGAGCGGGAGGAAAACATCGCCTGCGACCTGAACGACACCACTTGGTTCCGCCGCATCGACGCGTCGGGCGGCGCGGTCTTCTTCGCCGCCGGTGTGTTCTATTATTTCCTGACGGAGCAGGTGCGGGCGCTTGTGCAGGCCATGGCCGAAACGTTCCCTGGCGGCAGGCTCGTCTTCGACGCGGCGAATCAGAAAGCAGTGCGCCTGATGCTCAAAACGTGGATCAAAACCGCCGAAATTCAGGATGTCGGTGCGTATTTCGCCGTTTCCGACGCAAAAAAGGAGCTTTCCGCCTGGTCGCCGCGTCTGCGTGCGTCGAGCCGGGGCTATATGCTGGGCTACCAGAGCCTGAATGACCCGTCAGTGTCCGGCTTCTATCGGTTTCTGGCAAGAGTCGGCGACGGCATGATGCGGATGCAGATCGTCCGGCTGGCATTTGCGGAAGGGGAAACAACACTATGAAATATGCCGGAATGCCAATGGGGATGTGGACGCTGTTCGCCGGTTCGTTCCGGAAGGACCTCACGCCCGCCATGTGCCGTCTGGACTACACCATGAGCGACGCCGGCGGCGCGTCCGACTTCGTGCGCGAATACACCCTCGCCTCCGGCGGCCCCTACTGCGACTGCGGGTATCATAAGCGAAATAAGCAGAATAAAGGCGCCACCGCGCCAGCGTAGGGGTCGATGCCCACATCGACCCGGCAGAATGCACCGTTTTTACGGAAGTCTTCGGCAAATCCGTAATTTCCCACTGGGCCGACAGAGTTGTTGGCCCCTACAGCGAAACTTCATTTTCTCACGTATCCCGTAGGGGCGGACGACTCTGTCCGCCCGCAGGATGCACTGATTTTTATGAAATCTCCGGCGAATTCGCAGTTTCCCAACGGGCCGATGTGTACCGGCAAGCGGCAGACCCACATCCGTAACGCTCC
>OMCN01000923.1_pt1 | contig 10277 bp, 6 predicted proteins | sample 1645061 | NCBI WGS metagenome assembly OMCN01 (sample SAMEA103958124, study PRJEB25191) | human gut metagenome | biome: human-associated habitat [ENVO:00009003]; feature: intestine environment [ENVO:2100002]; material: feces | place: Germany | collected 2013/2015 | reverse complement strand
TACCACTTCTCCTATTGCTCATGTCTCCCCTCAAAACATTACATTTAGAAGCATATGACATAATAATTAACCACTACCCCATATTATAAATAACACCCAGAGATACTTATTTCAGACTGATAATCAGATTTTTATTGAATTTATTAATCTATATGTTATGACAACATATCTTTCAGACATGTACTCCGGTAGTCACTCGGTGATATTTTATATCTTTCTTTAAATACTCGGTTAAACGTTCTCTGACTTTCAAATCCACTATCCAGACAAATATTTGTAATAGAATCACTCGTATTTTCCAAACGATGGCATGCATAGTTCAGCCTTGCATCGTTAAGATATTGATTAAAGTTTCTATGGAATGTTTTGGAAAAGAGTCTGGATAAAACATATTTGCTCACCCCCAGATCTTTTGCCATCTCTTCCAGCGAAAATTTCTTCTTAAAATTTGCTGATATATAGGAAACTGTCTGGTAAATAAGATCGTTGCTCCCCACACTGCTCTTTTCTACCAAATTTAATTTTCCTATGCAGCGTGCCAACACAATTTGAAGATATGCCTGTGCAACAGTAATATCCGACTGTTCTGTCTCTAAAATTGCATTTATAACCCTATATACCTCCGGTTCAACCTTTTCCGCTTTGATGATTGGGTATTCAGGAGCCATGGATTGCATGATATCTGCAAATTTGGCTATCGTAAATGGCGATGCAATCAGATAAGTCGCTTTATTTACACCGGGTGTCAGTACCTGATAGTGATGAATAACATCTGGAAATACAAAGCCTATATCTCCTTTTTCCATATGGTATAGTTCCTGTCCGACACCAAGTTCTAATGATCCACTTGTTACACAAACGATCTCCAGTGCATTATGAAGATGTGGTTCAATATGTTTTGACTTCCTATTTATTGCTATGATCTCCTCTTTTGTGTCAACATATTTTAACTGCATGAAATACTCCCCTTTGCAACATTTGTCTATATCTTCTTTCGATTTGGCAAGCAATCCTTTTACACCTATCTTATAATCAACTTGTAAATAAGGAAAGGAGGAATTGCAAATGAGCAACCTAAAAAAATATCTGAATGACCTTTTAGTATTCTACACTGAATATTTTGAGCATCCTTACCATGTATAAATACTAAAAGGACTATTTTGTGAAAACTGAATATTTTCTTAAGGCCATTTCACAAAAATGAAGTGGTCCTTTTTTATTTTCAAAATACAGTTCTATCACTTTATATATAGAAAAAAGCACTGTCTCATCGAGCAATGACCAGACAACGCTTTCTCCTGTCAATTCTAATTTATGTCTAATGCATCTGTTACTTCATCTGCAGCAATTCCTTTTTCTGCTTTCAGTTTTTTATTTGCATCTTCTACATTCATTCTTGAAAGTACAAACATAATCAATACATCAAAGATTAACGGAAGCCAAAGATACATGAACTGCATCATATCAAGTGCAGACTGTGGCTGAGTTGCATTTGTTCCGACATATCCACTGAACTCAAGCATCCATCCAACAACAGCGGTTCCAATACCTCCACCGATTTTTACACCAAGAGAAGTACAAGAGTACATCGTTCCGTCAATTCTCTTTCCCTGTGTAAGATAAGTGTATTCAGAGCAAGATGCGATAACTGCATTCATATCTCCCTGCCATGGTCCCTGACCTAAGGCTGCAAGAGCTGTAAATGCCATCATCAGCGGAACACTGCCCATATATCCGGCAACAACAACAAGTGCTCTACCGATGACTGCTAAGACATAACCTCTTAAGTTCAGTTTATACATACCTTTCCACTTACCAACTAATGTCGGTGTGAAAATCAGGGCAATGATCAGTGGAATATTTACTGCCCATGCAAATTGTCCAAACAAATTCTTATTTTTCAGTACCCATGTCATGTAATAAATGCCAGCTCCAATCATGGCACCATATAACTGCTGTAAAATATATGTTCCACAAATCATCATGTAATATTTGTTTTTAACAAGAAGCTTGAATGCCTGTACCATTCCGTACTTTTCATTATCATTCTTTACTTCTCCTTCATTAAGTTCTTCCTCCGGAAGTTCCTTAACAGAAAGTGCTGAAATCGTATTTACGACAAGACCAATGATTGCATAGATAATAGCAACCGTTCTCCATGCTGCAGCATCTCCACCACATTTATCTACAAATCCAACTGTAATCGCCTGAATCAGAAGACTTGTTGAAAATGCAAAAATAAAACGGTAAGATCCCATCTGTACACGCTCTTTGCTGTTCTTTGTAATCAGTGACGTAAGTGCTGAATAAGCAATATTGTTTGCTGTATAAAACACACCATTTAACAGTGTATAAGAAATAAAGAACCATGCATATTTAGCCGTTGTTCCCAAACTCACCGGTATTGCAAAGCAGCCGACCAGCGTAATGGCACAACCAATATATCCGTATAGCATCCAGGGTTTCGCTTTTCCCATTTTACTGTGTGTTTTGTCAATCATTGATCCAAAAAATATATCCGTAAAACCATCAAATAGTTTTGATACGGCAATCAGGGTACCTACGACACCTGCAGCAAGTCCTACTGAGTCCGTCAGATAGACCATCATAAAAGATGTCAGGAACGCATAGACTACATTACCTGCAATATCGCCTGATCCGTATCCAATTTTGTTATACCATTTCAAATACTTTTTTTCTTCCATCGAATTTCTTTGCTCCTCATCTTCATCGCACTTAGAATTTCAAGATGTCTAACAGAGTATGATGTCTAATTCTAGTTTTTTCTCTGTTTTTGTCTGATTGCTCTGTATATCCGGACTTTACATAACAATCAGACTCTCTTTCCTTGTTTACGGGTTACATGAAACTTTATTATCCCTTTACATACGGTATCAGTGTAAACTGGAACCGGAATAATACATCATCAAATCGGTACTGCTCCAATACAACTGGACCACAACTATTAGAACCAATGCCATTTAATGCGTAGTCAACACAAAATACTACACTATCTGATTCTGTCAATTCATAATTATGCGTTTTCTTCTCAAGTTCTTCCTGTGTATAATAAGAAGCATTGAATGAAAATGCCTTTTCTGCGGATGCCACAATTCCATATCGGCTGTTGTTAAGCTCTACATATTCACAATCATAATGGCTTCCATTTTCCTGTGGACGGATATAGTCCTCATGTAAATCCCCTACATCTGCCCGGTACAAACCGTGGCTCGCAGCCTGATGTTTATCACAATAACTTTCCTGTGGTCCCATTCCAAAGTATCTTACAGCTGAAAGTTTTTTATCCAGGAACATCCTCACACCAAATCTCGGAAGATCCGGGAATTCATCGTCTTTTGTTACTGCAATATCTGCATCAATCTTTCCAGCAGCTTCTATTTTCCATGTAATCGTCACATCAAGAATCTTCTGTACTGTCTCTGCCACAACGGAAGCATGGCTTGTAATCTTCACACCATGTTTTCCCTGCACAACCTCTGTCGTATAGGCTCTTGTGTAAGCCTTATCATAGTGGGCTTTCTTCCATTCAGACTTGATGTACATATCGTTATCTGTTGGAGCTCTCCAAATATTTAATTCCATCGGATGGTTCAAGTATTCCCGCCCTGCGAATTTCATCTCTGTAAAGAGTGCAGTACGTTTGTCTATGGTATAAGCAAATTCACGCCCCTTGATATGAATCTGTGTATCATTTTCATTTACCTGTAATTCAGAGTCCACTACTGTTTTTGGTATCCATTTCTCTGCAAGTTTACATTTTGTATCCTCTTTACTTACCTCAATTTCATCAAATCCAAGAATATGGTCTTCATTCAACAGTGGCAATTCTTTTTTCAGATGGTAAATAAGTTTTAAATAACATTTCCCATTCTCTGGAACATTGATCTTCAGGTTTGTTTTTCCTTCCCCGTGTGGTGCCACAGAAAACTCCGGAAGTATGCCTTTGCTGATCACAAGACCATCCTGTGTCAGCTCATAACTAATCTTCACATAATCTTTCAAGTCATCAAAATCCATGTAGTTATGAAGCACCAGTTCTCCGCTTTCTTTGTTATAGGAAATAACTCTTGCCGGGCGATAAACATTCTTGTATTCCAAAAGTCCTGTATGTACCGTTCTGTCCGGATATACTAATCCATCCATACAGAAGTTGCCATCATGAATTTCTTCGCCATGGTCGCCCCCATAAGCATATATAGTCTTTCCATTCTCAGCAGTTCCATGAGCAATCGCATGGTCACACCATTCCCAGACAAAGCCGCCGCACATTTTATCATTATCCTGAATCATCTGGAAGTAATCTTCAAAATCTCCAGGTCCGTTTCCCATGCTGTGACAGTACTCTACCAAAAGGAAGGGTTTGCTTCCATCTTTATCCAGATATTCCTGAATTTCGGAAAGCGCCGGGTACATCCGGCTGTACACATCCAGATTGCTGTAATCATATGTTTCATCATAATTACGGTATCTTGCACTCTCATATTGTGTGATACGGTCTGGATCAAAATTCTTTGTCCATTCCAGTGCTTTTTCAAAGTTGCAGCCATAAGCACTCTCATTTCCCATTGACCACATAACAATACAGAAACGGTTTTTGTCACGTTCCACCATGAGTTTTACGCGATCAACGATTGCCTCTTCCCATACCGGATCATCTGCAATCTTCTCATTCCATCGTTTGAACCGATTGTAATCAGTGTCTTCTTTTCTGTAGATCATAAATGGACCATGAGCTTCAATATCTGCTTCATCTATTACCATGAATCCATACTTGTCACACATTTCATAGAAAAATGGTGCGTTCGGATAGTGGCTGGAACGGATCGCATTAAAATTATGCTGCTTCATTAACGTAAGATCGGTTGTAATCTGTTCCGGATTGATTGTAAATCCAGTAACCGGATCAGAATCATGTCGATTGACACCACGGAATTTAATCTTCTGTCCATTTAAATAAATAACCTGGTCTTTAATCTCTATCTTTCTTAATGCAATGTGATCTACAATTACTTCATTCTCTGTTTCAAGAATCAGTTTATATAGATATGGATTTTCTGTATTCCAAAGTTCCGGACTTGCGATTTCTAATACAGCTGTTCCTTCTTCAGCAATACTTCCTAGTGCTACAACTGCTCCGTTTCTATCTTCAATCGAAATTTTTACATTTAACGGAGAGTAGAATTTCATTTCAATTTCTACTTTCGCAAGCATATCCTCAATTCTTGTTTTAATATGATAATCACTGATTGCCTGTTTTGGGCGTTTCAAAATGTACACATCCCGGAAAATACCACTCATACGGAATTTGTCCTGATCTTCCAAATAGGAACCATCACACCATTTCATTACCAACACTGCCACCGTATTCGTTCCATCCTGAAGTACATCGGTAACATCAAACTCACTGGTCATATGTGAAACCTGGCTGTATCCTATGTAAGAGCCATTGATCCATACATAAAAGCAACTGTCTACTCCTTCAAAGTTCAAAAAAGATTTTGGCGCTTTCTCATCTCTACTGTACTCAAAAGTATGTACATAGGCTCCACACGGAATATCCTGCGGCACATATGGTGGATCAAATGGAAACGGATACCGGATGTTCGTATACTGGTGTGTATCATATCCTGCCATCTGCCATACACTTGGAACCTGAATCTCATCAAAATTTTCTGTATCATAATTCTTCTCAAAGAAAGAATCCTGAATGTCATAGATGCTGTTAAAATACTGGAATTTCCAAGTTCCATTCAATAACTGCATACGATCTGACTCTTCTCTGTGTTCCACCAAGTTATCCATTCTTTTGGATGCCGGAATATAATAGGCTCTGGCTGGCATTGTGTTTTCGTGCAGTACGCTTAGATTTTCATAATAACGTGGTACGATCATAAATAGCTCTCCTCCAATACATATACTTTTTTGTTCTTTGTTTTCCTAAAGCAAACCTTATACTTTACTTTTTTGTTTACGTTCCTTAGTTATGCTATATATAGCTTATCCTAATCCGCAAAATATGTCTATGAATTGGATTAGACAAAATATGCACTAAATGATACAATGATAAAAAGTACGAAAAGAGGTGCTGTCCTATGTATTTGAACACCGGTTATTTGAACCACTCACATATGGATTTCAAAGACAAAAGTCGTCCGCTGATTGTAGGTAGCTGTGGTACTTACCGTCTTTCCAGACATCCCAAACTTCCGACCTACCGTCCAAGGGGTCGTCTGGATTATCAGATTATATATATCACTGCTGGTTGTGGGCATTTTCATTTTGATAATGTAAATAATGAAACGATTGTTCCAGCCGGCAACATTGTACTGTACAGACCGAAAGAACTTCAGAAATATGAATATTACGGAGAAGATAAGACAGAAGTATACTGGATTCACTTCACAGGAAGCAATGTGAAAAATATCTTACGTCAATATGGGTTTCCGGATAAAGAACGTGTCTTTCAAGTGGGTACATCTAATGAATATGAACAAATTTTCAAACGTATCATTATCGAGCTCCAACGCTGTCAAGACAATTATGAGGAAATGCTTGTCCTTTTGCTACGTCATCTTCTGATCAGTTTCCACCGGGAACTGACAAGAGAGCACATATTAAAAAATGAATATCTTGATCATGAGATGGATAATGCTGTTACCTTTTTCAGTGAAAACTACAATCAAAATATCAATATTGATGATTATGCTGCCTCACGAGGCATGAGTGTCAGCTGGTTTATCCGAAATTTCAAAAAATATACCGGTTCTACACCAATGCAATTCATTGTGGGAATCCGCATCAACAATGCTCAGATGTTACTTGAAACAACAACTTATTCCATCAATGAGATTTCTAAGATTGTCGGATATGATAACCAGCTTTATTTCAGCCGGCTTTTCCACAAGCTGAAAGGATATTCGCCAAGAGAATACCGAAAAATAAGAAATAGGTTATGAAATCTATAATGTCATAAAAAGTGAACTACTCGGCAACTTAGTTACCAGAGCATCTGAAATCTGGCGGGATACCGCCTTTTTTCAGGGTGCGTCCATGACACCACTACTGCTTACCTTTCGGCTATACAGCTACTTTTATTATTTCTGGATTCTTTAGTCCGGTTACGGACAGTTCTTTCTGTTTTCCGGATACGGAAAGATATTTTCGCAGGATATTAAATGCTCCTACTGCATCCGCATTATATCTTACTCCATCCGTTATATACATGCCCCGCTCTTTTCTGTTTGATGCTTCTGCACATCTTTTTGATATTTCTGGTGAAAACGGGCTGCACTGGCTGGTATAGCTTTCTTCCTGTTTTACCAATTGTATTCCATACCGTTTCAGTTTATAGTCCAGCATGATGTACAGCCTGTCATATGGCAGTCCGTGAAACTTCTGGTTTGTCTTGTGCCCTATATCTTTTCCTTTACGGATATTTCGGATATCTCCTATGATTACACAGTTTATTTCTTCTTTTCTACAGTATTCTGCAAGCCATCTGGTCACCTTATGAAGGTAATCCTTTACTGCGTTCTGTTTTTTCCGATAAAGCCTCTTGATGTGTTTCGATGATCGGGGATATTTTATGCCGTTTTCCACCTGCTGTGCGTACCATATTGATTGAACCCTGCTGATTTCTTTGTGAAAGTATCTTTCCAGCGAAAGATATTTTCTTCCTAGAATAAAACTCCTTCCATTTCCGGAATCATAACAGGTCATCAGATTATGAAGTCCAAGATCAATAGATAAATAATGTCCATTCTGGGAAAGCTGCTCTGGTCCTTCGATCTCATAGATAACGATAAGGTCACATTTTCCATTTTCCGGTGGATAGATCCGCAGCTGTTTTATATGATCCATGTCCCTGAAAATCTTATTTTCAAGATATAGAAATTTTTCATGAATCCCGTAAGTTTCTTCCATATAGCTTTTCAGATCCTTTGGCAGAGACAGCCGCAGCTGGTCTGAACCTTTCTCATGCCGGATTCCCATCTGCATGTATGTAACAGGTATATTGTCCTGTTTAAAACGGGGCGGATTTGGAGCTTTGATTCCTCCGGTCTTTTTCAGGACATAAAAAGATTTCCATGCCTTGTCCAGCTGCTTGCAGGTCTCCTGCGCTGTCTGTGACGGAAGCTGTTTATACCACAGCTCTCCCTTCCATAGTTGGTTTCTTATTTCCAGCTATAAATCTCTACTCATTTGTAAAAAATTATAAGAAAATCCCCGGCATACTGCGGACGTTTCCTTGAAGTAAAATCTATTGTTGTCACACGTCCTTGCTATCCCTATAATAAGTTATGCCGGGGAGAATTGTCTATCTTATTAAATTGTATTTTTTAAATACGGGCTACGCCGGTTCTCTTTGCTGCCTCCGCAACTGCTTTGGCTACCGCCGGTCCTACTCTCTTATCGAATGCCTTCGGAATGATATATTCCGGAGAAAGTTCCTCATCTGCGATCAGATTTGCAAGTGCTTCAGACGCTGCCAGCTTCATTTCATCATTGATCTCTTTTGCTCTCACATCAAATGCGCCACGAAAGATTCCTGGAAAAGCAAGTACGTTGTTGATCTGGTTCGGGAAATCACTTCTTCCTGTGGAAACAACTTTTGCTCCGCCAGCCTTTGCGTCATCCGGGAAAATCTCCGGAGTCGGGTTTGCACATGCAAAAACAATTGCATCCTTATTCATGGTCTTAACCATCTCTGTTGTAACGGCACCAGGTGCGGAAACACCGATAAATACGTCAGCGCCTTTGATCACTTCACTCAAGGAGCCCTTCTCATGATTGGCGTTTGTGATCTTCGCCATCTCTTCCTTGATTGGGTTCAGACCCTCACGGCCTTCGTAAATTGCACCTTTACGATCTGTCATAATAACATTCTTAAGTCCCATGGAAATAAGAAGTTTGATAATCGCGATTCCGGCAGCTCCTGCTCCGGAAGTAACGATCTTCACTTCATCAAGCTTCTTGCCAACCAGTTTCAGCGCATTGATGACACCGGCCAGTGTGATCACGGCTGTTCCATGCTGATCATCGTGGAAAATCGGAATATCACAGCACTCTTTCAGCTTCTTCTCAATCTCAAAGCATCTCGGTGCGGAAATATCCTCCAGGTTTACACCGCCGAAGCTTCCAGCCAGAAGGCGAACGGTCTGCACGATCTCATCTACGTCCTTGCTTCGAACACAAAGTGGAATAGCATCTACATCACCAAACTCTTTGAACAGAACACATTTGCCCTCCATAACCGGCATACCAGCCTCTGGACCGATATCTCCAAGACCAAGAACTGCGGTACCATCTGTTACAACAGCAACGGTATTCCAACGTCTGGTGAGTTCATAACTTTTATTAATATCTTTCTGAATCTCAAGGCAAGGCTGTGCAACACCAGGGGTGTAAGCAAGGCTTAAAGCATCCTTGGAATCAACCTTTGCTCTTGAAACAACTTCAATTTTACCTTTTAACTCATAGTGCATCTTTAAGGATTCTTTTGCGTAATCCATGTTCGTATCTCCTCTTCTGAAAAAATGTGTGGGCACCTGCTCTCATTATTATACGCAGCAAGTCCCGCTCGGATACAAAATATCCACTTTGGGCTACAAGGGAAAGTATATACGAAACTTCGTCAAATCACAACATGAAAATATGAATAAATCTCTCAATAAACAAAACACCGTTCCAACCTGGCTGCTACTATTAACCCGAACCCTCAAAACGTATTGCCGAAAATAAAATGCTCAGCATAAATCAGGGCAAACTCCCGAAGAAATAGAAGTCTGCCCCAATATCCTCCAATATTCTATTTTCTTATAATTCTCTTACTCCACATTCTTCAGCGCCACATCCATTGGAATCTTCTTGATCCTTCTAAATTGCAACAAGGCTACCAGCACATACGCTCCCATTCCCATCGCAAACATCTCCGGATAAACCGCTGGTTTCAGATATAAGGTCAGCCAGCCTGAGAAGGATGACATCAGATATCCATAAATTCCATATATCGTCCAGGTAGACAGCAGCAGGCTAAGTAAAATGGACAAGATCACCACCCAAGTAGTGGATGTAAGATACAGGCTGTTGATTTCTCTGTTCTCATACCCCAGAATCTTTACCATAGAAATGGCATTGGCATTCTTTTCAATGATCAGCTTGGTAAGCAGATAGATCAGGAGGGCAAACAGCACAACTGCAAATACATTGATCAGCTGGAACATTTCTCCCATAGACACATCCAGCTGACGGCTGAC
>OMCN01000922.1_pt1 | contig 10277 bp, 9 predicted proteins | sample 1645061 | NCBI WGS metagenome assembly OMCN01 (sample SAMEA103958124, study PRJEB25191) | human gut metagenome | biome: human-associated habitat [ENVO:00009003]; feature: intestine environment [ENVO:2100002]; material: feces | place: Germany | collected 2013/2015 | reverse complement strand
CAGTGCTTAAGCCGTCAGGCGGGAATTGTGCGGTATTGCCTTTGCTTTTTCACAAAATAACAGCATCCGTATGGTGCCCCCTGCCCGTGGGCCGCCATGCGGATGCTGTTTTGCGTTTGTTATGCTTTTCTGGTAGTGACACCGTACAGGCTGTTCCAGGTTGCGCGGCCCAGCATGCCGTCCGGTTTCAGGTCATGCACTACCTGCCAGGCCAGAACCGCTTCCCGCGTGCTGGCACCGTAACGGCCATCGGTGGTCAGTTCCGGCACCAGGGTTTTCAATTTCTGCTGGGCGCTTTTCACGGTTGCGCCCCTGCTGCCGCGGCGCATGGTAACACCGGGCCAGATCTCCCCTTCCCCGTTTTTATCCGCCCAGGCGCGGTACAGGGCATCCCAGGTATCGCGGCCCACGTGGCCGTCAATTTTCAGCCCCTGTTCCCGCTGGAAGCGCCGCACTGCGGTTTCGGTGCTGGCACCGTAGCGTCCATCCACATTCAGTCCGCCCAGCCAGCGCTGTACCAGGGCAATATCCGGGCCGGATGCCCCCGGCCGCAGCACGGTTCCGCCATATTCCGGCATTGCATTTGCCATAAAAAATCCCCCTTTGCTGTGTGTTGCAGGCTTGCCGCCCGCCCTCATTTCACACTATGCAAAGGGGGTTCGTTTTGTGTTAAGATATTCTGTATTTTTAAGCAATATAGCCGCCGCTACGCAGAACAAAGATCCAGAACGTCAGCGATAGCGCCGAGAACAGCGTGGTTGCCGCCACACAGCTGGCCGTCAGCACACCCTCATGGCCCATGTTCTTGGCCATAACGTAAGAGCTTGGCGTGGTGGGGCTGCCCAGCATGATGAGCAGGGCAATCAGCTGCTGGTCCCGGAAACCGAGCTTGACGGCAATGGGGATAAAGATCGTGGTCAGCACCATCAGCTTGCAGCAAGCCGCCACCAGGGTGGGTGCCAGCTTTTTGATGGCCTTGGCTCCCTCAAACGAAGCGCCGATGGAAAGCAGCGCCAGCGGGGTGGTCAGGCTGGAAAGGCTGGTCAGGGTTTTCTGCGCCAGGGTAGGCAGGCCAAAGGGCAGCAGGCTGTACAGCGTACCCAGAATAATGCCGTCCAGAATGGGGTTGGTCAGCACACCGTACAGCAGCTTGGAGGGGGTCACTTTGCCATGCTGCTGCGGGCTTTCCACCGTCAGGATAATGACCGCAAAAATGTTGAACAGCGGCACACTGCCCAAAATCATCAGGGGGGCCATGCCGGAAGTGCCGTAAATGTTCTGGATGAACGCCACGCCCAGAATGGCCGCGCTGCTGCGGTAGCTGGCCTGTACGAACTCACCCACCAGGGTTTTATCTTTCAACAGGCGGCGCGCCAGCACCCAGATGACCACAATGGCAATGGCCGTTACCGCAAAGCAGAACAAGACAAACTTTGCATCAAAGCTGTGGGCAAGGTCCAGGGTTGCCATATCACAGAACAGCATGACCGGCAGCGTTACCTTGAACACCAGCTTGTCGGCCACGGTGCAGAACTGCTTTGGCAAAAAGCCTTTTTGCCCCAGTGCCCATCCAATGACCATCACCAGAAATACCGGAAGGGTCGCATTCAGGCTGAACATTAAATTATCCACATTGATCCCTCTTATTGATCCCTCTTTATATTACGTCCTTACATTCCCGCAGCCATGCTTGGGGCAGGCCCGCAGGATTGTTTTGATGATACGATTATACCATATCATTCCGGCAAAAAACATGCCGAGAATGACCACATTTGCACGGCTTTCCGCCGCACTTTTTGCGCAACTGGCCTTTAATTCGTACCCACTCTCACATCACCGCACAAGCGCGCCGTTACAAGGTCTTTGCAGCGCTCACGGTGGGCAGCGTGCAGCGGATGCTGCTGGAAGCATTGCAGCGCCTGTTCATCCCGCAGTTCTGCATAGAATATCAAGTCATAGTCCCCTCCGGCCAGGTTGAGGCCAATTTCAATGCACAGCAAGCCGTCGATCCTGCCCCGCATGGTGGCAACGGAATTTTGTAAAAACTTCAAAGCTTCGGCTTCTTGATGCTGTGCTTTTACAGCGTCGGTATATTTCCAGAACAAAATATGGCGGATCATCTCAGCTGCCTCTCTTTCGCCGCTTTTTATTTTTAAATTATACCATACCGCCAGGCAAAAAGCACGCTGTGGAACCTGACATTCCCGGCGAACAAAATGCAGCAGTATTTGGCAGTTTTTCAACTTGTGTTTTACTGTCGTTTCTGGTAGACTAGATAAAGTATGTGTGTCTTTTTGTCCGGCCGGTTTCTGTTTGCGGCATTCTGCACGCCGGCCGCACACACATACACGGTAAGGAGGATTCATTTTATGAGCAATCCCATTGATTATTCCCAGGGCATTTACGATGCCAAAAAACTGGGCACGCCCCGGATGCTGATCCTGGGTGCGCAGCACATGTTCGCCATGTTTGGCGCAACCGTGCTGGTTCCCCTGCTGACCGGCCTGAGCGTTTCCACCACGCTGCTGTGCGCCGGCCTTGGCACGCTGCTGTTCCACATCATCTGCAAGGGCAAGGTTCCCGCATTTTTGGGTTCCAGCTTTGCCTACCTGGGCGGCTTTGCCATTGTCAGCAATGACGGTGCCAACCCGGAAAACTTGCCCTACGCCTGCGCAGCCGTTGCGTTCAGCGGCCTGCTGTATGTGCTGGTCAGCGGGCTGATCTCGGTGTTCGGCATCCGCCGCATCATGCGGTTCTTCCCGCCTGTTGTCACCGGCCCCATCATCATCTCCATTGGCCTGATCCTGGCCCCGTCCGCCATCAACAACTGCCAGAGCAACTGGCTGCTGGCTTTTGTGGCGCTGGCCGCCGTTATCATCTGCAACATCTGGGGCAAAGGCATGGTCAAGATCCTGCCCATTCTGATCGGTGTTCTGGTCAGCTATGCGGTTGCCCTGGTAACTGGTGCGGTTGACTTTGCCGCCATCGGCGAGGCCTCCTGGATCGGTTTCCCCATTCACAAAGAGGCCATGGGTCTGTTTTCCATTGACGGCAGCGAAAAATTCATCAGCGCCCTGTTCACCATCATGCCCATTGCCATTGCAACCATGATGGAGCACATCGGCGACATGTCTGCCATCTCCTCCACCACCGGCAAGAACTTCATCGCTGACCCCGGCCTGCACCGCACCCTGCTGGGCGACGGCCTGGCCACCATGGTGGCCGGTATGTTCGGCGGCCCCGCCAACACCACCTACGGCGAGAACACCGGCGTGCTGGCCCTGTCCCGGGTCTATGACCCCCGGGTCATCCGCCTGGCCGCCCTGTACGCCATCATCCTGTCCTTCTCCCCCAAGTTCGACGCCCTGGTGAACTCCATCCCCACTGCCATCGTGGGCGGCGTCAGCTTCATCCTGTACGGTATGATCTCCGCGGTGGGCGTGCGGAACGTGGTGGAAAACAAGGTGGACCTGACCAAGTCCCGGAACCTCATCATCGCGGCGGTGATCTTCGTCAGCGGCCTGGGCTTCAGCTCCACCGGCGGCATCACCTTCACCGTGGGCGGCGCCGACGTCACCCTGACCGGCCTGGCCATTGCCGCCCTGGCGGGCGTGATCCTCAACGCCATCCTGCCCGGCAACGACTATAAGTTCGGTGTGGACCCCCAGGGCGACAAGTCCGCCGACCTGGGCTCCTATTGATCGGCATCTGAAAATAAAAAGCACCTCAGCCAACACCGGCTGAGGTGCTTTTCAGCTTGTCCAAAAAGGGCAAGGCAGACTGCGAGGCTTTTTGGGGCTGTGTCATACTGATTCTTGATTAAAAAATTTAATCAAGAATCCCGTGCGCCGGGCGCACGCACAGCGTGTGAAAACACGCTGTGACGTCTCATACAAAACCTGACGCACCTTCGGTGCTATAAAAAGCTTTTCAAGCTTTTTAACAGGTTTTGGTATCAGTCCTCGGGTATGTGTATCTCGCGGATGAGAAAATCCCTGCCCGAAAGGATGGTTTTATCGAAGCTGCCGCAGCGGGGGCAATAGCCCTTGTGCTCTATGACCCGGAACAGCTCGTTGCATTCGTCGCACTCGGCCATGCCGGGGATGCTGTGGATCACCAGCCGGGTGTCCTGCAGCCAGGTATCCTTCACAACGGCCGGATAGATGTCCTCCACATACTTCGGGATCACCAGCGACAGCTCCCCGATGTCGAGAACGATCTCCGCGATCTCACGGATGTCGTTCTGCCGGGCGAAGTCGGTGACGGTTTTCACCATCGAGCGTACTACTCCGATCTCGTGCATGGCGGCCTCTTACTTTCCCGTCGTTTTCCGGCCCGCGGATTTCCGGACCGCGATCTTCTTGGTCACGAGTTTTGCCACGGCGGCGGGGGCGTTGCCTGCTGCGCCCATAAGGGCCTTGAAATAGGGCGCGCCCACATAGTCGGTGACCTTCTCCAGGTGAATGGCGTCGAACCGGCACTTGGTGGTGCAGATGCCGCAGCCCACGCACAGGCTCTCGTCCACCACCGCCGCGCCGCAGCCGAGACAGCGGGCCGTTTCGGTTTTCAGCTGCTCCTCGGTGAAGGTGCCGCGCAGGTCCCGGAAGGTCTCCCTGGCCTCTGCCGCAGAGCCGCAGGCGGCGTGCTGCCTGGGGGCGGACTCGAAATCGGCAATGGAAATGGCCGCGGCGGCGGTATCCATGGGCTTATAGTCCCGTCTGTCCCGGCCGATGACCTGGGACTGACCGGGGTGGACATAGCGGTGGATGGACACGGCTCCCTCCTTGCCCGCCGCGATGGCGTCGATGACAAAGGCGGGACCGGTGACCACGTCGCCGCCGGCAAAAACGTCGGGCACGCTGGTCTGGCAGCTGGGCAGCGACACCGTGACCCGGCCTCCGCCGCCGGTGGCGATGTCCTGCATTCCGCCCAGGTCGATCTTCTGGCCCACGGCGGAAATGACGGCGGAGACGGGGATGGTCTCGAACCGGCCGGTGCCCACGGGCTTTTTCCGGGCGTCCAGCTCCATAAGCTCCACCCGGAGGCTCTCCGCCCGGCCCTGGCCGGTGATTCCGGCGGGAGCGGCCAGGAACCGGAACGCTACGCCCTCGGCCATGGCCTCCCGGATCTCCTCATCGTCCGCGGGCATCTCGTCGCGTCTGCGGCGGTAGACAACGGTGACCTTTGCGCCCAGGCGGACCGCCGTGCGGGCGGCGTCCATGGCGGCGTTTCCGCCGCCGATAACGGCGGCGGCCGGGCCGATGTCCGGCGTTTCGCCCAGGTTCACCCGGCGCAGGAAGTCGATGGCGGTGTACACCCCGGGCATATCCTCGCCGGGACAGCCGATCCCGGCGCCTCTGGAGGCTCCCACCGCAAGATAGAACGCCCGGAAGCCCTGGCGGCGCAGGTCGTCCAGGGAGATGTCCCGGCCTACTTCCACGCCGGTTTCAAACTGAACGCCCATGTCCCGGAGCACCTGGATCTCGGCGCGGATCACGTCCTTTTCCAGGCGGAAGGAGGGGATGCCCAGGGTGAGCATACCTCCCGGGACCTGCTCCTTCTCGTAAACGGTCACGGGGTAGCCCTTCACCGCCAGGTAGTACGCGCAGGTCAGACCCGCAGGGCCTGCGCCGATAACGGCGATCTTTTCGGGATAGGGCCTGCCCAGCTGGTTCACCATTTTGGGAACGAAGCGGTGATCGGCGTCCAGGTCCTTTTCGGCGATGAACTTCTTGATATCGTCGATGGCGATGGGGGCGTCCACGTCGCCGCGGGTGCAGGCATCCTCGCAGCGCTTGCTGCAGATGCGCCCGCAGACGGCAGGGAAGGGGTTCTCCGTTTTTATCAGCTCCAGGGCCTCGGTGTATCTGCCCTGGGACGCCAGCTTGATATAGCCCTGGACCGGCACATGGGCGGGACACTGCGCCTTGCAGGGCGCGGTGCCGGAGTCCATCACGTCGGTGCGGTCCGTGCGGTAGTCCGTGTGATAGCTCTTCTTATCCCAGGGGATTTCCAGGTCGGACTGGTATGCGTCGGAGACGTGGGGGTCGGAGATGCACAGCTTCTGGCCCAGGCGGACGGCGTTGGTCTGGCAGTTTTCAACGCACTGGCCGCAGGCCACGCACTTGTCCTTGTCGACCCGGGCCAGGTAGTTGGAGCGGACCCCCTCCGGGGCGCGGAACATCTCGGTTATGCGCAGGGCGTAGCACGAACAGCCGCAGCAGTTGCAGATGGCGGTGACGCCGTCGAAGCCGGGGGCCTGGTTGACCTCGTGCACCAGGCCGTTCTCCTCGGCCCGCCGGAGAATCTCATATGCTTCCTCCTTGCTGATGAGCCGGTGCTCGCCGTTCCGGGAGAAGTTGATGGCATTGTCGTCGATATACATGCACATATCTTCTTCCAGATGGCCGCAGCCCTCGCCCATCAGGCGGCGGGAACGGCGGCAGGAGCACGGGCCCACAGAGATGGCGGCGGCCCGCTCAATAATGGTGGCCACCTCGTCATAGGAGGCTGCGTGGCTGTCGTTCTCGATGGCGCTCATAACGGGCATCACCCGCATGAAGTTGACGCCGCCGCCCAGCACCGGGGCCAGCATCCCCACGCGGATGCGGGTGTACTCTTCAAAGCACTTGCCCAGATCGGGGTATTTTTCGCACTGCTCCCGGTTGCCGAGGATGCCCTCCATAATGCCGGGGACCCAGATGGGGTAGTAATAAAACGGCTTTCCGTCGTGATAGCGGACGCGGATCACGCCGGCCCTGACCAGCTTGCCGCACTGCTCCTGGGTAAATTCCACGCTTTTTTTCGCTTTTTTGGCCAGGTCCTCAACGGAGAAGTCCTTTTCAAGACGCATCCGCATCATGATGGAGCACATATCGTCGTCGACGATGGGGTCAAGGATCCTGTATTCGGGGTCTTTGTAGGTGATGCCGGTGTAGGTCAGGCTCTCGAGGCTTATTTTGGAAGCCAGGGCCAGGATGTTGGGTCTGCGGCTCATATGCGGTTCCTCCTGTATAGATCGGATCTTTTCACAATCGGGGTCTGGCGGTGCATGCTACCACCATTATAGCCCAATCCCGGCTTTTTTCAAGGCTTCCTGACGAATCGAGGGAAAATTTCCGGATTTCTGCCAATTTTTCCGGCCGACGGGCGGGGGATTGAGTACGGAGGCGGAATGTGGTATAATAGGCGGAAAAACCGGCCCGGACACGGGCAAGGGGGGTGACGGGCGCCGTGCTTTCGCTATATCTGGCCGCGCTGGAAAGCGACGGGGACAAGAAACAGTTCCGGGAGCTGTATCGCCGGTATCACCGGGTGATGGAGCGGACAGCCCTGGCCGTGCTGCATGACCCCCACGACGCGGAGGAGGCCGTGCAGGAGGCGTTTCTGCGGGTGATTGAAAATTTTTCAAAAATTGATGAAATTCCTTGTAAGGATTTGGGGGGCTGGCTCGTTATTATAGTGAGGAATGAGGTCATCACCATTCTGCGCAGGCGGCGCTGCCACCTGCCGCTGGAGGAGGGCTGGGCGGATTTTGCCGGGCAAAGCCGGGACCTGCCGGACTATTCGTCCATGGTGCAGCTGTTTGCCCGGCTGCCGGACACCTATCGGGCGGTGCTGGAGATGAAGCTGGTCCTGGGCTATTCCACGGCGGAGATCGCCCGGCGGCTGGGCCTGACGGAGAGCGCCGTGAACACCCGGCTGTCCCGGGGGCGGGCGCTGCTGCGGAAAATTTTTGAGGAGGAGGGGATCGAACCATGACCGATCAGGAACTGGACCGGATGTTGCGCCGGGCGCTGCTGGACGCGGCGGACCAGGAGGCGCAGACGCCGCCGGAGACGGAGACGCCGCTGTCCGAGGGGCACCGCCGCCGTATGCGGGAGATGCTGCGGGACCCACTGCTGTGGTTCCGGCTGCGAAACCCCTACCCCTGGCGCACCGTGGCCCGGCGGGCGGCGGTGGTGCTACTGATGCTGTCGCTGTCGGCGGCCATGGTGCTGGCCGTCAGCCCCAAGGCCCGGGCGGATATCGTCCGCTGGACCATGGAGCAGAATGGCCGCCGGGTGGAGTTCCGCTATCATGGCGACGGCCCCGCCCAGGCTCTGCCCCAATACCGGATCGCCGCCCTGCCGGAGGGCTATACGGAAACGGAGCGGGCGGCATCGTATGCCGCAGGAGATGTGAAATATACAAACGCCGATGGAGATATGATCCTTCTCAGCTATCTGTACATGAGCGATGGCGTGGTCAGCGGTTTTGAGCTGGACAATGGCGACACCATGACGGACACGCAGGTGAATGGCATACCCGCCACGCTGATCGTCTCGTCGATGGAGGGCAATTTCTCGTCTGTCACCTGGAGAGACACTGCCAGCAATATCGAGTTTACCGTTGCGGCGGTTGCCGATGAATTCGTCATAATCACCATGACAGAGAGTGTTTTTTTGTGCAATTCCACAAATTGAAAAAATTGTAAAATTTTGCTGTAAGATTCTGGGGGTCTGCTTCGTTATTATAGCAGAAAGGCGCAGATGAATCTGATACGCGCCCGAAAGGAGCGACCCGCCATGAAAAAATGCAGCAAGACCCTTCTGGGCCTGGCCCTGGCGGCGGCCATGTCCCTGTCCCTGATCGTCCCCGCTTCCGCCGTCTATTGTCCCCACGACTATTACGCATCCACCGCCGTCTGGTACACGGATGACGGCCCCCGGCTGCAGACCCGACACTGGCAGATGACCATCCGGTGCCATAACTGCGGCTACGCAGACGCCGAGAAGGAACACACGTTTCCGGTCCGGCTGGAGCTGCCGGAGGGCTGTTCTGTTCTGGTGTGCCGCAATCTGCGGGTGATCGGCTCCGCCCCGGTGGCGGTATGAGCCGCCGCTCCGAAAACTAAGGCTTGACAGACAGGACTACTTATGATAAACTCCGTATATGATTTATCATAAGTAGTCCTTTCTGCACCCATCTGACCGATGCGAAAGGAGATGCTCCTATGAATCCCATGCACCAACTGACCCGGCGGCCGGTGAAGGCGGCCTTCGGCGCACTGCTTCTGGCCTTAGCGGGTGTGATCCTGGCCCTGTCCGGGGGTCAGTTCTGGGCGGCGGTCCAGACCCGGGCCGGGGTGGAGGCGACCTACACCACCGTGGCGGTTGTTACCGGCGGGCTGAAGCCCACCAGCCGCGGGCCGACCACCACCCCCCTTAACGCCTATGAGGCCGAATACTGCCTGATGGACTGGGCCAGGGAGGGCTGGAGCGTCATCCGCGGACAGGCCACCATGAGCCTTGCCGGGGGGTACAGTCCGAAGCTCACGCCGCTGACCACCTTCTATCGGACGGGCCTGGGGGAGTCTGACACCCGCATTGACAGTGAGGAGGATGCCCCCTATAACTTCGCCATCCTGGAGATCGAGATCACGGAGGTGGGGGAGGAGAGTATCTATTCTCAAGAAAAACTGGATGATGTATACAGCGAAAAAAACAATTACTTCTTCACCTGGGAGATTACCGGCAAGGTGCTGGGGGTGCAGGCCATGAGCGGCGATTGGGACGACCCCACCGGCAGAAACACACACTTTTATCTACAGATCGACGGATCCTCTGATGCGGAGGGCAAGGCGCTGCAGGCCGGACAGCGGATCCTGGTGTTTGCCCACCATTACCGTGACATGGATTTCGAGCAGCGCTGCCGCATCGCCCGGGACCTGGAGTGGGCAACAGGCTCCCAGCGGGAGATCGACCCCCGGAGCCTGGATATTGAGAACAACCTGATCCGCTATGCCGACCGCACCAACGGCAGCAACATAACGGACGGCGAGGGAAAGCCCTGGCCGGACGACGCACCTATGTATAGGGACCCCGCCAGCGGGAGGGAAGAGATACTTCTGAATGGATATCTCAACGAAATTTCCTTCAATGTCACCGACCGGTCCCAGCCCTGGGCCCTTCATGAATTCGTGATAGACGAGGAGACGGGCGATGGCAGGTATGAGACTACCGGCTTTTTTGACTACGGGGCCGAGTATGACCAGGCGTCCTTCACCGTTCTGCCGGAGGGCGTCACGGCGGAGGAGATGATCGCTACCTCCCCCACCTGGCAGAAGGCCATGGAATCCATCCGGGTCAGCAGTCACAGCGTGCCGGTGCTGGCGGTGAATCACTTAGAGGCTATGGCGGATTTCGCCGCCGGAACCGCCATGGTCACCCAGGGCCGCAGTTTTTCCCAGAAGGAGTACAGCTCCGGCGCGCCGGTGTGCCTGATCTCCGAGTCCC
>OMCN01000920.1_pt1 | contig 10291 bp, 9 predicted proteins | sample 1645061 | NCBI WGS metagenome assembly OMCN01 (sample SAMEA103958124, study PRJEB25191) | human gut metagenome | biome: human-associated habitat [ENVO:00009003]; feature: intestine environment [ENVO:2100002]; material: feces | place: Germany | collected 2013/2015 | reverse complement strand
GCAATGGTATCTTTTACATGAATTTTATTGGAATAGATACCACGATGGCATCTTTCCTATGAATTTTAATTATATAGAACCCATCCTTTATTTATAAGTTTATAATGCCCGATCATATAAAGGCTTCAATAGAACTATTGTTTCACAAAACACCGGCAATGAAATTTCCACCTATTAGCATGTCAGGATTCCAAAGTATTTATCACTTTACCGTAAACGCTCATTGCACGCATTTCCTTCCGTGAGCGCCTTTAACTGCAGGTTCTGGTGCCTTTATATTTGTCAAACTTACCTGAAATCAATATCGGCGTTAATTTGTAAATTTTTCTGGAGAAAGAGAATGTCCCCCTTCTTACGTCACATCGAAAAAACTTATATTTAGAACAATCTCCGCAAATCCGTCCCACTTGCCAAACCCCAAAGGCGCCAGACCCCGCAGTTAACCAGCAAATTAAATGACATTGCCATATACAAAAAAGATAAAAAGGTTATAAAATATCTACGTCTGCAGCCATTTCCGGATTTTTTCCACATCCGTTTTTCGCAGATCCCCATGAATATTGGATTCAAACGTTACATACTCATAATCTTTCTGATTTTTCTTTAACTGTTTTACCAGCTTATCCGCCTGTTTGATCGACACCTTATCATCTCCTGTCGTATGGAAAATCAAAAGCGGTGTATTAATCTCATCTGCCCATGCAACCGCGGAACGCCTGCTGTATTCCTCCGGCAATTGTTCCGGTGTCCCCCCGATCAGCTCCGTAAGCAGCGATCTCATATCTTCGCGTTCTTCGTAGTTCATGGTACAATCCGCAACTCCGGCAACAACAACCGCTTTGTGGATGCGCCGGTCTTCGCGCAATGTTTCATAGGTCATCATTCCCCCACGGGAAACTCCAAACATATTAATATTCTTTGTATCAACAGAATTCAGTTTTTCGCACAAATCCAGGAGATGGATCACATCGTGGACATCATCCCCGCCAAAAGCATCGGTTCCCTCACTTTTTCCACAGCCACGATAATTGGATGCCACACAGATCGTATGAAACTGATAGGCATAATATGTCGTTTCCACATTTTTTAATGCCCCGTATGACCGGTTGCCTCCGTGATTATAAATCAGACACGGTGACTTCTTTTTCCCAAGCAGATCTATCGGAGCGCTGAGAAACGCCTCAATCTTTAAATCATCGCTGGTATAAAAAAAGCGATAGGAAACATACTTCGAGAGATCCACTCCCGCCTGTTTTTCATATGCCTGCAGATCTATTTTTTCATATTCTGAAACTCCTGCCGCCCTCAGATTCTCTTCTATCTGTTTTTCTGCATCCTTCACAGAAATGTCCGAAGACGATTTTATCCAAAAATGAATTCCCAACAGAATCAGTATGACAGCGATTGCCAAAAGCAAAAAAAATCTTCCGGGATACAAAATCTTTTGATATGTTTTTTCCTTCGATCATAACCTCTCCCACTCTTAATAAAGTTATTTTAACTCATAAACAACGACTGCTGCACATATTTTTCCGGATACTGATGCAGATATGAAAAACACTTTTCTGGCATACACATTATCCCGTGTTCCCGGCATGTATTCCATATCATCTGTGTCAATTCCTCTGTATGTGGACTTGGCAGTTCATATGCATTCCCATATGTGTGTATATATTTTTGTCTGAGTCCTGGGAACTTCTGATCCAATGCATGATAAAAATACTCCCGGTCTCCATCCCGCAGCGTCACTCCCATTCCCCAAAACATGATTCCCTTTACTTCTGCCTGCAGACAATATTCCAGTAACCCCCGGATATTTTCCGCAGTATCATTGATAAACGGTAAAATCGGTGTCATCCATACAAGCGTAGGAATTCCTCTTTTTTTACATTCCATCAACACTTCAAAGCGCTGTCTTGTTGTCGATACATTTGGCTCGATCTTTTTGCATAGCTCTTCATCATAAGTGGTCAGCGTCATCTGGACAACTGCCTTTGCTTTTTCATTGATCGACTGTAGTAAATCCAGGTCCCGCAGTATACGGTTGGATTTCGTCTGAATTGCAACACCATATTCATATCTGTCAATCAGTTCCAGACACTTTCGCGTCAGGCCAAGCGTTTCTTCGATATGAAGATAGGAATCACACATTGCACCTGTTCCAATCATGCATTTCTGCCGTTTGGAGCGAAGCGCTTTTTCCAGAAGTTCCGGTGCATTTTCCTTTACCTCGATATCCTCAAATGCGTGAGTAAATCCGTAACATTTGCTTCTGCTGTCACAGTAGATACAGCCGTGCGAACAACCACGGTAAATGTTCATACCGTTATTTTTCGATAAAATTCCTTTTGCCTGTACAAAATGCATAATTTTTTATTTCTCCATTACTTCCACGGCCGTTTATTGCCCGTCCAGCCCATCGCTTTCCAGTACTCGGCATCCGGCTTTGAAAGACCGCCTTTGCTCTGCAGCATGCGCATCACTGAAAAGAATCCTTTTGTTTTGATTCCCGGTTTCACTTTACCGTTGTTTTTTAAGATCTTTGCGGCAGTTTTGTCTACTGCCTGATCAATTTTCTGCCGGATCTTCGGGGAAACGGTATCCCAGTTTACGGAACGCACGGCAATTCCGATTTTATAAACTTTTGGCACGCCCCAGAAAAACAGACTGTCCTGCATATCTTTGTTGGTGCTTTTCATACCTGCTCCGGCGGCGGTGGAAATACACACCGCCTGCTTGTGGAACATCTCCGGTCTCGGGCGGTGTACCATCCAGCGGTGCCCCTGATGATCCAGGAAATTTTTCATCGGAGCGGTCACATGATACACATAGACCGGGCTGGTCAGGATGATCAGATCCGCCTCATCCATTGCCTTTAAAATGGGCTGTTGTTTTTCAAAATGCGGACACTTATCTGCTGCCACACTGAAACACTGCGCACAGCCGATACAGTAGTCGGAGAAATCCCGCGGAAGAAAAAATTCTGTCACTTCCCCACCGATTTTGTCTGCCAGCAGTTTTCCGATATGATAGGTGGAACCCTTGTGGTTCTGCCCATTAATGATTACGGTCTTCATTCGTTCTGTACACCTCTCTGATTTTTTCTTTCATGTCAAGAAACACCCTGCAATCACCGGATCAAAATCCTGTCCGCTTCCGTTTTCTATAATACGGAAACACTCTTCCAGCGGAAGCGCATCCCGGTAACACCTCTTTGCCGATACCGCATCAAACACATCCGCTACCGCCATAATTCTCGCGGATAATGGAATTTCCTTCTGCGAAAGTCCATCCGGATAGCCTCTTCCGTTCCACTTTTCATGATGATGTCTGGCCACTTCATACGCCATTTTTTCGTATTCATCATCCCCCAGATGTCCAAATGTTTCCCGGATGATTTTTCCGTCCCGCGCCGCATGGGTTTTCATAATATCAAATTCTTCACTGGTGAGTTTTCCCGGTTTCTGCAGGATAGCATCCGGTATGGCGATCTTCCCGACATCATGCATAGGTGCAGCCATGACAAGATTTTTAATATAATCCCCCGTAAGCTGCTTTTTGTACAATCCACGTGTGCGGAGCTCTTCTGCCAGCATACGCACATACGCGGTGGTCCGCTTGATATGACCGCCCGTATTGTCATCACGGTTTTCCACAAGCGTCGCAAATCCCATGACCATCTCATTACTGTAATCCTGCAGCTTTGTAAACACGGGATTTTCCATATTCAGATAAGTTCCCACAATTACCGGTGTCGGCACAATACATGAAATCAGTGCCTGTGGATGAAACATCTGATAACAGGTCACAACAATTGATGCAAATACATAGGTTGATACCGTAATCAGTTTATGATGTCCAAGCTGATGCCAGCTTGTAAATAAAATAACAATCGCAGCAAGAATATATACGGCCACCATGATAAAACAGGTATATGCAGAAATTCCCATGGAATAGTTCGTAATATTCCCGTGCAGATAGGAAAGCTGCGGCATAAAAATAATAACAATGGCAAGATTGATCACCAATGGAGCCATCAGCAATATCCTTTTTTTCCTATTTTTTGGAATTCCTCTTGTAATATCCAGAAGATACAAAAACATGAGAAACATCATAATATCCAGACTGCACAGGAAACACATATGTAACACCATATTCACCACAGCCGGCACACTGTCCAGATGGTTAACGGTGTATGCGGTAATACCATCCAAAGTGATTTCCAGTATTCCCATAACCAGAAGCCACGCAAACACCGGCTCTTTTTTCTTTATTTTATATGCATATCTTTACATAAATAAAAGCCACATAAAGTACAATCAGCAGACATCCCAACTGCAGCTTATCGTATTGCATAATTTTCCCTCTTTCGTAAGAACCTCAATATTTTAATTTTACAGTATATGAACCAAAACGGTACGTCAAGTATTATCTTTTAATTGCGTTGACAATCTCCCCTGAAAATCTATAATAAAATTAGTACTATTGTATTACCTTACTTTCAGATAAAGGAGACCCCCATTATGATATTTGCGACAGGATGGCTTTCCCTGCACCTGTTTGGTGTTTTTATAACATTTGCCCTGCTGGTGATTGTTTCCCAGAAAGAGGACGCCACCTATAAAAGTGAACTTCTTCTGACAATCGCATGCTGCCTTGTCACACTGGTAGCAAAAAGTATTTATATTGTGGGTGGTTCCAGACAAACGCTTCTTACCATAGGAAAACTCGAATATCTCGGAAAATCTTTTGCCAATTACTGCGCACTGATGTTTATTCTCCGCTGGCAGAACATTAAAATTCCAAAATGGTTTATCAATACCCTGTTGTTTATCAACTGTGCTTTCTATATCCTGATTGCAACCGTTGACCATCACCACTGGTATTATAAGGATTACTGGCTTAACCCGTCACAGGCGAATATGCGTGGGTATACTCTCGAAATTGCCCCGGCTCCTATGTATTATATATTTATGGCTTTTCAGGTTATGGAAATTATAGGCAGTGTATGTGTGATTGTTTCCTCGTATCTTTCCAAAAAGGATATGCCAGATCGCCTGAATCTGCATATCATCCTGCTGTTTTCCATGCTTTCCCCTGCGATCCTTCTCTCCCTGCGCCTTCTTGGCATTTTAAAATGGGACGACCCGACACCGCTCGGAATGTTTTTCGCCTGCGTGTTTATGTGTATTGCCGTCGTCAAATACAAAATGATCGACCCGGTAAAAAGCGCAAAAAACCTGATCATCCAGAATTTAAATGAAGCTGTTGTCGTCACGGATCTGGAGGGAAGATTTCTCTTTTTGAACCCTATGGCAGAAACACTGGTTTCTTCTATGAAGAAAAAAGCCATCCACCGTCAGAAAGACATCGAAATCTACGATATTCTCCGGGGTTCGGAGGGATATTTTGACTGGCTGGATCACCACTATCAGGTCGAGGAAACGGAATTGCAAAGCTGCAACACCCCACAGGGATATATGCTGACACTGGTAGATGTCACAAAAATTCTGGAACAGAACCACCGCATGAAAGAACTCGTCACACAGGCAGAAGCTGCCACACAGGCAAAATCCGCGTTTGTATCCAATATATCCCATGAGATCCGTACCCCTATGAATTCCATTGTCGGAATCACGGAAGTCATGCTGCGTTCCCGGCATTCCCCAAGGGAACAGGAATTCCTGCTAAACATCCAGAGTTCCGGACAGGCACTGCTTTCAATCATCAACGATGTACTGGACTTTTCCAAGATTGAATCTGGAAAAATGCAGCTGGTTTTAGAGCCTTATGATACGCTCTCCCTGTTCCATGACCTGAAACTGACAATGGAAAACCAGATCAGCAAATGCCCTCTGGAGCTGATTTATGAAATTGACCAGACCATACCATGCCTTTTATATGGGGATGCCGGACGCATCCGGCAGGTAATTACAAATCTGGTCAGCAATGCCATCAAATATACTGAGCATGGACATGTCCGTTTTTCCGTCCATGTCCATAAAAAAGATTATGATAAAGTTTCCCTTTATTATGAAGTGGAAGATACCGGTATCGGAATCCGCAAAGAAGATCAGGAAATATTATTCGATTCCTTCCAGCGTGTGGATTTAAAAAAGAACCGCCGTATTCAGGGAACCGGTTTGGGCTTGACAATTTCGAAGAATTTCGTCAATATGATGGGAGGGACTATTGGTGTAGAAAGTGAATACGGAAAGGGAAGTAAATTTTATTTCTGTATTGACCAGACGATTATGGACTCGACACCAATTTCAGAAATCAACTACGAGCAGCGGCACAACAGTGTTGTCAGCAAAGAAGCAGAAAGCCTGTTTACCGCAGAGGATGCCCACATTCTCTTGGTAGATGATAATTCCCTGAACCTGCTCGTTGCCCAGGAGCTTCTAAAACCTCTGCAGCTTCAGATTGATACCGCAGAAAATGGAAAAGATGCTGTCGCTATGGTACAGGAACGGCATTATGATCTGGTACTGATGGATCACATGATGCCTGTAATGGACGGCATTGAAGCTACCAAAGCAATCCGGGCACTTCCGGAACCACAATACCAGAACCTGCCGGTCATTGCCCTGACTGCAAATGCTATGGTAAACGCACAAAAGGAGTTTGCAAATGCAGGCATGAACGGATTTGTTGCAAAACCGATTGATTTCCAGATGATCTGTAACCAGCTGCGCAAATGGCTTCCTAAAGATATGATCCATGAACTTACCCGGGAAGAAGCCGAAAAGATTCTGTCAGCTGAAACGGACACTGCGGATTCCATAACGGATACTTCCACCGGCAGTTCCGCGGAAAATCCTGCGGGATTCCGCTTCGAAAACGGTCTGCCCTACTGCGGATCGGAGGAAGCATTAAAACAGATCATACAGATTTTTTACAACACCATCGACAGCAAATCCAAAAAGATTGAACAATGTCTAAAGGAACAATTAATAAAGGATTATACGATTGAAGTCCACGCATTAAAAAGTTCCGCATTGCTGATCGGTGCCCCCGGTCTGTCCGAAGCTGCAAAGGAACTGGAAATGTATGGAAATGCACAAAATCTTGCTGCACTTGAAGAAAAAACAGGACCGATGCTTGCCATGTACCGAAGTCTTAAGTCCCTCCTGCGTCCTTATGTGGAGGATAACGAAAGCAACAAAAAGGAAGTTTCTTCTGATGACTGGATTACCGTTCTTGAGCAGATGCATCAGTGTGTAGAACAGTTTGACATGGATGGCGTGGATCATGCCATGGAAACCATGGAGACGTTTCAGACACCGGATAAGCTCAAAGACCTGATGGAACAGCTGCGTGTCTGCGTTGCAGATGTGGAAATGGAAGAAATTATGAAATTAACTGATACAATGGTCAATTTATTACAATAAAAGGAGAGACATTATGCACGAAATAAAAAGCCCATTTCTCATCCTGATGGAGGAACAAAGTTATCTCGCACAATCATTAGAAAGTGCTTTTGAAAAACAAAATGTCAAAGTAAAAATTGTAACGATAGCAGAAGCCAGCAGCATTGTCATCTCGGAAAAACCAAGTGGTTACCTGATCTGCACAAGCCCGGAGCTTTTAAAAAAAGCGGTCAGCGTAAAAGTAATGGTTGACCAGGCGATAAAAAACAAGACTCCGGTATTTATTATGGGAAACATAGATGAACTGGAACTGCTGTGGGAGACCCTCCCACAGCAGATGGTCATGGATGTGTTCACCCGCCCGATTACGGTGGGCGATATGGTCGATAATGTCTGCACACAGATGAACGATTTCTATCAGCTGAAAAAACGCACGATTCTGGCTGTGGATGATTCCGGTATTATCCTGCGCAAAATCAAGGCACTGCTTGAAGACACCTATCAGGTTGTACTGGCAAACTCCGGTGCAATGGCGATCAAATACCTGACCTTAAACACCCCGGATCTGATTCTGTTGGATTATGCCATGCCAATCGTTGACGGCAGCCAGATCATGCAGATGCTCCGGGAAGATCCGGAATTTCACCATATTCCGATCATATTTCTGACTGGAAAAAATGATGCAGAAACCGTAAAAAATGTCATGTCTTTAAAACCAGATGGTTATTTATTAAAGAGCATGAATCCTCAGAAACTGCACGCGGCAATTGATGACTTTTTTGCATCACGGGGCAAATAAACCGGTTACGATACCCATCGCTTTTTGCGGTGGGTATATTGATATCCCACAAAAATGCTCCCTGCAGGCGAACGTTTTCCCTGCTGAAAGAACCGCATCATTTTCTCTAACGCTTTTATCGCACGGATAAATTTCTAAAATACTATTCTGCTTTGTTACAGCAGGCAATTCCCAGCCCGTCCGGTCCAATATGACAGGACAGCCCCAGCGACAGATTATCGCACATGACATCCATACCCGGAAAGCTTTCTTTGATCTGCCGTATCCACTCTTCCGTTACTTCTGCGGTAGAACTTGATGCAGCCATAAGATATAGTTTTCCTGCTTCATAAGCCTCCTTAAAATTCGTCTCAAATTCTTTTTTCATTGCGTCTATCATTGCTTTTCTCGCATTTTTCATTCCACGGCACTTCTGATAGACATCTAACTTTCCTACGCCAAATTTCATAACCGGCTTAATCTTCAGCACATCTGCTGCCACAGCTGCAACAGAACTGATCCGTCCACCCTTTTTCAGATATGTCAGCGTGCTGAGCCCCACATAAATGACCATATGCTCTCTGTTTTTTTCGAGAATATCTTTAATTTTCTGTGCACGGTATCCTTTCTCTGCAAGCTCCACGGCATCGAGGACCGAACGGTGCATCGGCGTAGACACGCGTCCATTATCTACAACAAATACTCTTCCGGCATACGGCTCCTCCTGTGCCATTGCCTGTGCCGTCATGCAGGAACCGCTCAGACCGCTGCTGATCGGAATATAGACAAGTTCTTCATATTCCTGCAGCATGGCTGACCACATATGCATCACACTCTCCGGTGACGGCTGGGATGTTGCCACATCCGCACCTTTACGAAGCATTTCATAAAATTCCTCTCTGGAAATATCCACCCCTTCACGATATAATTTTCATCAATATAAAAAGGCATTGGCAGTACGGCAATCCCCAGCTTAGATGCTTCATTTTCTAAGATGCCACTGTGGCTGTCTGTCATGATTCCTGTTTTTTTCATAGAATAGTCCTGTCCTTTATCGTTTTGTTTTAGTATAACACAAAGCAGGGGACAATTATACTGCTGGCGTAAACTGTAACAAATATTTCCCCAGTTCCTCCATAATCATCTGCTGGCTCTCCCGAGTGTGAATCAGTGCATAATAATTTCTTCCGTATTTTGCCTGTCTCTCCTCTTCCCGGATTCCTACGGCTTTTCCCTTTTCCGTCACACGCTTTATCTTTTCTTCTCCCTGCACGGTTTCCTCAAGATATCCTTTTTCCACAAGCAGCTGATTGATAAATGAAGCGGTCAGTTTCTTTCGATCGTTCTCTTCGCAGAGCGCATTGATCCGGTTTGTCAGTTCTGAAAGCATACAGGTGTCGGTCAGTTCCACCTCATCAAGTTTTTCCGGAGCGATATAAAACGGCAGCTTCTTTTTTCTTGCCGGAGCTGCTGTTGTGGTGTCTACTGTCATGCCGGAAAATGCCTCCGCTGTGGCGGTATCTCCACCATGCTCGTTCAAAAATGCTGTGATAACCTGCGTAAAACGCGCACCGTAACTTTCGATTTTCTGTGCACCCATTCCGTACACGGCTGCCATCGCGGTGGAATCCACAGGACATTTGGCACACATATCTTTTAATGTCTTATCGGAACAGATAATATACGGTGGCACACCTTTTTCCACGGCAAGTTCCGTCCGGCATTTGCGAAGCTGCTCAAACAGTTCCTGCCCTTCCGGTGTCAGATCAGCAAGCTGCAATGCCTTTTTCTTTTCTCTTCCGGCCTGGATATAAGTTTCTTCCGCCTCATCTTCCACGACCACACAATTGCTGCATTTTTCACAGGTACACGGACTGTTGTCCCCGAAATAGGACAGGATAAACTGGCGCAGACACTCATCGGTCTCGCAGTAACGGATCATCTCATTGAGTTTCCTCTGCTCATTTGCCCGCACCACGGGATCATCGGATACCTGCCCGGATGTGGATTTGTACTGCAACAGGCGTTTGTTTATCATGATATCCTGTTTCGAGAAAAATAACACGCACTCCGCTTCTTCCCCGTCACGCCCGGCACGGCCAGCTTCCTGATAATAATATTCCAGACTCTGCGGCATATT
>OMCN01000902.1_pt1 | contig 10498 bp, 9 predicted proteins | sample 1645061 | NCBI WGS metagenome assembly OMCN01 (sample SAMEA103958124, study PRJEB25191) | human gut metagenome | biome: human-associated habitat [ENVO:00009003]; feature: intestine environment [ENVO:2100002]; material: feces | place: Germany | collected 2013/2015 | reverse complement strand
GTTTCTTTAAATGTTTTGTTTCACGTGAAACGTTGCCGCTTATCGGCCGGAAAGTACCAGCAATACGTTGATGTCGCTTGGTGATACTCCCGGGATCCGGCTCGCTTGAGCAATCGTTTCCGGATCAATCTTCACTAGCTTCTGACGAGCTTCCGTAGATAGCGACTGGATGGAAGCATAATCAAATTTGCCTTTGATCTTGATGCTTTCCAGGCGTGCCAGCTTTTCTGCTATCATTCGCTCTCTGTCAATATAGCCTTGATACTTGATCAGTATTTCTGCCGCTTCCAGAATCTCTTCTTTACGGTCGGAGTCTGCAGCGGTTGCTTTTTCTAATTCTCTTTGGAAGGCGGGGACATGTTCCGCGATATTCTCAATCGTGATTTGCGGACGATTGAGAATTTCGATCAGCTTACAGCCTTGACGAAGGGGAGTTGTTCCCAACTTTTCGAGGGCATCATTAATTAATGCCGGTTTCATCGAATAGTTCTTTGCGAAATTTACTATCTGCTCTAATGCCTCCTTCTTGGTCTTCATTAATTGGTAGCGATCCTCTCTTGCCAGTCCGAGGTGATATGCTCTTTCGGTCAGTCTCATGTCGGCGTCGTCCATGCGGAGAAGAATACGGTATTCGGCACGTGAAGTGAACATACGGTATGGTTCGTCTACTCCTTTGGTCACCAGGTCGTCTATCAATACACCGATATATGCTTCGTCGCGAGCCAGTGTGAAGGCTTCACCACCGTGACAGTTGATGTGTGCGTTGATTCCGGCGATCAGTCCTTGTCCTCCCGCTTCTTCGTAACCGGTTGTTCCGTTCACTTGCCCGGCAAAGAACAGGTTTTTGATAATCTTCGATTCCAGCGAATGTTTTAATTGGGTGGGGTCGAAGTAATCGTACTCAATCGCGTATCCGGGACGATAGATGACGATATCCTTGAATGCCGGTACTTTTTTCAGCGCGGCTATCTGAATATCCATCGGAAGAGAAGAAGAGAATCCGTTCAGGTATAATTCCTGTGTTGTTTCACCTTCGGGTTCGAGGAACAGTTGGTGCTGTTCTTTGTCGGGGAAGGTGACAATCTTGGTTTCGATGCTGGGGCAATAGCGCGGACCGATACTTTGAATCTGTCCGTTGAACAGGGGAGAATCCGGCAGCCCTTCGCGCAGAATTCGGTGCACTTCTTCGTTGGTATAGCAGGTCCAGCATTGCAGTTGTTTCAGTTTGCGCGGTTCGCTCATGAACGAAAAGCGATGGAAGTCGTTTTCTCCGTCCTGTGTTTCCATCAGGTCGTAGTGTACGCTGCGCCCGTCTATGCGGACAGGCGTACCGGTCTTCATGCGTCCGGCGGTGATTCCCTGGCGGGTGATTGATTCGGTCAGATGGTAGGAGGCAGGTTCGGCCATGCGTCCTCCTGCCAGTTGTTTATGCCCGATGTGCATCAGTCCGTTCAGGAAGGTTCCTGCGGTGAGCACGATACATTTAGCATGGAAAGTCACTCCCCAGCAAGTCATGACTCCGGTCGCTTCGCCGTTTTCCACGATTAGTTCTTCTACGGTATCTTGCCAAATGTGCAGATTGGGAGTATTCTCCAGAATCTCGCGCCATGCCCAGATAAACTTGCCGCGGTCACATTGGGCGCGGGGGCTCCACATAGCGGGACCTTTGGAGCGGTTGAGCATACGGAACTGTATGGCTGTACGGTCTGTAACCAGTCCCATGTAGCCACCTAATGCGTCTATCTCTCTTACGATTTGTCCCTTGGCGATGCCACCTACGGCAGGGTTACAACTCATTTGCCCGATTTTGTTCATATCCATGGTAATCAGGCAGGTCTTCGAACCCATATTGGCTGCGGCCGCGGCTGCTTCACAGCCTGCGTGTCCGGCGCCTATTACAATAACGTCGTACTTAAAATCCATTGATTTATTTCTTTTTACCGATTGCAAAATTACGAATTTTACTCTGTAAAGCGGTGATAATACGGTTAAAAAGAATGTGTGGCGGCAGAAATCTGTTTCTGCCGCCACATCATACAAACGCTATTCTTAAAGTAAACTATTTCCTGTTATTTCTTGTCCGGAGCAGGAGGGGTGTCGGTCGGGCGTTTCTTTCCGTCCTTGTCTACCGGTTCAAAATCCTCTTTCTCAGGTTTATTCTGTGCATTTCCTTTCGAGGAAGGATTGACAATGTTCTGATAGGTATCATGAATGGGAAGCTTGTCTAGAATACCCAGTGCGGGAGCCACTTTGCTGACCACATTCTGCAAGAAATTGGACGTTGTGCCGTTGCCACCGTCAAATACAGTAACATTTCCCAGTTGGATATGTTCAAATGCCTTAACCTGTTCCGAAGCGATTTCCTTCCATTGGTCTACCATCTTGTATTGGATGGCGATTTCGGGATTGCGCTCGGCAGCCTTCACCATGGCCTCGAAACCTTCCGCTTCGGCCAGCAAGGATTTCTTCTTGCCTTCCGCTTCTGCTTCCAGTTTCATCTGGATGGCCTTGGCTTCCGCCTGTGCTTTGGCCAGGATAGCTTCCGCTTCTGCATTTGCCTTACGTTTTATTTGCTCGGCCAATGCGTCCGCATCCAAGATGGCCTGCTGTTTGGCTATTTCGGCAGGAACAATCTTATCCGCTTTCAAGGCCTGTTCCACTTTGCGGGCTTTCGCTTCTTCTATTTCACGCTGTGCGTTTTCCTGTGCGGTGAGGACGGCAGCTTGTGTCCGGGCTTGTGCTTCACCGGCTTTTCTAGAGGCTTCCGCCTTGGTAACTTCCAGTTCCGCATTGCTTTCGGCAACCTCTTTGGCAGCGTTATTTTGCCCGATGGCCGATTTCTTTTGTGCTTCCGCCTGCTTTATTTCCATATCGGATTGGAGCTCTGCCGTACGGCTTTCCTGTTCGGTACGCGCCTGTTCCTTGTTCACCTCCATAGAGGCGCTGGCTTTGGCGATACGTGATTCTTTTTCGGCATTTTCTTCTGCTACTTTCGATTCACGTTCCTTGTCGGCTATGGCTACTTTAATTTCCTCGTCACGTTGCGTATCGGCCAGTTGAGTGTTCTTGTCGCGGTTGGTTTCCGCTACTTTGGTGGCACGTTCTTTTTGTTGTTCCGCAATCTTGATGGCACCCAGTTTCTGTTGTTCTTCAATGTTAGCCAAGGCTTCGTTCTTGGCTTTCGCTTCGGCTTCTTTTCCCAGATTGACGATATAATCGGCTTCATCGCGGATATCGCTGATGTTGATGTTCATCAGGTAAAGACCGAATTTCTTCAATTCGGAGTCGATGTTCTTGCGGCAGTTCTCAAGGAATGTATCACGATCACTGTTCAGTTGTTCGATGGTCATGTCGGCAATGACCAGACGCATTTGTCCGTAAACAACGTCTTTAATCAGTTCCTGTTGTGCTTCGATATTCAGTCCCAGTAAGCGTTCGGCTGCATTCTGCATAACTTCGGGCTCTGTGCTTACGGCCACAGTGATGGTAGTGGGCACATCTACGCGGATGTTTTGTTTGGAAATGGCACCGGTCAGTTTGCAGTCAATCTGCATGGGTTTCATGTTCAGGAAAGAGTATCCCTGGATAATGGGCCATACAAAAGCGGCTCCTCCGTGATACAGTTTAGCCGATTTCTTGTCGCCGGTCTTACCATATACTACCAATACCTCGTCGCTCTTGCACTTGCGGTAACGACTTAAAATCCCGACGATGGTCAGGACGATGACAGCTACCAGAATAGCTGCATAAATGAGAATCTGCTCATCCATAAATGATTGCGTTTTTAGGGTTTATTTAATCAATATAATAGATTCCTTCCTTGTAATCCTTCAGTGTGAGGATATCGCCTTCCCGGTAGCTTTTACCCTGTATGCTCCGCACGGTAAGTTCTCTTTGTGCGCCATTGATGGCGATATAGACCACATAGTTTGTTTCTGCCTGTTCTTGTTCTTGGCAGCGGGTATATATTTCGCATTTCCTGCCTATTAATTCTTCTCCCTGTTCGGGCTTGTTTTCTTGTTTCAGCTTATAGCAGAGTTTATAAATCCAAGCTAGGACGAAGACAAAAAAGCTGCCGCTTATCACGGCGCCCAGGTAATGTAAGACAATGTAGGGAGGCTGGCATAAATACATGAACCAACCGAAACCCATGCAGAAATGAATCAGTCCTTTGAAGGAGAGTACGCTGCTCATGTCTATATCGGCGTTGCCATCGGCATTAACGTCTATGTCGGTGTCCATACTGCCGAAAAAGATGGATAAGATGAATTGCAGAAGAAAGATTCCCGTACTTACTAATGCAGCGAAAAAATATACGTTAGCTTCCATATATTTTGTGTTTATCTGTTTTTCAATTCACAAAATAAAGCAATTAATCCGAAAAAGCAAGAAGATAAGGGAAGAAATGTAGCTGTGTATGTACAGCTTTCGACGTTTTTTATCCGTCCGGCGGAAAGTTTTCCTAATTATGGGCATGTCTTTAAAAGGTTACGGGCAATCATTCTTGCGAACTATGCCCGTAGCTTTTATAGGTTGTTCTGCCTTGTATGTCCTGTTATAGGGAAATCAATGCCAGCGCTTTGTTTTCGGCGGCTTCCATAATCTCCCGTTCACCGGGGCCTTTGTCGTTGATGCCGCACAAGTGCAGGATACCATGAATAATCACCCGGTGAAGCTCGCGGTCGTAGGGTTGCTCAAATTGTTCTGCATTGCTGCGGACAGTATCCAAGCTGATGAATAAGTCGCCGGAAATACGGTCGCCTTCACAATAGTCGAAAGTGATGATATCCGTGTAATAATCATGTTGCAGATACTGTCGGTTCACTTCCAGAATTTTATCGTCCGAACAGAAGATGTAGGCGATTTCTCCCACTCTTTTTCCATAGCAGGCGGCTACTTCTTTAATCCATCCGGTGGTTTTTTTCTTTTTGATATCGGGCATTTTTACCCCTTCGGTTTGATAACTTATCATAGGCTGATTATTTTTTTATAATGTACAAAGATAAGGAAAGTATTTCAGCCGAAGAAAAGATAACAGATAAGAATAGCTGCAATGACCCCTGCCGCATCGGCTAGCAGTCCGCAAGGAACGGCGTGGCGTGTCCTCACTATTCCTACGCTGCCGAAATATACCGCCAGAATATAAAAGGTGGTGTCTTGGAAGATACAGGACAGTCGGCCTACAAAGGAATCGGGACCGTATGTGGTCATGGCATCTACCATCAACCCTCGTGCCCCGCTTCCGCTCAAAGGTTTCATCAGCGCCGTAGGGAGCGCTCCTACGAAATCACTGTCGATACCGCATAGCTTTACGGCGTTGCCGATACCGTCAATCAAATAGTCCATCGCACCCGATGCGCGGAAGACTCCGATACCTACCAGTATGGCTACCAGATAAGGAATGATGCGCACGGCGGTGCTGAATCCTTCTTTGGCCCCTTCGACAAAGGAGTCATAGACATTGATTCTTTTTCTGATCCCTGCCACAATAAAGCCGATGATGATAAGGAATAGGAAAACATTGGCGAAAGTGGTGGAGTAAATATCTATCTGATCTCGTGACAAGGTATTGAAGAAATAAATAATTCCTGCTACCAGCAAACTCATTCCTCCTAAAAAGAGGAGGATAGTGCGGTTAAACAGATTGATTCTCTGATAAATACTTACTGCTACAATGCCTGCCAAAGTGGAGAAGAAGGTTGCCAGCAGGATGGGTACAAATATATCTGTAGGTTGGGTTGCTCCCAGCTGTGCACGATATACCATGATGCTGATAGGAATCAGTGTAAGCCCTGATGTATTCAGTACCAGAAACATGATCATGGGATTGCTGGCAGTATCTTTCTTGGGGTTCAATTCTTGCAGGCCCTCCATTGCTTTCAGTCCTAAGGGAGTGGCGGCATTATCCAGCCCCAGCATATTGGCCGCCAGGTTCATAAAGATACTGCCTGTTACTGGATGTCCTTTGGGAATATCGGGAAAAAGTTTGCTGAACAGAGGTCCCAGCAATCGGGAAAACAGAGTGATGACTCCGCCCTGTTCACCTATTCTCATGATACCCAGCCAAAGAGAAAGGACACCGGTCAGTCCCAATGAAATCTCAAAAGCGGTTTTGGAGGAATTGAAAGTAGAGTTGATAATTTCGGGAAACACTTGTGTGTCGCCAAGGAAAACGAGTCGCATCAACGCTACTACGAAGGCTATCAGAAAAAAGGCTATCCAAATGTAGTTCAGAACCATATCGCTAGTTTTATTAGTAATAACTCGGACAAAAGTAGTCAATTTATTCGTTTTTGAATTAGAAAAGATTCAATTCTCTTATTTTTATTTCCAATCTTTGTTTGAACACGATAGCAAAATAGTATGAAATGATTTTAAGGGCAAACTACTCTCTCATTTGATTATTTCGATGAACGGGACGAGAAGGAAGCGTTTAAGCGATTCTCGTGAGTTTAAAGAATATCAAAAAGAGTAAAAAAGACGTTTGGTAGTTTGCTATTTGTCGGGTATATAAAGAAAAATGTTTTTTATGGATTTAAATATGCTTTGAAATGGATACTAATGAAATGTAAAATAACTCTTGGAATAAGTCTGTTCTAGAAGAAACGGATAATATAAGAATCGAAATAGTTAGGAAAAAGAGTTTTGTTGGTCGGATCTGATAATAAAAGGTTATATTTGTGCAAATATGCAGTGTGAATTCTGTAGTAGAAGGAAGGCATTGACGTAATAACAAGTAATAAGAGGGGGGAATATGTGGCCTACCATTTTGCTGATGTCAGCAAAATGGTTTCTGTGGGGGCTGGTGCAGAAAGAGAGATAGATGATATCTATTTTACCCGTTATGCCTGTTATTTGACTGCTCAAAACGGTGATGCGCGTAAACCGGCTATAGCTTTTGCTCAAAACTACTATGATGGTAAGCCGAGGAATCTATCCGGAACAATTGCCTGCAGGCGAAGATTTAAAGAAAGTGGAACGCCGTTTGAAATCAGAAGAAAAGAAAATAACTAAGAAATAATGAAGGAACCGCTTGAGGAGAAACTATAAATGAGCTGAAACGGTTTGCTCACTTTCACATGCTTCAGTAAATAATTCTTGTGATGTCTGGTTAGGCAAAATAGAGCTTTTAGCCATATACTCTTTATTATTGGCATAGATAAAGAGTACGCTTCCCCCTTTTATCGTATTGATAATAGGTTTGGTCAGTGCCTGTGGCAAAGCCGGACAACCGAAGCTTCGTCCCAGTCTGCCTGATTTGCAGACGGAAGGGTTGGCGTATGCGGCGCCATGAACTACGATGGCACGTTCACGGGCCCGGTCATTGATTCCTTTTTCCAGCCCGTCCAATAAAAGGGAGTATCCGTTTCTGCCTTGATAAGTGTTTCCGGTAAGATAGAAGCCGAGGGAACTTTTATAAGAGCCGACTTCGTTGGAGAAAGAGGTAGCATAGTTCTCGCCGCTGTTTTTCCCATGAGAGACCACTGATGAGTATAGCATCTTTTTCTGTTCCATGTCAAAGACAAACAAACGTTTTTCGGTAGAGGATTTGGTGAAATCAATCAATGTCAGTATGGATTTGCTTTTTTGTTTAATCAAGTTGTATCCTGCCACAGCCTGTCGGAATGCCAGGAAATTGACCACCCCTCCCAATTGCATATCTTCGAATAATTGTTCGCCGTCCATTTTTTGAGGTGCAGGGACAGATGTAGCAACTTTCTTTTCGGGTGTAGCCGTCCGGGTCGATACATTGCTCGACGGAAAGAGGAATAGGAACAGGAGTAAAAAAGCTTTCTGCATACGTATGGAAAAACTGGATAACGGGTGCAAAGTTACGCACATTTCTATTCCAAAACAAATATAATCGTCTCATTAACAGGTGCCCATTCGAAAATAAACTTGGCATGAGAGGTGGCATTTCTTACACACATATGTGAGCGGGGGATGGTACCCAACGTATAACTGTATTCTATGATCCCTGTTGCCGGTGCATTGGTGGGTACTCCGTGAATATAACCACCATTATTGAAACGGCTGGCGTAAGGTGCAAAACCACCGGTGGCGGCAGAACCGTCTTTTAGAAAAATCATCTTGGTCTTTTTCTCTTGCAGAACGAACATACCCAATGGAGTTTCTTGGGCGTATGGAGGACGATGTTGTCCTGTTGTAGCAGGATTCATGCTACGTATCAGCCAGTAGCCCCTTTCTTTCCGTTCCAAAGTAGTTATATTCTGATTATGGCGGTCTATAAAAATAGCTTTGTTGAACACTACGCTGTCGGGAATCAGTTTTATATATTTTGTCGGAGCATACCATTCGCCACCTATAAAGACAGGTTCTACTTTGGTGAACTTTCCTTCCTCACCTAGGTGACGGGTAAGAAGTCCATCCAGTCCGTAGCGTTCGGCAGTAAGGGTGTCATCTGTTAGGAAAAGAGGAATTCCCTGATAGCGTTCCACTCCCAATGTGTCGGCTATCCGTTTGTATGCATCCCTTTTAAAACTTTTCACTAAAGGCGCTTCTCCGTTCCGGTTTTTATAATTCTGTAAGATGCACCATTGTGCCGGCTTTTTTCGAATATTCTCCAACAATGCCAGCCGCTCCTTTATTTTCTCCCATTGGAAATGGCGGGTGGTGTCTTTATAAGGATAGGTATCCTTCAAAGTATGTTTATCATACAGCAGTTCCTTGTCAAGCCTGATGTCTTCGGGTTTGATATCTTTTTCTACAATCTCGGTGATGGCTTCTGTCACAGTATTGTGTACCTCTGTTATCACTTCCTTAATTTCGCTATTTGCTTTCGAGGTACACGAGCAGATTGTACAGAAACCGGTCAATAAATATATGAATTCTATTCTTTTCATCATAGACACAGGTTTGTGGCTTTCTTCTACAAATATAATTCTTTAAAAGGAATAAACATGCGTTTTTGTTTTTAAATGCAGTGAAAAATTCCTGTTTCTTTGAACAATCTCCCCTATTGCATACCTTATAAAGGACCGCTGGGAATAATCGTTTATCTTGGCTTGAGGTTTTTACAGAAAAAAAGAATCAACTTAAAAACAAGTATTATGGTGGAATCAACTAGAGTAAGAAGTAAAAGATTATCCTTTTCAGGTAAGAAGACACTGTCTTCCTTTATGCAAGTGAATATTGCCAGTCTGAGACAATCGGGAAAATTGCGTACCAGTGAGACGTATAGAGCTACACTGAACAGTTTTATGAAATTTATGGATGGCAAGGATGTTCTGTTGAGCAATATGGATGCCGAGTTGATGATGGGGTATGAAACTTATTTAAAGGAGCAGGGAGCAAGTATGAACACCGTTTCTTTTTATATGCGTATTTTGCGTGCAACGTATAATCGTGCAGTAGATAAAGGGGTGATCAGACAGCGTTTTCCTTTTAAGCACGTCTATACGGGAGTGGAAAAAACGGTGAAGCGGGCCATTTCTTTTAAAGTAATCAGACAACTGAAGGAGATGGATTTAAGTCACTCTCAGTCAATGGAGTTTGCGCGTGATATGTTTATGTTCAGCTTTTATACCCGGGGAATGTCATTTGTGGACATGGCTTTTCTTAAAAAAACAGATTTAAATAATGGTATGCTGATTTATAGAAGAAAGAAAACCGGTCAGTTGCTTTCCATCAGATGGGAGAAATGCATGCAGGATATAGTGGATAAATATCCCGGAAACTATTCGACTTATCTTCTTCCTATTATAATTCATATCAGGAAAGATGAAAGATTGCAATATAAAAATTCAATTTGCTTGGTGAACAGAAGGCTAAAAGAAATAGGGAAAAAGTTGGGGCTTGTTCATCCTTTGACTATGTATGTGGCGCGCCATTCATGGGCCAGTGTTGCCAGAGGCAAACATATTCCTCTTTCTGTGATAAGTGAAGGGATGGGACATGATTCGGAAAAAACGACTTTGATTTATCTGGCAGCATTGGATACCACCGTGATAGACAAAGCGAATATGGTGGTGCTGAGGGAATTCTTGTGATAATAGGGTAAAGATATTGTTTCTTGTCAAAAAGAGGATATCATATCACAAGGTATCCTCCATTTGACGGGATCAGTGTGTCTAGTATTTTGCTTAATAAATGTGTGTTTGTTCTCTCTAAAGATGATAGCACTTTCTGATGTGGCTGAGTTGAATATGTTTGTTGCAAGGTCGGCACAGCCTATGATCTCTTTATTGTTATCTTTTGTCAGAAGATACCTTATAGTAAAGGAGAATCGGATTACAGATAGATTTTGAAACAATTGCCATAAACCATTATGCTGTTTTTGTCCACCTATTTGTTATGAAAAAATATCAGCTTCCAAATATTCAATATTTTTCCGTAATATGACAATTGTCATAGGTTTGTTTTTTTATGTGAATTATAGCTGATACAACTATTTTTTAATAGACAAACTTGAATAAAAGAAAAGTAAGCGTCTCCGCGATTCTATCTTGTCGCCCTTTTTTCATTCTTATATTTTTGC
>OMCN01000893.1_pt1 | contig 10611 bp, 14 predicted proteins | sample 1645061 | NCBI WGS metagenome assembly OMCN01 (sample SAMEA103958124, study PRJEB25191) | human gut metagenome | biome: human-associated habitat [ENVO:00009003]; feature: intestine environment [ENVO:2100002]; material: feces | place: Germany | collected 2013/2015 | reverse complement strand
CTATTAACAAGAGAGACCTTGCAGAGTACTTTCCATCAACTATTCTTCAGTATGTAGTAAAACAGCCTTTGAACAAGCTGGAGGCTGCTGAAAAATATGATATCAAAGTAAACCTTTACGGTGGTGGCTTTACAGGTCAGTCACAGGCTTTGCGTCTGGCTATCGCCCGTGCGCTGGTTAAAATCAACCCTGAAGATAAAACAGCTCTTCGTTCAGAAGGCTTCATGACACGTGATTCTCGTTCTGTAGAACGTAAGAAACCGGGTCAGCCCAAAGCACGTCGTAGATTCCAGTTCAGTAAACGTTAATATCCGGTTTTACTTGGAACTGGTTAAGAAGCGTTTAGTATCTAAACCAGCGGGACTCTACTTGGTAGCGGACTACCCGATGGTTGGTTGAGATAAACAAAAAAGAAAGTAAACGATTTAAAGAATAACAAAATGTCTAGAACTAATTTCGATACATTATTGGAAGCCGGTTGCCACTTCGGACACCTTAAGAGAAAGTGGAATCCCTCAATGGCTCCTTATATTTTCATGGAACGCAATGGCATCCATATCATTGACCTCCATAAAACAGTTGCTAAAGTAGATGAAGCTGCTGATGCACTGAAACAAATCGCAAAATCAGGTAAGAAAGTCCTGTTTGTTGCTACTAAGAAACAAGCTAAACAAGTAGTAGCTGAGAAAGCTGCTTCTGTAAATATGCCTTATGTAATCGAGCGTTGGCCGGGTGGTATGTTGACTAACTTCCCGACTATCCGTAAGGCTGTGAAGAAAATGGCTACTATCGATAAGTTGACCAATGATGGTACTTATTCAAACCTTTCTAAGAGAGAAGTTCTGCAAATCTCTCGTCAGCGTGCTAAATTGGAGAAGAACTTAGGCTCTATCGCTGATTTGACTCGTTTGCCGTCAGCACTGTTCGTTATCGATGTGTTGAAAGAAAACATTGCAGTTCGTGAAGCTAACCGTCTGGGTATCCCTGTATTTGCTATCGTTGATACAAATTCAGATCCTTCAAACGTAGACTTCGTGATTCCTGCAAACGATGACGCTACTAAGTCTGTAGAAGTGATCTTGGATGCTTGTTGTGGCGCTATCGCTGAAGGCTTGGAAGAAAGAAAAGCTGAAAAAGTAGATATGGAAGCTGCCGGTGAAAATGCTCCTAAGGGTGCTGGTAAGAAGAAAAATACCAAGGCTCGTATGGATAAAGCCGAAGAAGAAGCTATCAATGCTGCTAAGGCTGCCGCTTTCTTGAAAGAAGACGAAGAAGCTTAATAGTATAAATTGAGAGTTGAGAATTGAAAATTGGGGAAGGGGCAGATTATGCTGTTGATTCTCAATTCTCAATTTTCAATTCTCAATTCTGTTTTAAAGATATTACTAACAATTAAAAAATAAAGGAATATTATGGCTGTAACTATGGCTGAAATAACCAAGCTTCGTAAGATTAGTGGAGCTGGTATGATGGATTGCAAGAACGCCTTGACTGAAGCAAACGGCGATATCGATAAAGCAATGGAAATTATCCGTAAAAAAGGACAGGCTGTTGCTGCAAAACGTTCTGACCGTGAAGCATCTGAAGGTTGTGTGTTGGCAAAAAAGGATGGCGAATTTGCTGCTATCATCGCTTTGAAATGCGAAACCGACTTCGTTGCTAAAAATGCTGATTTCGTAGCGTTGACTCAAGCTATTCTGGATGCTGCTGTTGCCAACAGATGCAAGACTTTGGAAGAAGTAAAGGCTTTGCCTATGGGTAACGGTACTGTACAGGATGCAGTAACAGACCGTAGCGGTATCACTGGTGAAAAAATGGAATTGGATGGCTACAATGTGGTTGAAGGTGCTTATACTTCTATTTATAACCACCAGGGAAATAACCAGCTTTGTACTATTGTTGCCATGAATAAGGAAGCTGAAGCTGCCGCTCACGGAGTTGCTATGCAGATTGCCGCTATGAATCCTATTGCAATTGATGAAGCCGGTGTTCCTGAATCTGTAAAAGAAGCTGAAATACAGGTAGCTATTGATAAGACTAAGAAAGAACAAGTAGACAAGGCTGTTGAAGTTGCTTTGAAGAAGGCTGGTATCAACCCTGCACATGTAGACAGCGAAGAGCACATGGAAAGTAACAAGGCTAAGGGCTGGATTACTGACGAAGATATTGCCAAAGCTAAGGAAATCATTGCTACTGTTTCTGCTGAAAAAGCTGCCAACTTGCCGCAACAGATGATTGAAAACATTGCTAAAGGTCGTCTGGGTAAGTTCTTGAAGGAAGTTTGCTTGCTGAACCAGGAGGATATCATGGATGGTAAGAAGACTGTAAGAGAAGTGTTGAAGGAAGCTGATCCTGAATTGCAGATCGTTGCTTTCAAACGTTTCACTTTACGTGCTGAATAAGATTTTCCGCAATTATAGAATGGGGGACTGTGTGACAACAGTCCCTTTCTTTTTTCCGGTTATTTGGTCTGGGTATATCCTTCAGCTTTCAATAACTCGATGACCCGTTGCTTGAACTCTCCTTGGATAAGGATCTCCCCGTCTTTTACTGAACCGCCTACTCCACATTTGCTTTTCAATAATTTACCCAACTCTTTCAGGTCATTTTCTGTTCCGATGAACCCGTTGATTAATGTCACGGTTTTGCCACCCCGTCCTTTTTTTTCTATATTGACACGGAGTTTTTGTTGTTTTTTATCTAATGTCTCAACCGCTTCCTCTTCAACGCTTTCATACTTGAAATCAGGATTTGTGGAATAAACCACATTCAGACGTTCTTTCCAATCGTTATTTTTCATGTGAATTTTGCTTAAATGAATACTCAAAGATAAGACTTTTTTTATACTCTATCCGTCAATGTAACAAATAAAAGTGTACTTTTGCAAATTACCTAATGATAATACCTAAAGAAAAAGATGGATATACGTATGCATAAATTCTCGGATAAAGTGCCTGAGCCGACTTTGCGCAGGCTTCCGTGGTATCTTTCGAATGTGAAACTGATGAAAGAACAGGGAGAAACGTACGTGTCTTCTACCCAAATATCCAAGCAAATCAATGTAGATGCTTCCCAAATAGCGAAAGATCTTTCTTATGTAAATATATCCGGCCGTACACGTGTGGGGTATGAGATTGATGCGTTGATAGAGGTGCTGGAGCGTTTCTTGGGATTTACCAAAATGCATAAAGCTTTTTTGTTTGGTGTCGGTAGTTTGGGAGGTGCTTTATTGCGCGACTCGGGGCTGCATCATTTTGGATTAGAGATAGTAGGTGCGTTTGATATTAATCCCGGATTGGTCGGGAAGGAAATAAATGGAATTCCTATTTATCATTCGGATGAATTTGAGATAAAAATGAAATCCTGTGATGTGAATATCGGGGTATTGACTGTGCCTATTAATATAGCACAGGAGATAACAGATAAAATGATAGCGGGTGGTATTAAGGCTGTTTGGAACTTTACACCGTTCCGTATTCGTGTACCGGAAAATATTGTGGTGCAGAATACATCACTTTATGCCCATCTGGCTGTAATGTTTAACAGATTAAATGTAATTCAAGAATAATAATATGAAGATTATAGCCGTAGGAATGAACTACGTTGCACATTGCCACGAGTTACATGCTGATGAAAAATTACCGGAAGAACCGGTTATTTTTATGAAACCGGATTCGGCTCTGCTGAAAGACAGCAAGCCGTTTTTTATTCCTGATTTTTCTCAGCAGGTGGATTATGAGACAGAATTGGTAGTACGTATTAATCGTTTGGGAAAGAATATTGCTCGCGTTTTGCCAGTCGGTATTATGATGCGGTGACGGTAGGAATAGATTTTACGGCACGTGACCTTCAGCGGCGGTTCCGGGAGGAAGGCAAGCCTTGGGAGCTGTGTAAAGGGTTTGATAGCTCGGCTGCTATAGGTGATTTTGTGCCGGTAGACAGATTTAAGGATATACAGAATTTAAACTTTCATTTGGATATAGATGGAAAAACAGTGCAGAGAGGCAACACTGCGGATATGTTGTTTAAGGTGGATGAGATAATTGCATACGTTAGTCGGTTTTTTACATTAAAGATTGGAGATTTGCTCTATACGGGGACTCCTGTGGGAGTAGGGCCAGTCGGCATAGGACAGCATTTGCAGGGGTATTTGGAAGGTGAGAAATTATTAGATTTTTATGTAAGATGAAAATAAGAGTAGGATTTGGATTTGATGTGCACCAACTGGTAACCGGTCGTGAACTATGGCTTGGAGGAATAAAATTTGAACATGAATTGGGGCTATTGGGACACTCGGATGCCGATGTGTTGATTCATGCCATTTGTGACGCTTTGCTGGGAGCTGCCAATATGCGTGATATAGGTTATCATTTTCCTGATACTGCGGGTGAATTCAAGAATATTGATAGCAAGATTTTATTGGCTGAAACGGTGGACCTGATTGCTGCAAAAGGATATAAAGTAGGTAATGTGGACGCAACGATTTGTGCTGAACGTCCTAAATTGAAAGCGCGGATTCCGGAAATGCAGTTGGTACTTGCTCATTTGATGGGGATTGATGTGGATGATGTTTCCGTAAAGGCTACCACTACAGAGAAACTGGGATTCACGGGCAGGGAGGAGGGCATTTCCGCTTATGCCACTGTATTGATAGAGAAAGCGGAATGATTTGTTGCGCTTTATTGGGAAATATCTTCTGGCAAGATCTTGCCGGAAGATTATAGGATAAGGCCGAATGCTAGTAATACGCCGAATAGCAGCATATTGCGGGAGGTTTCTCCCAATATGCTGTTTAATTCTTTTCCCCTGTTGATTTTTACCATTCTTTGCCATGCCATGAAGTGAGGTAACAGATAAATTTGGGGTAATAATGCAGCCCAAATGTGCCCGGTAGGAATAAACAATAAACAAAGCCATGCGGCAGCCAATCCCAAAAATAAGTATAATTGTTGCCCTGCATTGGCTCCCCAGCGTACTACGATTGTTTTCTTTCCGCTTTTTGCATCCTGATCGCGGTCACGGTAATTATTCACCATCAACAAGGTATCTATAATCAGTCCGCAAGCTAGAGAGGCGAGTGTCACATTCCAAGTCCAGTCACGGCACATCACATAGTAAGTGCAGCCTACCGGTACAAATCCGAAAAAGACAATGACAAGTATGTCTCCCCATCCGTGATAAGCTAGCGGATAAGGTCCTGCTGTATAAAGAAAAGCGAATAAAACACATAAAATTCCTACTGGAATCATTTCAATCCCTCCATAAGCTAATAGGCATAACCCTGCTAAACAAGCTGTTGCTGTGGTCAGGGCGATTCCCTTTCTCATGGCGTTCAGTGTGATCCATCCTTGCGCGCAGGCACGTTCAGGACCCAAACGGTCTTCACGGTCACTGCCTTTCAGATAATCAAAGTAATCATTAATGAAGTTGGCGTCTATCTGCATCAGAAAAGCGAAGGCAAAGCAAAGCAATGCTGGTGTCATTTGGAAGCCGCTGTCTGCATAGGCCAAGGCACATCCCAGTAAAACCGGAGTGGCGGCTCCTGCCAATGTTTTAGGGCGGGCGGCTAGAAGCCATGCTTTTATTGAGTTAACTTGAACAATTTCCATTTCTATTTATAATTAAGGTTGTGCAAAGATAAAACAATTAATTCTGTATCTTTGTCTCCAAATAGAAAGGATTATGAAGAAACAGTTTCTTTTTTTGCTTTTAGCGGTTATTCTTTTGTCTTCTTGCGCCACAGCTACTTTGTCCGAGTTTCCGGGGGTAGGGCGTGTGAAGCAATATGATTTTTATAGTTATGATATTCCACCCGCTTTTGACGGTTTTCGGATAGGGTTTGCTTCGGATTTTCATTATGAGAGTCGCTTTAAGAGGAGTGAATTGAACAGCGCGGTGCGGGCATTAAAGTCCATGCATGCCGATGTCTTGCTGTTGGGTGGAGATTATCGTGGCAAGAAAGGTGGAAATCTGGATACTTTGTTCACCGCCTTGAGCAGAGTTTATACGCCTTACGGAACATTCGCTGTGATGGGAAATCATGATTATGGCTATTGTTATTCCGAAGTGGTGGAGGCCATGCAAAAGAATCATGTGCGGTTGATGGAACATAAAAGCTATAAGCTGATGAAAGATGGTCAGTATATTATAGTGAGCGGTGTACGCAATCCGTTTGATTTAAAAAAGAATGGTGACTCTCCATCCCAGCATTTTCTGGCGGATGATTTTATTATATTGCTCACGCATACTCCCGATTATGCAGAAGATACCGATGTATCGAATGCCAATTTGGTGTTAGCGGGGCATACTCATGGTGGGCAGGTGAGCTTGTTTAAAAAATATTCTCCGGTAAAGCACTCTATTTATGGAAACCGTTTTCTGACTGGTTGGAAAGAGAATAGCAAAGGTACTCCGATTATTATAACCAATGGATTGGGTACTTCGCGCGTTGACGTCCGTTTATTTACTCCCAGCGAAGTTGTTCTGGTAGTCTTGCATCGTGTTGAAAAGCAGAAAGAATAGACTGTTTGTCCGTTAATAATGTACAGGGTGTCCATAATCGGACACCCTTTTTTATGTTTACTTGTTGATACTTAGTGGATTAATTCCATGGCATGTACTTTGCACTTTATAAAGTGAAGCGACTCAAGAAAAAAAACGGATCATGTTGCAACGTTTTGAGAGTCATTTGCGTCTTATAAATAAAGACACAAATAAACACGAATTATAAACATTAAAAATAAGACATTATGAAAACTACAATGCTCACTAAAGCCATGATGGCAGTTCTTTTTGCAATGACAAGTGTATTAACATTGAATGCGGCCAAGCCTGTGAAGATTACAAATGAAGAGGTGGAAAATGGTCGGGTGTCGGCTAAGGTCGTTTATGAACAGGAAGGTACTTTCCTGACTCCGGAGTATCGTTTTGAGTTCAGATACAACGATAAGGGACAAATCATAGAGAAGAAAAGTATGAAATGGAATGGCACGGATTGGATAAATTATTATTGTATGGAAGTTACGTACACAGACACAGAAGCGCATATTGATTATTCTTTGTGGAATAAAAATAAAAAAGCGTTTGTCCCTACGCAGAAATATGTATATACGTTAGATGAAGCTGGGAAGTTTTTGGCGTGGCACTCATATAAAAAGGATACGACAGGCTGGGAGTTGGACGGATTGATAAATAGTAAGGTACTGCTGGCAAAGCGTTAATGGAGTGCGTCCTTTGAATTTTAGATTAAATAATTGATGTGTTTTTCCCCGGGGAATTTGGATTGTATCCTCCCGGGGATTTTTATTTTTTCAGTCGTTCATATACTGCCGGATGCAGGAAATATCGTATATCTCGTCCTTCCGCCAGTGCCTGTCTGATAAAAGTAGAACTGACTTCCAATAACGGAGTATCGGCTAATTGCACGGAAGGAGGAAGGGTTGTTGGATCAATAGTGAAATTCGGACGGGGATAGATCATTACATGATGATTCTTTAAAATCTCCTCTGCTTTGTACCAACGGGGGAATAAAAGCCAGTTGTCCGCCCCGATGATAAGGGTGAATTCCCGGTTGGGATAGGCTTTGTGTAAAGCATCCAATGTGTGTATAGTATAGGAAGGACGAGACAGGTGGAATTCGAAGTCGGAAGCCCGGAATTTGGGATAATCCGCAATGGCCAGTTTTACCAGTTCCAATCGCAGATTATCATCCCATAAATCCGTTTGTTGCTTTAATGGATTGTGAGGAGAGACGAGAAACCATATTTCATCCAGTCCGTTATATTCACATAAATAATTGGCAAGTGCCAGATGGCCCATGTGGATAGGATTGAATGAGCCGCCGAAAATACCGGTCTTTATCTTACTCTTTTCCATTTATTGTAATTCCATACTTGTCCTACAGTGACAATACCCATTGCAATGGCAATAATGTATTGTTCCATTGCCATTGCAATGATACCCACAGCCAAAGCTATAAAACCAATGAGGATACAAAGTATCGACATTCTTTGGGCCAGTTTTTTCGGATCTTTGATCATCGTCTTATTGTTCAATAAAGTTTCTAATAACTTTCAGTGCTTCCGCCTTTGCCTTCTCCAAATCGTCATTTACTATCACGGTATCGAATTTATCGGCGAACCCCAATTCGAATTCTGCTTTTGCGATTCGGCTTTCAATCACTTCGGGGGCATCAGTACCACGGCCTTGCAGGCGTTTACGGAGTTCTTCTACACTGGGTGGTTGAATGAAAACAGACAATGCGCGGCTGCCATAATATTTTTTGATATTACATCCGCCTACCACATCTACGTCAAAAATCACATTTTGTCCGGCTTCCAATTGTTTTTCCACTTGTGCTTTCAAGGTTCCGTAGAAACGGTTTTCGTATACTTCTTCGTATTCCAGAAATTCATTATTGGCAATGCGTTGTCTGAATTCCTCAGGAGATAGGAAGAAATATTCCACACCATGCCGTTCTTTTCCGCGAGGAGGGCGGCTGGTGGCAGAAATAGAGAAAGACAGGTTCAGGTTTTGTGTCAACAGATAGTTGATAATGGTTGATTTGCCCGAACCTGAGGGGGCTGAAAAAATGATAAGTTTTCCTGTTGCCATATCTTGATTCTTTGCTTATGAGAATGGTGTCCGGTATGTGAACCGGTTACATTACATTTAACACCTGTTCTTTGATTTGTTCCAGTTCGTCCTTCATCTGCACTACGATGTTTTGCATTTCGGCATGATTGGATTTGCTGCCGGTCGTATTGATTTCGCGTCCCATTTCCTGTGCTATGAAACCAAGTTTTTTTCCTTGTCCATGACCGCCTGCCATGGTTTCACGGAAATATCTCAAGTGATTGCTCAGTCGTTGTTTCTCTTCGTTAATATCTAATTTTTCAATGTAATAAATCAATTCTTGCTCCAGGCGGTTTTTATCATAATCCACACTGATGGTCTTTTCCAAAGCATCTGTAATGCGTTCACGTATCTTGGCTACACGCTCTGTTTCGTAGGGTTCGATGGACTTTAACAAACGCTCGATGTTGTCAATCTTTTCGTTGAATTTCTTTTCCAAGGCGCTTCCTTCCTGTTTGCGGAAATCTACCAAATGGTTGATGGCCTCTTCCACTACCCGGCGGACTACCTCCCATTCGTCTTCCGAAAGTTCTTGTACATCGGCTTTGGTCAGTACGTCAGGCATTCGTAGAAGGGTTGCAAACCAATCTTCGGGCATTGGTATATGGGTCATTTCGGAAATAGATTTTATCTGATTGTAGTAGTTTTCTACAAGGGCGGCGTTAATGGGAGTGGCTGTATCCGAAACGTCTTTCTCTATCCACAGGCTGAAATCAACTTTACCGCGTTCCAATGATTTGGAAATCATATTGCGGATTTCCATTTCTTTTTCACGGTATAAAGGAGCGATCCGTGTAGACAAGTCCATTGCTTTACTATTTAAAGACTTGATCTCTACGTTAATTTTTTTTTCTCCGAATATAGCGGTTGCTTTACCGTATCCGGTCATTGACTGTATCATAACTAATATGTTTTTTTGCAAAAGTAATCTTTTTATGGAAATGAAGTATAAATAAAAGTGTATATTTGCAGATTATATTATATAAGTAGAGCATTATGTCGTGTATTTTGCATATTGAAACTTCAACAGAGGCCTGCTCTGTTGCCGTCAGTGAGGATGGATTGGCGGTGTTCTCCAAAGAGGATTTGAAAGGACCTTCACACGCCGTGCAGCTGGGCGTATTTGTAGATGAGGCTTTATCTTTTGTCGACAGTCATGGTATGCCGTTGGATGCAGTGGCTGTGAGTTGCGGGCCCGGCTCGTACACAGGGCTGCGTATTGGTGTTTCTATGGCGAAGGGTATTTGCTATGGACGTAATTTGCCACTTATCGGTCTGCCGACATTGGAGGTGTTGTGTGTGCCGGTGTTGTTACATCATGATTTGCCTGAGGATGCCTTGCTCTGTCCTATGATAGACGCACGTCGCATGGAAGTCTATGCAGCTGTTTATGACCGCGCATTGGGCGTGAAAAGGGAAATTGCCGCCGATATTGTTGATGAGCATTCCTATTTGGAGTTCCTGAATGAACATCCGGTCTATTTTTTTGGTAACGGTGCAGCCAAATGCCGTGGGCAGATTACTCATCCCAATGCTCATTTTATTGATGACATCCGTCCGTTAGGTAAATGGATGTTCCCATTGGCAGAAAAGGAAATGGTAAGGCAGAACTTTAAGGATGTGGCTTATTTTGAGCCTTTCTATTTGAAAGAGTTTGTAGCTTCCAAACCCAAAAAGCTTTTGTAACAGCCGATGAACAAATCAGTGCATAAATCATAAATTTTAAATATATATGGAGTATAATACTCAACAACGAACTTTACCCCTTCCTGAATATGGCAGAAGTGTGCAGAACATGGTAGACCACGCCTTGACCATCGAGGACAGAGCTGAGCGCCAACGTTGTGCGAACACGATTATCAACATTATGGGCGGTATGTTTCCGCATTTGCGGGATGTGCCCGATTTCAAACATAAATTATGGGATCATTTGGCTATTATGGCCGATTTCAAGCTGGATATCGATTATCCGTATGA
>OMCN01000846.1_pt1 | contig 11078 bp, 10 predicted proteins | sample 1645061 | NCBI WGS metagenome assembly OMCN01 (sample SAMEA103958124, study PRJEB25191) | human gut metagenome | biome: human-associated habitat [ENVO:00009003]; feature: intestine environment [ENVO:2100002]; material: feces | place: Germany | collected 2013/2015 | reverse complement strand
AAGAGGAATCGTTTCCACGGTCTTTACCAGCTTTTTGGCATTTTTAAAAGTCACAACACCGCCTACACCGATGAAATATCCCATCTTTACATATTCCTGTGCCATCTCCGGCGAATAGGAATAACAGTGGATCACGCCCTTTATGCCATCCTCATATGCCTTTTCCATGATCTGCATGGTATCTTCTGCTGCATCCCTGGAATGAATGATCACCGGAAGATCTGCCTGTTGTGCCAGTGCAAGCTGCCGTACAAACCAATACCTCTGCTTCGCCTGTATCTCCGGTTCCTTATCCCAGTAATAATCCAGTCCGATCTCTCCCACCGCAACTGTCTTTTGCAGCGTTGTCTGCTGTCTGAGCCATGCATACGTGTCCTCATTTAAATCATCCACGTCACTGGGATGTACGCCCACCGCAGCATAAAGAAAAGGGTATTCCTGCGCCAGCGAAAGTGTTGTCTTTGTCGTCGCAATGGAAGACCCTACATTAATCACCGGCGAAATGCCGCGCTGCGGTAATTCCGCAAGCAGCATCTCCCGGTCCGTATCAAATTTTGCATCATCGTAATGTGCATGTGTCTCAAAAATCATAAGAAGTGCCTTTCTATCAGATCAAGTTCCTCCATGATGATACAGTTTGGAAGTGTATCCGAAGCCACCATGCCCCGCACCTGGGCATAATCCATCCAGCGCACACTCTCTATTTCTTCGGTCTGCAGTTCAAATTCCTCTGCTTCCCGATCCAGCCAGAGCAGATAGACATTTGAAATCTGGTGATCATGAAATGGCTGTCTGTGAAATTCGCTGTCAACATCCTTATGCACCTGTCCGCAATAAATCAGATCCGACTCCTGCACTGTCACATTTAATTCTTCTTTCAACTCCCGAATTGCTGAAGGAATGTAATCATCCCCTGCCGGTATATGTCCGGCACTGGAAATATCATAGCATCCCGGAAATGAATCTTTCTGCATACATCTCTTCTGCAGCAAAAGCTGAATCCGTCCGTTCCTGTTGCGGGCAATCCAGACATGGGATGTGCGGTGCCGTACCCCTTCCCGGTGGGCCTCCGCGCGTTCTACGGTTTCACCGGTTGGTGCTCCGGTTTCATCTACAACATCAAGGATTTCCATAATTTATGCCTCCTATTTTTATGCCTCCGACCTTGTTTAACAGATCTCTGCACCGCTTGGCATTGATTTCTCCGGTGTCATCAGAGAAAGTGTGCCGTTTTCGTCCTCTGCACACAGCAACATGCCCTCGGACAATACTCCGGCAAGTTTTGCCGGCTTTAAGTTCACAAGAACCATAACCTTCTTGCCGACCATCTCTTCCGGTGTGTAATCTTTACGGATACCGGATACAATCTGCTTTACGGTGTTTCCGATTTTTACCTGAGAGCAAAGCAGCTTCTTTGACTTTGCAACTGCCTCACAGGAGAGAATCTCTCCCACCTGGAACTGCATCTTCGTAAAATCATCAAATGTGATCTCTTCCTTCGGATCCATATCAATCACTGCTTCATCTGCTGTCTCTCCGCCATTTAATGCTTTCTGCTCTTTTTCGTACTCTTCCTTCTGCTTTGCCTGAATGGCATCCACTTTTGGCTGGATCTCTTTTGCGTCAATTCTTGCAAAAAGGATCTCCGGAGCATCGGTTACTTTTGTTCCATCCGGATACAGACCAAACTGATTGAGCTCATCAAAATCACGCAATGATGTCGATAACTGTGCCACAATTTTTTCTGCAGTTTCCGGAAGGAACGGGTGCAGAAGACTTGCGCCGATCGTGATGGACTCGGTCAGATTGTAAAGAACCTCTGCCAGACGGTCTTTCTGTGCCTCGTCTTTTGCCAGTACCCACGGGGTTGTCTCATCAATATATTTATTGCAACGGCGGAACAGTGCAAATACTTCGGAAATTGCATCTGCCACACGAAGTTTTGCCATCTTCCCGGCAATACGGTCGCGGGTTTCTGTCACAACAGCTTTCAGATCCGCATCCACTTCACCGGTGACTCCTGTGGATGTGACCACACCGCCAAAATATTTATTGCTCATGGAAACGGTACGGTTTACCAGATTTCCAAGAATATTTGCCAGATCAGAGTTGAAACGCTCAATGACCAGATCCCAGGTAATCACGCCATCATTCTCAAACGGCATCTCATGCAATACAAAATAGCGGGTAGCATCTACGCCAAACAGATCTACCATGTCATCCGCATAGATTACATTTCCCTTGGATTTGCTCATCTTATCCCCGCCCTGAAGCAGCCACGGGTGTCCAAATACCTGCTTTGGCAGTGGCAGATCCAGTGCCATCAGAAAAATTGGCCAGTAAATGGTATGGAAACGGACAATATCTTTTCCGATCAGATGCAGATCAGCCGGCCACAGCTTCTTAAACTGATCTGTGGAACCATCCGGATCATATCCAATCTTTGTGATATAGTTTGTCAGTGCATCCAGCCAGACATATACGACATGTTTCGGATCAAAATCTACCGGAATTCCCCAGCTGAAACTGGTACGTGATACGCACAGATCCTGCAGTCCCGGAAGCAGGAAGTTATTCATCATCTCATTCTTACGGGAAACCGGCTGAATGAAGTCCGGATGGGTATTGATATAATCAATGAGCCGGTCTGCATATTTACTCATCTTAAAGAAATAAGCTTCTTCTTTGGCAGGCTGCACTTCCCGTCCACAGTCCGGACATTTGCCGTCTACAAGCTGGGATTCTGTCCAGAAAGACTCACAAGGTGTACAATACATTCCCTCATAAGATCCCTTATAAATATCACCCTGATCATAAAGCTTTTTAAAAATCTTCTTTACACATTTCTCATGATCCTCATCCGTGGTACGGACAAAGTTATCATAAGAAGAATTCACAAGATCCCAGATCCGCTTTACCTCACCGGAAACCTGATCTACAAATTCTTTCGGTGAAATATCTGCTGCCTCTGCTTTTTCCTGAATCTTTTGTCCGTGTTCATCAGTTCCGGTCTGAAAATAGACATCATAGCCTTCGGCTCTCTTATAACGCGCAATTGCATCCGCAAGAATAATCTCGTACGTGTTTCCGATATGCGGCTTACCTGAAGTATAGGCAATCGCGGTTGTCATATAAAACTTCCCTTTATTTTCTGCCATGTTTTTGGCCTCCTTATCTCACATTCGCTCTCCCCATTTTACCGAATTCCACGCCATTTGTAAAGTATCCCCCATTCGTCCGTTTTTCTGTTTATTCAAGAATATTTTCTTATATGCCAAGAATTTCTTGCTGACCTGTTTTTCCGTAGACTAATATGCTTTTATCCAGTTTTTTCCAGTACAAAACTGCCAAAGATAAATTGAGAAGGAGCACCAACATGAAAAATATACAAATCGGGGCAGCCTTAAAGACGATGCGAAAAAATCGTGGCTGGACGATCCATGACGTAGTTGTACAGCTGAATGACCTGTACAATATCGCAGTCGCCGAAAAAACCGTGTACGGATGGGAAAGCGATCAGGCCTATCCCCGCACGGAAACACTGCTGCTGCTCTGTGAACTGTATCAGAGTGACACATTCACCGGAAATCTCCTGCACATCCCTGCAGACAAATCCTTCCCGATCACTGCAGATGAACGGCATGTCATCGAAATGTATCGCCGGCATCCGGAACTACAAAGTGCTGTAAAACGCGTGCTTGATGTTCCCGTCAAAAAACCTTCTGCAAATTAAAGTCCTGATATCCTGTCCCCTGTAAAAACTATTTTCCAAAATTCATCCTGTCACAGAAGTTTCTATCTCATGCAGATATAAATCACATAAACCACATATAAAACCAGCATCACAATACCTTCTTTTCTGCTGATTTTTTCTTTTGTCCATGCAAATCCCCAGATCAACAGGCTCAAAACAATCAAAATCATAATATCTATGATGTTTTCCATCAAAAACGGCATCGGACTGATAACTCCCGCCAGACCAAGTACAAACAGAATATTAAAAATATTAGAGCCTATGGCATTTCCAAGTGCCATATCCACTTCATTTTTGCGAGCTGCAACAACAGATGTCACAAGTTCCGGAAGCGAGGTTCCAATTGAAACAATGGTCAGTCCTACCAGCGTCTGGCTCATTCCAATTTTTAATGCAATATTGCTGGCACTGTCTACAACGACATCCCCGCCAATCACAATACCAGCTACACCAACCACAAGGAACAACAGGCTTTTTGGCATCGACTTTCTGTGCCTCTGCCGCTTCAATCTCTTCACTTTGCAGTTGCCCGCCTTCTTTTCCTGCTTTCAATGCCATACGAATCATGGTTCCGATAAATATGGCAAAAAACACCAGAAATACAGCACTGTCAAAACGTCCCAGTTTCATTCCCACACCACCGAGTATCATAAGCAGCAACGCTGCAAACACGGAATATGGGAAATCACGTTTCAATGTAGCTTTCTGTACGGCAACCGGAGTCATTATGGCACAAAAACCGATGACCACCATCATATTAAAAATATTAGACCCGACCACATTACTGATTGCCAGCGTATTCTTATGCTGGATTGCTGCAACAACGGAAACCGCAGTCTCCGGAAGTGAAGTTCCCATGGCAACAATGGTCAGTCCAATAATGATAGCCGGAACATGAAACCGTTTTGCAATACTGGAACTTCCCTCCACAAAAACATCTGCCCCTTTGACCAGTAAGAAAAATCCTGCGATCAAAAAAACAATTGCCAGCGGCATGGAACATGTTGAAATAAATTCTGTCATATCTTTTCCCTCTTTCTGTAAAATAATGTGTTAAAAGGCAATAATGCCCAAGTGCTCCAATAGTATTTTCAAGCCAATAAGTATGAGGATTACCCCACCTGCAATCTCTGCTTTTCTTTTGTAGCGGGTGCCGAAAAAATTACCGACAACCACTCCGATGACCGATAATACAAATGTCGTGCATCCGATAATCAGACAGGCTTCCATGATGGATACATTTAAAAAGGCAAATGTAATACCGACTGCAAGTGCATCGATACTGGTTGCAACTGCAAGAAGCAGCATTTCTTTGTGATCCAGTGGCAGATCTTTTGCTCCAATTTCCTGCACGTCTTTGTCACGAACCGCTTCAATCACCATCTTGCCACCGATAAACAGCAACAGGAAAAAGGCGATCCAGTGATCGACCGAAGTAATGTATTTCTGAAAACGGATTCCCAGTGCCCAGCCGAGAAACGGCATCAGTGCCTGAAATCCTCCGAAATACAATCCAATCAGAAATGCGTGTTTTTTGTTGATTTTTTCCATGCCAAGACCCTTGCAGACGGATACCGCAAATGCATCCATCGAGAGTCCGACACCAATCAAAAATAACTCGATTACCATTCTTATGTTCTCCTTTTGTGAGGGGATTCATACCTTGCGCTTCTGTCCTTATATATCAAAAAGAGACCCAATGTACACCAACGAAAAGCGCGACTGCAACCACGTTTTTCCGGTGCACATGAGTCTCATTCTTTAAGGCTTGCCAGGTCCAAATGACCGGTATGTTGACAAGTCACACAATGTGCGAACTACTCCCTCACATACTTTTGTCTATGAATTAGGTAAACTATAACAAACGGCCTTTGAGTTAGTCAATACGAACTTCTTATTTACTGATGACTTTTGCAAACTTCTTCTTACCACGCTTTACGACCTTTCCTTCTCCGGCAAACTCGTCGAGCATGTAACTGGTACTGATGTCTGTAACTTTCTCACCGTCCACAGAGACTCCACCCTGCTGTACGGCACGACGTGCATCGGAACGACTCTCACACAGAGAAGCCTTTACAAGAACTGCCATGATATCGAGCTTGTCATTGTACAGATCATCTGCAGTCACTTCAACCGTCGGCATATGTGCAGAAACCCCGCCGCCTGCAAACAGTGCATGGGATGCCTCTTTGGCTTTCTTTGCCTCTTCCTCACCGTGTACCAGTTTGGTCAGCTCATAAGCGAGAATCTCTTTTGCTTCATTCAGCTTGGCACCTTCCCATTTGTCCATCTCATCGATCTGCTCCAATGGCAGGAAGGTCAGCATGCGGATGCACTTTAACACATCGGAATCTGCCACATTTCTCCAGTACTGGAAGAAGTCAAACGGAGAAGTCTTGTTCGGATCAAGCCATACGGCACCGGACTGTGTTTTTCCCATCTTCTTTCCCTCAGAGTTTAAAAGCAGATTGATCGTCATGGCATAAGCATCTTTTCCAAGCTTCCGGCGGATCAGTTCCGTACCACCGAGCATGTTGCTCCACTGGTCATCTCCACCGAATTCCATGTTACATCCATATTTCTGGTACAGTGTGTAGAAATCGTAACTCTGCATGATCATGTAATTAAACTCCAGAAAGCTTAATCCTTTTTCCATACGCTGCTTGTAACATTCTGCTGTCAGCATGCGGTTTACGGAAAAATGTGCACCAACATCACGCAGTACATCAATGTAGTTTAAATCCATCAGCCAGTCGGCATTGTTTACCAGCATTGCCTTGCCTTCCCCGAAATCGATGAAACGGCTCATCTGCTTTTTAAAACAGTCTACGTTGTGCTGAATGGTCTCCGGTGTCATCATCTGACGCATATCGGTACGTCCGGATGGATCACCGATCATGGCTGTACCACCGCCGATCAGCGCGATTGGCTTGTTTCCTGCCATCTGCAGACGTTTCATCAGACACAGTGCCATAAAATGTCCCACATGCAGACTGTCAGCTGTCGGGTCAAAACCGATATAAAATACCGCTTTTCCATTGTTGATGAGTTCCTTGATTTCTTCCTCGTCGGTTACCTGTGCGATCAGACCGCGGGCAACCAGTTCGTCGTAAAGTGTCATTGGGTTTCCTCCTGTAATTTAACTTTTTTGATTTTTCTGGGGCTTTATGTCCCTTTGCTCCATATCTATAAAAATCCAAATAAAAATCCCCTCGTCCTAATTATAAGGACGAGGGGGATCTCTCGTGTTACCACCTTAATTCGCATGCTGTTCACACAGCCTGCCTCCGCGAGTGCAGCTACACTCCAGTGCGTCTAACGGGCACTACTCCGTTACAGCCTACTTGCCTGCGCGTTCGGTGTAAAGCTCAGGGATGTATTCCCTGCGGTAAGGGGGGACCCAGCCTGCTGGGGGGATTCCTTATCGCCCGGTTTATGTTTGTTCCATAAGCCGTGGCAGGGGGGACCCAGCTTGCTGGGGAGATTCCTTATCGCCCGGCTTATGGTTTTTCCATAAATCCATCTGTGCTTTCCGTGTGCCTCTCATCTACCGGCTGCTTTCTGTTCGTTCCACACATTGGTACTTGTTCCCATCTTCGCTTGTATTCTATAATTATATTATTATAGAAAGACAATCACAGTTTGTCAAACAATTTTTACTTGCCTTCTTTCGCTTCTGCCGGAACCCAGATTCCCTCTTTTCCCCATGGCTGGATCATAGACAAATACCGCTTCTGTCCATCCTTTAAAAATGTAATCTGTATACCGACCTGTGTTTTATCTACAGATTCAGATTCTTTTTCCACGGAAACAAGCTTTTTATCCGACGATAAATTCAAAAGCTGCCGGGCTGCATCTGTCGGCTCAAGCAATGCACCAATTGGAACCATATTCTTATTCAGCACTTCACCCATACCGTTTATACAGTAGTCCATCTGCGTATCGCTGATTCCCTGCGCATATGCTGTATCAAACTCATCTGCCGATGCAATTCCATCCGTTTTAGCATCCGGACCGTCAGCAAACTGATTGATTTTTTCCTGTATAATCTGAAATTGACCATTTTCCTGTGCATAATGGATATTCTCTATCCACACGCTCACATGCGGATCTGATGACTCCACATAATACAAAATCTCTGCAGTCTGTTCTTCCGTATTGATTTCATGCAGCCAGTAGCCATCCATTTCTTCTCCGGTTCCACCAAAGAAACTGCCAAAGGCTCCCCATGGCCATGGACTCGACCAGCCAAATGACGGTGTATCTCCATCCATCCACAAAATATGTATTTTCTCTAAATTCGACTGTACCTCTTTGGATGTCATCTGCACAATTTTTTCTGTATCCCGGTCGCAAAATGCCTGTGCCCATTCCCTGATATTCTGCTCTATTATCGCAGCTCCTGCATTTTCCTGCACTGGCTGCTGTGTACTATCCACTTTCTCGGTTGTATGCTCTGTTTTTGTCTCCGACGGTTTCTGGTTTGTCAGACAACTTACTGCCACAAGTGCAACCAAAACGGTTGCAATCGCAGCCACCCAGGTATGTGGTTTTTTAAAATTCAACACGTTCTTAATTCTCCTTCCTGCATCTGCCTCTCCAAACGCAACCGGGGCAAATGAATACGGATGCCGCTCCATCGCAAAAGCAAGTAAGGATGCGCTGTATCCTTTTTTAATCTGATTTCCAAACTGCGCAAGTACGGCCTCATCACAACTCATCTCCATGTCTCTTGTCATATAGAAAAAGACAATCCATGCCAATGGATTCCACCAGTATACAGCCAAAAGTACGAATGCAATCAGCTTCCATAAAGGATCATGTCTGCGAATGTGCCAGCTCTCATGCGCAAGGATGTACTGCTGTTCCTCCTCTTTCATCCGAAACGGAATATAAATCTGCGGGCAGAAAATTCCCAGTACAAACGGTGATGGAATACAGTCACATTCCCAGATCTTTATGGTCCGCCGGACGTTTCCAGATGTTTCATTTACGGTTAAACGTACTGCTGTCCGTACCATACTGCGGCATTTGATATAGGAATACATTCCATATCCTAAAAATAAAAATATCCCGATCAGCCAGACAAAAAACAACACCGCACAAATTTTCTGTGAGGTCGTCATAGCTGCTGTCAAACCAGCTTCAGAAGCTGCATCCCCTGTCACACGTGAACCGGCAGATATCTGCGTCACATTCTGTACTGCCGTTTGCGCATGCACTCCAGATACTCCTGTGTAGTGTGCAATCTCACTCATTTGTGATCTGCTTTTTACCAGACGAAACAGATTAAACAAACTCCATCCTGATGCAATGGGCAAATCAAATAACATACGGATTCCAACAATTGCCCACAATGCATAGGAATATTTTTTGGGACATTTCCGCAAAAGCGCGCGCACTGCAAACACCGCGAGAATTACAACCGCCACCATGCCATTCCGCTGCAGAAATGCCAGAAAAATTACACTTGCCTTCTCCATTCTCTGCCCCTACCCTTCTTTATGCTCGTCGATCATTTTCTTGAGCAGCTTTGCTTCTTTTTTGGAAATTTTCTTTCCTCCAAGAAATGCTGTGATAAACCCTGGCAGTGATCCGTCAAATGTGCGATCCACAAAATACCGGGATTCCTCTGCCTGCACCTGTTCCTTTGGAATTAAAACAGAAACCGTTGCATCCTCATTGGCAATGTATCCTTTTTCACACATTTTCCGTACAACCGTATAAGTCGTGGATTTTTTCCAGCCAAGCTGTTCCTGACATAACTTTACAAGTTCCCCGGAGTTGACGGGGGCATGCTCCCATACGACACACATAAACCGGTAATCACTGTCACATAATTTTATATATTCCATCTTTTTCTCCTCCATAGGTTTATAGCTATCAACCTGTCTTCAGTTTATTCTTATAAACCTCAAATGTCAAGGTCTATTTTTATAAACTGCGAGAAATGTCAGAAAAATACGATGGAAAATGTTTGAACTCACCTTTTTAAAAAGTTATAATAAACGCAAAAGGCGATTGTGAAATCGCCCAAAATAAATAACTCAAAAGGAGGACATGTTATCGTGGAAAAAGTACGTTACATGATTTCCGATGCCGCCGCACTGGCCGGTGTGGAAACCCATGTGTTACGTTACTGGGAAGAAGAACTCGACCTGACCATCCCGCGAAACGAGATGGGACATCGATACTATACACGAGAAAACATACAGGAATTCCAAAAGATCAAAGAACTCAAAGAAAAAGGATACCAGCTGAAGGCAATCCGCATGATATTACACAATAAAAACCCCGAAGATGCCGGTGTTTCCGTGCCGGATTCTGCAGCACCTGGTCCATTGCCCGCATGTAACCGGGAACATCATCACACGGTTGTCGCCAAACCGGATCGACAGAACGCAGATAAAACCAACCTGCCTGTAAATACCCTTTCCGCAGAAGAACGCATGGCACAGTTCCGGGAACTGATGAGTGATATTGTAGGGCATGCGATTGCACAGAACAATGAAGCACTTACGCTCGATATCAGCAAAGAAATACGGGAAACCGTCTTAAAAGAAATGAATTACCTTATCCGGGAACAAAATGATATGACGGAAGAACGTTACCGCCAGTTGAGTGCAGAAATCCGTGGAAAACTGCAAAAAAAGCATACGCTTTTTGCGAAGAAAGAAAAAGTCTCAAAAACAAAACCTGCGAAAAAGGAAAAAAGCAGGAAAAATATACTCAATCCAGTAGGATGATTTTCTTTACATATGCCCCCAAAAGTTATTTTCCGAGAAACGGAAGTTTCTCGGAGCACTTTGTCTACGGTCTGATAGAACCTGATCTTTCATCAGGTTCTATTTTAATCAATCATATCATTCTGGAATTTTGATAAATGCTCATACGGCAAAATCAGCCGCCCCCGAAAAAGACCACATCCATCATTCATAAGGCTATTATTCACTGCCGTAAACATATTTACATCTACCCCTGACAGATCAAGGTTCTGTAACAATCTACAACGCTCATAAGCCTCGTCAAAATAAATACAGCCGCCTTGTAAAATCGCATCTCTCCGTCCTCTGGAAGTTTCCTGTTTTTTTTCATAAAATAAATGATTCGCTACTCCAATTTCTGCAATATCATCCATCTCTTTTGTTCTAAGCTGCATTTCCATATAACACCGGGCACTGTTGTCAAAAAACGTTATATGAAGCGAACGATATGAATTTGTACTTTCCCCATCAATATAATCCCTGTAATATGGGCGCACAGCATCATCCAATAGTAAAGAATTACTTCTTTTAACCCCACCTGTCGACTCTGCCGTAAATCC
>OMCN01000843.1_pt1 | contig 11113 bp, 9 predicted proteins | sample 1645061 | NCBI WGS metagenome assembly OMCN01 (sample SAMEA103958124, study PRJEB25191) | human gut metagenome | biome: human-associated habitat [ENVO:00009003]; feature: intestine environment [ENVO:2100002]; material: feces | place: Germany | collected 2013/2015 | reverse complement strand
GTAAATATGTTTACGGTCTGTTGATCGGAGCGATGGCTGTGATCATCCGTTGCATCAACCCGGGTTATCCCGAAGGCATGATGCTGGCAATCCTGCTGATGAACACGTTCGCTCCCCTGATCGACTGGTTCGTTGTACAGGCTAACATCAAACGCAGACTGAAAAGAGCGAAAGCCGTTGCTAATTGACGATTTAAGATTTAAGCAATCATAGATTTAAAAGATATGAATAAACAAGGAAATACCTATACATTCCTCTATTCAGTTGTTCTGGTAGTCGTTGTTGCAGCGCTACTATCCATCGTATCTCTTTCCCTGCAACCCCGGCAGAATGAAAACCGCCAAAACGAAAAGAGACAGAACATACTGAGTGCGATACACATTTCCTCCACTGCTGCCAATTCTGCAGAACTCTTCGACAAATATATCAAGGAGCAGTTTATTATAAACAGCAAAGGAGATAGAATCGAAGGCAAGGCCTTTGACGTAAACATCGAAAAACAATACAACCTACCGGTTGAAAAACGGGAACTTCCCGTATTTGTCGCCAATGTCGACGGAGCCACCAAATACATCCTACCGATTTACGGAGCCGGTTTATGGGGCCCTATCTGGGGATATATCTCCCTGGACGACAACAAAGATACCGTTTACGGTACTTATTTCTCACACGCTAGTGAAACTCCGGGGTTGGGTGCTGAAATTGCAACCGAACATTTCCAGAATGAATTCGTAGGTAAGAAAACATTGGAAGACGGTTCTATCGCTTTGGGAGTTGTAAAGAATGGCAAGGTAGAGAAACCTGAATATCAGGTGGACGGTATTTCGGGTGGTACAATTACCTCAGTAGGGGTGGACGCTATGTTGAAAGCTTGCCTGAGCAGTTATATGAGTTTTTTAACTAAATAATTAAGGAGGAGATATAAAGAATATGGGACAATTGTTTTCAAAGAGAAATAAAGAAGTATTCTCTGCTCCGTTGGGAATAGATAATCCGGTTACCGTACAGGTGCTAGGTATCTGTTCTGCACTTGCTGTTACCGCAAAACTGGAGCCTGCCATTGTAATGGGACTTTCGGTAACAGTGATTACAGCTTTTGCTAATGTCGTTATTTCATTGCTTCGCAAAACCATTCCTAACCGTATACGTATCATCGTTCAGTTGGTTGTGGTAGCTGCTTTGGTAACTATCGTGAGTGAAGTTCTGAAAGCGTTTGCTTATGATGTAAGCGTGCAACTTTCTGTTTATGTAGGTTTGATTATTACCAACTGTATTCTTATGGGACGTCTGGAAGCATTTGCCATGCAGAACGGTCCTTGGGAGTCTTTCCTTGACGGTGTCGGTAATGGTTTGGGATATGCCAAGATTCTGGTAATCGTGGCTTTCTTCCGCGAATTGCTTGGTTCGGGTACACTGCTTGGTTTCAATATATTGAACTACGAACCTATTCAAAACACCGGATACATTAACAACGGTTTGATGTTGATGCCGCCTATGGCATTGATTATCGTAGCTTGCATTATCTGGTACCAACGTGCGCGCCACAAAGAGTTGCAAGAAGAAAGTAATTAATAATTCAAGATTCAAAAAAGAATTATGGAACATTTATTAAGTTTATTCGTCCGCTCTATCTTTGTGGACAACATGATATTCGCATTCTTCCTGGGTATGTGTTCATACCTGGCCGTTTCGAAGAATGTGAAGACTGCCGTAGGACTGGGTATCGCCGTAACTTTTGTGTTGCTGGTGACGCTTCCGGTGAACTACTTGTTGCAAACTAAGGTGCTGGCTGCCAACGCTATCATTGAAGGTGTCGATCTTAGTTTCTTGAGTTTTATTCTTTTCATTGCCGTTATTGCCGGTATTGTGCAATTGGTGGAAATGGTGGTGGAACGTTTCAGCCCGTCGCTGTACGCTTCACTGGGTATCTTCCTGCCGTTGATTGCCGTTAACTGTGCTATCATGGGTGCTTCTCTGTTTATGCAGCAACGCATCAATCTCGGTCCGAGTGATCCGAAGTATATTGGTGATATCTGGGACGCGCTTTCTTATGCACTCGGTTCCGGTATCGGTTGGCTGCTGGCTATCGTAGGTCTGGCTGCTATCCGTGAGAAAATGGCTTACTCTGACGTTCCTGCTCCGTTGAAGGGCTTGGGTATCACGTTTATCACAGTAGGCCTAATGGCAATCGCATTTATGTGTTTCTCTGGTTTGAACATCTAAAAAGAAAGGAATAAGACAATGGATATGAATTTAATATTAGCGAGCATTGGGGTATTCCTTGTGGTTATTCTGCTGCTTGTTGTTATCCTGTTGGTTGCCAAGAATTTCCTGGTACCGTCAGGTAACGTGAAACTGACAATCAACGGTGAAAAGGAATTGGAAGTGGCTTCCGGTTCTACTTTACTGAATACGCTGTCTGTCAACGGGATATTCCTGTCATCCGCTTGTGGTGGTAAGGGCTCTTGCGGACAGTGCAAATGCCAGGTGCTTGAAGGTGGCGGTGAAATCTTGCCTTCCGAAGTTCCTCACTTTAGCCGTAAACAGCAGCAAGACCATTGGCGTCTGGGCTGTCAGGTGAAAGTGAAAAGTGATATGTCTATCAAGATTGACGAGTCTGTGCTCGGTGTGAAAGAGTGGGAGTGTGAAGTTATCTCCAACAAGAACGTGGCTACATTTATCAAAGAGTTCATCGTTGCTCTGCCTAAGGGTGAACACATGGACTTCATCCCCGGTTCTTATGCACAGATCAAGATTCCTAAATTCTCAATGGACTATGACAAGGATATCGATAAGAGCCTGATTGGTGACGAATATCTGCCTGCATGGGAGAAATTCGGTCTGTTGGGCTTGAAGTGTAAGAACGATGAGGAAACAATCCGTGCTTACTCTATGGCCAACTATCCGGCGGAAGGTGACCGTATCATGTTGACTGTACGTATCGCTACTCCACCGTTCAAACCGAAAGAACAAGGTCCCGGATTTATGGATGTAATGCCGGGTATCGCTTCTTCTTATATCTTCACGCTGAAACCGGGTGACAAGGTTATTATGAGCGGTCCTTATGGAGATTTCCACCCAATCTTGGATTCTAACAAGGAAATGATGTGGATTGGTGGTGGTGCCGGTATGGCTCCGTTGCGTGCACAAATCATGCACTTGACGAAGACACTGCACGTTACCGATCGTAAGATGTCTTACTTCTATGGTGCCCGTGCGTTGAACGAAGTATTCTATCTGGAGGACTTCCTGCAAATCGAAAAAGACTTCCCGAACTTCACATTCCATTTGGCACTTGACCGTCCGGATCCTGCTGCTGATGCTGCCGGTGTGAAGTATACTCCGGGATTCGTTCACAACGTAATCTATGAAACTTACCTGAAGAATCACGAAGCTCCTGAAGATATTGAATATTATATGTGTGGTCCTGGCCCGATGTCGAAAGCTGTTGAAAAGATGCTTGATGACCTTGGCGTTCCAGCCCAGAACTTGATGTTCGATAACTTCGGAGGATAATCTTCGAAAAATACCCTCCGGTTGGGAAACTACCGGAAAGGTTATATAAAAACAGGGCGGGAAATCTGAATGCTGATTATGCTTCTCAGATTTCCCGCCTTCTTTTGTGTCTTTTCGGGATGTATTTGGTGAATTTTATGTCAGTTTTGAAGATAGTTATCTGTTTTTGCATCTACTTATCTATTAATTTTGTACTTTTGACTACATAATAGTTCCCTAAATACATTTTGTTATGGAATATCATCGTATTTCTTTTATTCACGACGACACGGAGTATTCGTTTATCAAAGCTATGAATGCAGGTTTAACCGGATATGATCTGATGAAAGCCTGTCGGGTAGAAGTTACGATTTATATGAAGGAGAATAACCTGAAAGGTCGCTATATACTGACTGGAATGGCTAAAGTTTGACCGTCTTTTTGTCTTCATACTCTTACTCTTTTTGTATCTTTGCCACATGTTAGAGAAAAATGAGATTATACAATCGGTTCTTCGTAACTTGAGGATCGAGGAGTTGAACCCGATGCAGGAAGCATCGCTGGAACAAGCTACAGGAAAAAAAGACGTCATACTGTTGTCACCGACAGGATCAGGTAAGACTTTGGCTTATCTGCTGCCATTATTGCTCACTTTGAAAACGGATGACGGTAGTGTGCAGGTATTAATCTTAGTACCTTCACGCGAGCTGGCTTTACAGATAGACAGTGTATTTAAGGCAATGGGTACTTCTTGGAAAACTTGTTGTTGTTATGGTGGGCACCCTATTGCTGAAGAAAAAAAGAGTATTCTAGGCAATCATCCTGCTATTATTATTGGTACTCCGGGACGTATCACCGATCATTTGTCCAAGGGAAACTTCAATCCCGAAACGATCCATACACTGATTATTGATGAATTTGACAAATCACTGGAATTTGGCTTCCATGATGAAATGGCGGAGATTATCACACAACTTCCGGGATTGAAGAAACGTATGCTGCTTTCAGCTACCGATGCAGAAGAAATTCCTCAGTTTACAGGATTGAACCGCACAGTGAAACTGAATTTCCTGCCGGATGCTTCTGAAGAACAGGAATCCCGCCTGACATTAATGAAGGTGATTTCTCCCTCGAAAGACAAGATTGATACTTTATATAATTTGCTTTGTACACTGGGAAGCAGTTCAAGTATTGTTTTCTGTAATCATCGGGATGCGGTAGACCGGGTACATAAGCTTCTGGCTGAAAAGAAGTTATTTGCCGAACGTTTTCATGGTGGCATGGAGCAGCCGGACCGTGAACGTGCTTTGTATAAATTCCGTAACGGTAGTTGTCATGTGCTTATCTCTACGGACCTCGCTGCCCGTGGGCTGGATATACCGGAAATTGAGCATATCATTCATTACCACCTTCCTGTGAACGAAGAAGCCTTCACGCATCGTAACGGACGTACCGCGCGTTGGGATGCAACCGGAACTTCTTATCTGGTGCTTCACGCTGAGGAAAAACTTCCGACTTATATCCCGGATAATATAGAAACAGTGGCATTACCGGAAAATGCTCCTCGTCCTCCTAAATCTGTCTGGACTACTGTATATATAGGTAAAGGAAAGAAAGAAAAATTAAGCCGGATAGATATTGCCGGATTCTTATATAAAAAAGGAAATTTGGCTCGTGAAGATGTAGGGGCTATTGATGTAAAAGAGCATTATGCATTTGTTGCCGTTCGTCGGGCTAAGGTGAAACAATTGCTGAATTTGATCCAAGGAGAAAAGATCAAAGGAATGAAGACAATTATCGAAGAAGCGAAGTAGAAAAAAAACTTTTTCTTTATAAATATTCATTTTTATCTCATTTCTCTTTCACTTTATAATTTATTGATTTCATAGAGTGATATTTTCGACTTTTATTCTTAACTTGATATGTATAGATAACAATATGGTGTATATATCCTGTATAAACCAATAAAAAGTAAGAGAAATCTGCTATAAAACAGTATTTTTATAAGGAAAGATTTGTACGCCGAAAATAAATTCGTAAATTCGCAAAGTCGAAAGACAAAAAGTAACGAAATTGTTAAACCAAAAACAAACTTCAAATGAAAAAGCATAATTTCAATGCAGGACCTTCCATTCTTCCGCGTGAGGTGATAGAGGATACAGCGAAGGCTATTTTAGATTTCAACGGCTCTGGTTTATCTCTGATGGAAATCAGCCACCGTGCCAAAGACTTCCAACCTGTGGTTGACGAGGCAGAGGCATTATTCAAGGAATTACTCAATATCCCCGAAGGTTATTCGGTTTTGTTCCTGGGTGGAGGTGCTAGTATGGAGTTCTGCATGGTGCCCTATAATTTCCTCGAAAAAAAAGCAGCTTATTTGAATACCGGTGTATGGGCAAAGAAAGCAATGAAAGAAGCCAAAGGTTTTGGTGAAGTTGTAGAGGTTGCCTCTTCAGCCGAAGCTACATATACTTATATCCCGAAAGATTACACAATCCCTGTTGATGCAGATTATTTCCATATCACTACAAATAATACAATTTACGGTACGGAATTGAAGAAAGACCTCGATTCTCCGGTTCCAGTGATTGCCGATATGTCTTCTGATATTTTCTCACGTCCGATTGACGTTTCCAAATACATCTGTATCTATGGTGGTGCGCAGAAGAATTTGGCTCCCGCAGGTGTTACATTTGTTATCGTAAAGAATGACGCACTAGGTAAAGTTTCCCGCTATATCCCGACAATGTTGAACTATCAGACTCATATTGATAGTGGCTCTATGTTCAACACTCCTCCGGTAGTACCTATTTATGCTGCTTTGCAGACTCTTCGTTGGATTAAAGCTCAGGGTGGTGTGAAGGAAATGGAACGCCGTGCTATTGAAAAGGCTGATATGCTGTATGCAGAAATTGACCGTAATAAATTGTTCGTAGGTACTGCTGCCAAGGAAGACCGTTCACGCATGAATATCTGTTTTGTAATGGCTCCTGAATACAAAGATTTGGAGGCAGACTTCTTGAAGTTTGCAACAGAAAAAGGTATGGTAGGTATTAAGGGACACCGTTCCGTAGGTGGTTTCCGTGCTTCATGCTACAATGCTATGCCGAAAGAGAGCGTTCAGGCTTTGATTGACTGCATGCAGGAATTTGAAAAACTTCATTAATAATATTGTCACCACAGATTACACAGATTGGCACAGATATTTCTAAATTTTGTGAGAATCTGAGTAATCTGTGGTGAGTTTTTATAAACAGAATTTGATTATGAAAGTACTTGTAGCTACTGAAAAACCGTTTGCAAAGATTGCAGTAGACGGTATCCGTAAAGAAATTGAAGCGGCCGGATATGAGCTTGTTTTACTTGAAAAATATACAGATAAGGCTCAGTTGTTGGATGCAGTGAAAGATGCTAATGCGATTATTATCCGTAGTGATATTATTGATGCAGAAGTGTTGGATGCTGCGAAAGAGTTGAAGATTGTGGTTCGTGCCGGTGCAGGATATGATAATGTTGACTTGGCTTCCGCTACTGCTCACGACGTTTGTGTGATGAATACTCCGGGACAGAACTCTAATGCTGTTGCCGAACTGGCTTTGGGTATGATGGTTTATGCTGTCCGTAACTTCTATAACGGTACTTCCGGTACGGAATTAATGGGCAAGAAATTGGGTATCCATGCTTACGGAAACGTAGGTCGCAATGTAGCCCGTGTTGCTAAAGGCTTCGGAATGGAAGTTTATGCATACGATGCATTCTGCCCGAAAGAAGTAATCGAGAAAGACGGAGTGAAAGCGCTTGATTCTGCTGCAGAACTTTACAAGACTTGCCAGTTTGTTTCTCTGCACATCCCGGCAACTGCCGAAACAAAGAACTCTATCAACTATGCTTTGCTGAAAGACATGCCGAAAGGCGCTATGCTAGTGAATACTGCCCGTAAGGAAGTAATTAATGAAGCAGAACTTATCAAATTAATGGAAGACCGTGCAGACTTCAAATACATTACGGACATTATGCCTGCTGCTAACGCTGAATTTGTAGAAAAGTTTGCCGGACGTTATTTCTCAACACCGAAGAAAATGGGTGCACAGACTGCCGAAGCAAATATCAATGCCGGTATTGCTGCAGCTCAACAGATTGTCGGTTTTCTGAAAGACGGTTGTGAGAAGTTTAGAGTAAACAAATAATATTCAGAATGAGGAAGGCGGATTTTCAGGATAACATAGTTATAATCTGATTAAAAACAATCTGTCGCAGAACGTCTTTTTTAGAAATAAGTAGTATATTTGAGCCACAGATTTTATATAAGTCTGTGGCTCTAATTTTTTACAAATAAAATACTAATATCATGGCAATAATTAAACCTTTCAAGGGCATTCGTCCTCCGCAGAACCTGGTTGAACAGGTTGCTTCACGTCCTTATGATGTATTGAACTCAGAAGAAGCCCGCGCAGAAGCGGAAGGTAATGAAAAATCCCTTTATCATATTATTAAACCTGAAATAGATTTCCCTGTTGGTACGGACGAACATGATGAATGTGTTTACAGCAAGGCGGCCGAGAATTTCCAACTGTTTCAGGATAAAGGCTGGTTGGTGCAGGATAGCAAGGAAAACTATTATATCTATGCGCAGACAATGAACGGTAAGACGCAGTACGGATTGGTAGTCGGTGCGTATGTTCCCGATTATATGAATGGTGTTATTAAGAAACACGAACTTACCCGTCGCGACAAGGAGGAAGACCGTATGAAGCATGTTCGTGTGAACAATGCGAATATCGAACCCGTATTCTTTGCTTATCCCGATAATGATAAACTGGATGTTATCATCAAGAAATATACTTTGGAAAAGCCCGTCTATGACTTTATCGCTCCGGGTGACGGTTTCGGACATACTTTTTGGATTATTGACCAGAGCGAAGACATTGCGGCTATCACCGCCGAATTTGCTAAAATGCCAGCTCTTTATATTGCCGACGGACATCATCGTTCTGCTGCCGCTGCATTGGTAGGTGCTGAAAAGGCAAAGCAGAATCCGAACCATAAGGGAGATGAAGAATATAACTATTTCATGGCAGTTTGTTTCCCTGCCAATCAGTTGACTATCATTGACTACAACCGTGTGGTAAAAGACCTCAATGGATTAACTCCCGAACAATTCCTTGGCGCCTTAAACAAGAACTTCATTGTTGAGGAAAAGGGGGCGGATATTTACAAACCTTCCGGTTTGCATAATTTCTCTCTTTATCTTGGAGGAAAATGGTATAGTTTGACTGCTAAAGCAGGTACATACAATGATAACGATCCGATCGGTGTGCTTGATGTGACTATATCCTCCAACTTGATTTTGGATGAAATCTTAGGCATCAAAGATTTACGCTCCGACAAACGTATCGACTTTGTAGGAGGTATCCGTGGTTTGGGAGAACTCAAGAAACGTGTAGACAGTGGTGAGATGAAAGTGGCATTAGCTCTTTATCCCGTGTCTATGAAGCAATTAATGGATATTGCCGATACAGGTAACATCATGCCTCCAAAGACAACTTGGTTCGAACCGAAACTTCGTTCGGGACTGGTTATCCATAAATTGGAATAAGACAAGTATCATTTTATAAAATAGAGCGGTCGATTTGTTACAATCATACGGTAGATTATAACGGATCGACCGCTTCTTTATAAAGAATCAACCGTTCGTTTGTAGTAAAACGACCGCTTGTTTGTATCATCCCGAACGTATCTCGTCAATTGTCTGATCGCTTAATATTTCCAAACGATAAATTGAAATTTCCGTGTAAACCCGTATCTTTGCAACATGACTGCTGAAGATACTTACAAAACCATTGCCGAACCTTCCGAAGGTATTTATACAGAAAAGCGGAGCAAGTTTATTGCTATCGCCCTGCCTGTGCGTACTCTCGATGAGATAAAAGCTCATCTTGAAACGTATCAGAAGAAGTATTATGATGCACGGCACGTATGCTATGCCTATATGCTGGGAGCCGCTCGCAAAGATTTCCGTGCCAATGATAATGGAGAGCCTTCCGGAACGGCGGGCAAGCCTATTCTCGGACAGATAAACTCCAATGAACTGACAGACATCCTGATTATCGTAGTCCGTTACTTCGGAGGAATCAAGTTGGGGACAAGCGGACTGATTGTTGCCTATAAAGCTGCTGCTGCCGAAGCAATAGCTGCTGCTACGGTCATCGAGAAAACGGTGGACGAGGAAGTGACAATCATGTTTGAGTATCCTTTTATGAATGATGTGATGCGTATTGTCAAGGAAGAAGAACCGGAGATTCTTCGGCAGTCGTATGATATGGATTGCAGTATGACATTGCGCATCCGTTCTTCCATGATGCCGAAACTGCGTGCACGGCTGGAGAAAGTGGAAACGGCACGGATTCTTGAGGAAGACTGATTGAGACATTTACCTATCCCTCTCCCTACGGAGACTCCTCCTTTCCCGAAGGAGGAGAGTTTTGATAGAGATTGTTGGTGGAAGTGAGATAGAATATAAATAAGAAAAATATGTTTATGAGGAACAGATATAATATACTTTTCAGCTTGTTTTGGGCTTCTCTTGTGTTGGTTGGCATTGAAACACAGGCACAGGAGAACTTGAAATTTGCTCCAAACGACATACCTGTTCCCTGGTATTCGCAGAAAATCACAGGTTGTCCCTATACACACTGTTCGCTTGCATCCTCATTAATGGTATTCGATTATTTCAAAGGCATGACAGCAGACGCGCAACGAACCTCTTCGGATGCGGAAAAGAAACTGATTGAATATCAGCGGAACTATTTTTTTAAGAAACGCGCTCCCTTCCGTCGTCGTACATCGATAGGGCAGGGAGGATATTATTCTTTCGAAATAGATTCATTGACCCGTTATTATGAGAATATGATAAGTGCGGAACATTTCCAACAGAAAGATTACCGGATACTGAAAGATTATATCGACCGTGGGATTCCCGTGTTGATAAACGTAAGGTATACAGGAGCAACTCGTGGACTTCGTCCCGGACCACGAGGACATTGGATTGTATTGCGTGGCATTGATGATAAATATGTGTGGGTGAATGACCCCGGCCGTTCGCCGGAGATGAGGAGTAAAGGCGAGAATATTCGCTATCCGATTAAGAAACAAGTCGGCAATCCTTCTTATTTTGACGGATGCTGGACAGGCAGATATATTGTGGTTACTCCGAGAGAATGGATACGTAATCCTCTTTATGCACAAGCAGGAAAGTTGCCCCCATTGGAAGAAGTTACCCATATACAACCTCCTGTTGTGGCGTCCACAGCATTACCGCAGGTTATTAGTCAATAACAAACAGAATCAGTAAATAAGAAACATAAGATATATGGCATTTGAAGCAACAAAAAAAGAATGGTGCGAACTTTATACTTTCTTCCGCCTGTTGGCAGACGGAAAAGTTGTATTAGGCACGGCAGAAGCGAAAATAGGAGAAATGTCCTGGCCTATTGCAGTGATTCAACGGGAAGAACATGACGGAACGCGCCGGTATTATATTGAAGAAGAATCAGTCCGTATTGAGGGAGAAACGGGTGTTAAGTCCATGCCGCGTGAAGATTTCGGTATTGTTGCCGAT
>OMCN01000809.1_pt1 | contig 11563 bp, 10 predicted proteins | sample 1645061 | NCBI WGS metagenome assembly OMCN01 (sample SAMEA103958124, study PRJEB25191) | human gut metagenome | biome: human-associated habitat [ENVO:00009003]; feature: intestine environment [ENVO:2100002]; material: feces | place: Germany | collected 2013/2015 | reverse complement strand
TGGCCGATTTCACCGGAGTTCTCAAACTGATAACTCCGGTGAAGCCATAAAAACCTGCGAACGAATCGCAGAGGAAAATGGTGTAAGCAAGGCAACTGTACTTCGCGCATCGAAGTACATGAAAGGTGTTGAAATTGCTGAATCCCTGATTCCCGGTATGCGGGAGAAGATTCTGAACAAACAGGTAAAAGTCAGCAAGTCTGATATGCACCGCCTTGCACGAGCCAACTATGATGCCCGCGCACAGACCTTGCAGGAAATCCTGCACCCGGAACTGAAAGTTGAACCGAAACCGGATGCCGATGGCATCATCCGGGAACCGGGAAAGGCACCTGTAATGCCGTTTCAGAAAATCGAATCGGTCTATGACAGCGATGCTTACCCGGAAGAAGTGCGGCATGATTATGTCGCACTGGAACACGTTACAACACGTTTCCGCACAGAGTTTGACTATCTTCTGAGAACTATGCCAGACACAGCACAGCGAGAAGTCATTCTCGAAATCATCCACAAGCACAAGGAGTACCTTGCTTCTCTGGAATCTGCGCTCGCAGAGGATGAGCAGACAGCATAACAACAGGCACATTGTATGCTGTCAACAGAAGTCCAAAGGAGTGTGCGTTTGAACAAAAAGAAAAAGTCCACAAATATTTCCCCTTACCCCGATGAAGCCATCGAACGTCTGGCACGGGCATTCTACCCGGCCATCCTTGCCTGCTGGAACAGCGAGGAAGGGCAAAGAGAATTTGCTGCATGGCAGGCGGAGCAGGCTCATATTGCAACCAAAGAAAAACAGGAAGTTCCCACTTGCTGGGTATCCGTAAAACAGTTTTCGAAAAATGACACGGCAACTGCCTGTCAGGATTGGTTACGGAGTACCCGGCTAGGCCGAGGAAGCATCAAGTCCCATGTCCGCACCGTTAAGGTGTTGGGTATGGGGCTTTTTGCATTTCAGGAACGTATACACCTCTGGAAAGGTGTAACACACTAGACTTTGTACCAAAGTCGTGTGCCAAGGGTGCTGCGCCCCTTTGGAATCCCTGCTTACATCGCCTGTGGGCGATGTAGATTCGCCGCACAGAAAGCTCTCACAAAAGGCACACCCGGCTGTCTGCGGCGAGGAGAAGGCACTTCTGCGGAAGTGTAATAACCCACTATGACACTTTCATCCCTGTGGTCTGCAAAGTGTAGTGGGCTCTCCGAGGGGGAAACGGCTATATAGGGTGCGCTTCGGGCAAATCGCTGCGTACGTGCGTACCAATCTCTCGTACGCACGTACGCAGTAAAACGGCTAAAATCTCCTATATAGGGGTGTTCTTCTGGAAATCAATATGATATACTCAACTTAACCAACCATCAACTAATAGGAGGCGGTAATATTATGGGAAAAACTTTTGTGTGTAGCTTATGCCGTAATGGAATCATTGGCGGTGGTTTGTACATTGATGAACAGAGCATTACATATTCAACTCAAAAGCTCACAGTCAGTCCACTGTATCGCAACCTTGTATTGCCCATGAACGAGATAAGGGAGCTTTCATGGAGTCAGATGGTCGTTCCTGTTGCAGCAATTTCCATGAAAGATGGAGAATGTTATAAATTTATCATATATAACAAATCAGGATTTGAAAAGGCATATAAGCAATATAGCAACCACCAAGAATGAAATCACCTAGCAGGGTTTGGGGCAGGCACGCCCCAACAAGAAGCTGTCCCAAAGGGGCAGGAATTTTTCAAGAATTGAAAATTTGTGGCCACGGGACGATTCTTGCTCTCACGAAAACCCATACTTTTTGAAAATCCGCTTTTCGCAGCCAAAGGAGGATGCACCATGAAAAAAGAGATCGAAGCCTTTGTCAACGCAGCCAACGAGCAGGAGTTGGAAGCCGCATGGAACAACCTCTCGGCAGAGGAACAGCGAGTTTTCGAGCAGCTCATGGAGGAAGACTCACCCGAAGATGCACTGGCATTTTTCGCCCAGCTGTATGACGATGCCCCGAAAGAGCAGACCAGCGAGACTGTGAGCATCTCCGAAAATGAAATCTACTTCAAGCGGAAGCCCTTGACCGAAGAGCAGAAGAAACACGGCTCCTATGTAGATGAGAACGGCAACCTCCATGTCAAGAACCTGTCCGCTTTCTGGATTCCAGAACTGACCACCACGGAGAAAGTCGGTCACACCACCTACACCGTGACCGGCAGCTATGAGGGCAAGGAATCCTTTTTGAAGAAGCTGGAGCGCATTGTTGCCAAGAACGCCCAGCAAAAATTTGAAGATGAGGGTGCAGACGAATGACAACTGCGCCCAATTCTGCTATACTTGACCCGGTAACCAATCCTGTACTGACAGTTGCTCCACAGAGTAAGGAGGACACAACAATGTCTGGAGCAACGAATAAAATCACCGCACTTTACTGCCGACTGTCGCAAGAGGACGCACGGCTCGGCGAAAGCCTGTCCATTGAGAACCAGAAGGCTATTCTTCTGGAATACGCTAAGAAGAATCACTTTCCGAACCCGGTGTTCTTTGTGGACGATGGATATTCCGGCACGAACTACGACCGCCCCGGCTTTCAGAGTATGCTGGTCGAGATCGAAGCAGGGCGTGTAGGAATCGTTATCACGAAAGACCTGTCCCGACTGGGGCGCAACTCTGCCTTGACGGGTCTGTACACAAACTTCACCTTTCCCCAGTATGGCGTTCGCTACATTGCCATTAACGACAATTACGACACCATTGACCCGAACAGCGTAAACAACGATTTTGCGGGCATTAAGAACTGGTTCAACGAGTTTTACGCCCGCGATACCAGCCGCAAGATTCGGGCTGTCCAGAAGGCCAAGGGAGAGCGTGGAGTACCGCTGACGGTCAATGTCCCCTACGGCTATGTGAAAGACCCGGAGAACCCGAAGCATTGGCTTGTTGACCCGGAAGCGGCTGCGATTGTGAAGCGCATCTTCTCCATGTGCATGGAGGGACGTGGGCCGACCCAAATTGCGAACCAACTGTGGGCAGATAAAGTTCTGACTCCTACCGCCTACAAGTTGAGCCATGGCCGGAGCACAAACGCACCTGCCCCGGAAGACCCTTATCGCTGGGATAAAAGAGCAGTAAGTTTGATTCTGGAACGCCGGGAGTACACTGGCTGCACAGTCAACTTCAAGACCTATACTAACTCTATCTGGGATAAAAAGAGACATCTGAATCCTGTGGAAAATCAGGCTATCTTCCCGGATACACATGAGCGCATTATTGACGATGATGTGTTTGAAAAGGTTCAGGAGATTCGTAACCAGCGTCACCGCATGACCCGGACAGGCAAGAGCAGCATTTTCTCCGGTATGGTCTACTGCGCTGACTGCGGTTCCAAGATGCAATATGGTTCGTCCAATAACAGGGACTTCAGTCAAGACTTCTTTGATTGCTCTCTGCACAAGAAGAACGGGAGCAAGTGCAAGGGACATTTCATCCGGGTAAAGGTTCTGGAAGGACGTGTGCTGAGTCATGTTCAGCGGGTGACGGACTACATTCTCCGTCATGAAAACTACTTCCGCAAGGTCATGGAGGAGCAGCTTCGTGTGGAAAGCAGCGAAAAGCTGACCGTCCTGAAGAAGCAGCTTGCCCGGAATGAGAAGCGGATTGTAGACCTCAAACGGCTGTTCATGAAAATCTACGAGGACAACGCCAATGGAAAGCTGAGCGATGACCGCTTCGACATGATGAGCCAGAGCTACGATGCCGAACAGAAGCAGCTGGAAGAGGAATCCCTCTCTATCCAACAGGAAATCGAAGTACAGGAACAGCAAATCGAGAATATTGAAAAATTCGTCCAGAAAGCGCACAAGTACGTTCATATTGAAGAACTCACCCCTTATGCTCTCCGTGAACTGGTGTCGGCCATCTATGTGGATGCCCCGGATAAGTCCAGCGGAAAGCGGGTGCAGCACATCCATATCAAGTACGATGGGCTGGGGTACATCCCTCTGGATGAACTGGAAGCAAAAGAAAAGGCGTGACCGAAGTCACGCCAAATCTTCCCCATTTCGGGAGCTTTTGCAAATACTGTTTTATGGGAACTCTGCTCTGGGGAACTCCCTGCCTTACTTATCGTGTGTGGATTTTTGCAGGGTGCGTCCGGGTGGGCGCACCCTGTTTTTGTTTGTGCTTATTTCTTCAGAATCCGCATTGCGTTCAGAACAGCGATGATCGTGACACCCACATCACCGAACACGGCTTCCCACATACCGGCCATGCCGAGTGCGCCCAGAACAAGGAACACGCTCTTGATGCCAAGAGCAATCACGATGTTCTGCATCACAATCCGTTTCGTAGCCTTTGCAACATCAATGGCTTCTACAAGTTTCGATGGTTCATCTGTCATCAGAACAACATCCGCAGCTTCAATCGCGGCATCCGAGCCAAGACCTCCCATGGCAATGCCGACATCTGCACGGGCAAGAACAGGGGCATCGTTGATGCCATCGCCCACGAAGGCGAGTTTGCTGCCCTGCCGTTTCTGCTTATCCAGCATTTCCAGCTTTTCGACCTTCTGGTCGGGCAAGAGCTGTGCATAATACGCATCCAGACCAAGTTCGTCTGCCACCGACTTGCCGATTCGCTCATCATCGCCGGTAAGCATAACAGTTTTTTCCACGCCGATCTTTTTCAGCTCTGCGATTGCGCACTTGCTGTCCGGCTTCACTTCATCTGCGATCAGGATACAGCCTACATAGCTACCATCCGCTGCTACATAGAACTTTGTTCCGGCTGCATCGCAAGCGGCATAGGCAATCTTTTCAGATTCCATCAGCTTACTGTTGCCAGCCAGTACCTTCTTTCCCTGCACCATAACGCTGATGCCGTGTCCTGAGATTTCCTCAAAGCCAGAGAACTGCTTCTGGTCGATTGGCTTTCCATAAGTCGCAAGAATCGACTTTGCGATCGGGTGGTTGGAATAACTCTCTGCCTGTGCAGCATACTCCAATACCTGCTCTTTCTGGTATCCGGCTGCCGGAATGATATTTGCGACCTCAAAAACACCCTTTGTTAAGGTGCCGGTCTTATCAAAGACCACCACGCTCACTTTGTTCAGTGCTTCCAGATAGTTGCTGCCCTTTACCAGCACACCGCGCTTGGATGCGGCACCAATACCGCCGAAGAAGGTCAGGGGAATAGAAATGACCAATGCACACGGGCAGGAAACGATCAGGAACACAAAACCTCTGCGCAACCACTCAGACCAGCCGCCGCCAAGGACGAGCGGCGGAATGATCGCCAACACAGCCGCCATTCCAACAACGACCGGCGTATAGTATCGTGCAAAGGTCGTGATGAAGTTCTCGGTGGGAGCTTTTCTTGCAGAAGCATTCTCCACAAGGTCAGTGATCTTCGATACCGTGGATTCCCCGAAGCTCTTTGTGACTTTCAGCGTCAGCAAACCGCTCTGGTTGATGCAGCCGGACAGGGCTTCATCGCCTTTGCGGATGCTTCTCGGCACAGATTCGCCGGTCAGTGCCTTGGTGTCCAGCATGGATTCGCCATCCACAACGATGCCATCCAGCGGGATTTTTTCACCGGGTTTTACCACGATGATCTCGCCCACCGCAACGCTTTCCGGAGAAACGACCTGCAATACGCCATTCCGCTTAACGGTCGCCGAATCCGGACGGATGTCCATAAGGTCAGAGATGGACTTTCTGGAACGCTTTACCGCCAGCGACTGGAAGAACTCTCCGACCTGATAGAACAGCATAACTGCAACAGCTTCCGGGTATTCCCCGATGGCAAATGCGCCGATCGTGGAAACACTCATCAGGAAATGCTCGTCAAACACCTGTCCTCTGGTGATATTTTTCACTGCCTGCCATACGACATCCCAGCCAAGAATCACATACGCCACAATCAGAAACGCCAGTTCCGCCAGAGTCGGCAGCTTTGCGAATACGGTCAATGCCATACCGATTGCATAGACCACAGCACCCACGGCAAGCCGTATCGTGCGCTTCTTATCCTCATCGTTATAGACCGCCGCTTTTTCATCCTTTTTGACAGGTGCAGTCGCTTCCAGCTGCTTTTCCGACACTTCAACATCTGGCTCGTGGCTGTGGACGATCGTGGTAACGGTGTCCAGCAGGGAGGTAGCCACCGATGTTCCTGCCTGAACAGTCAATGTCTGGTTCATCAGATTCACGGTCGAAGAAGCCACGCCACCCAGCTCACCGACTTCTTTCTCGATTTTTGCTGAGCAGTTCGGACAATCCAGACCTTTCAGGAGATAGACCTTCGTCACCGCAGGTTCGGTCTTTTCCGACACCTCAACATCCGGTTCATGGCTGTGAACGATCGTTTCGACCTGTTCCGCCAGTGTTGCATCCGCAGACTTTTCTGACTGAACGGTCAGTGTCTGCTGCATTAAATTCACAACCGAGGATTCCACTCCCGGCAATGCTCCGACCTCTTTTTCTATCTTGGCGGAACAATTCGGGCAATCCAGACCTTTCAGGATGAATACTCTTTTCATTTTGACCTCCACTACGTTTTCTTAATTGTTCAATCGCTCAACTTAAAAGACAAAAAGATAATCGCTTGCGCGATCATCCTCTTAAATGCTCAAATCCCTTGTCGATGATCTCCTTTACATGATCATCCGCCAGCGAATAATACACGATCTGGGCCTCTCTGCGGAATTTGACCAGTCCGGCAAGCCGGAGTGCTTTCAGCTGGTGAGAGATCGCCGATTTGGTGACGCCCAGCAGAACCGCAAGGTCGCATACACACATCTCGCTCTGTTCCAGAGCATGAAGGATCTGCACTCTTGTGCCATCTCCGAACAGCTTGAAAAGCGATGCAAGCTGGATGTAGTCGTCTTTCGGCTGCATTTTGCCTTTTACATCGTTCACGATGTCCTCATGGATCACATCGCAATTACAGGTGTATAAAGAATTTGACATCAGACGTTCTCCTTGTTTTGTAGTTGAACAACCGTTCAATCATATTATATCTGCTCTTCCTCCGTTGTCAAGAGGAAAAGTTAGCATCTGCTTCCTGCGATTTGTCGTCTAACAGACCTTGACAGCCTCCTTATTTCGCATACAATATAGTTGAGCGTTTACTCAACTGCCGTATTTTGCGCAGAAGATTTTTCATTTGAACAACCATGCAATAAATAAAAGAGGTCTGCCTGTGAAAGGAAAATTCATCACTCTGGTTCTGACATTGGGATTTCTTGCCGCGTTTGGCGTATTTATGCACTCGCCGCCCTCTATTCTGGATGGGCTGACCGGTGCGACCCCGAAAGCGAAACGTGCCGCACAGATGGCCGCACCGCTGGAGGGCAACTATCTGTTCTGCATCAACCCTGCGCTGGAACCGTTTTCCGATGCGGATTTCCGGAATGATCTGAAAGCATTTGTTTCCGGTGAGACAGAAGTCCTTTCCGATGCCGGACTGCCGCACATGACGCTTTCGGTCTGCGAAACAGACTATCCCTTGCTTTGCTATGCAACGGCTCTTTGTGAACGCCTGACTGCTGCCGGAGCAGATGTCACGTTGAAGCAGTACAGCGAAACCATGCTGCGTTCCCGTGCAATCAATGGGCGGTATCAACTGCTGCTGGTTTCGGAAAATACGCTTGATGCAACAGCATTGCCGGATGCAGACATCCTTCTGCTCTCCGCAGAAGAAATGGAGGACCCCTCATGCGAAAACTGAACACCATTCTCTCCGTTCTGCTACTTTTCATCTGTCTGCTTCATGGGCTGATGGGCAGTTTTATGTTGCTGGGCATCAGTTCCGGGGCAGGAAAGTTTCTGGCATGGATCGGCGTTGGCATTCTGGCGGCGCACACCGTCCTTGGGCTTTTGCTGACCGCACAGACATTCCGGGCTTCCCGGTCCGGCGGAAAACTCTACGGAAAGCAGAATGCTCTGTTCTGGGCAAGGCGCACCAGTGGGCTTGCTATTTTGCTCATGCTCTTTTTCCATATTGGCGTGTTCGGCAGAGTGCAGGACGGCGTATACATTCTGTTTCCGTTCACAACGGTCCGGCTGCTGACGCAGCTTTTACTGGTTGCTTCGGTATTTGTGCATCTTCTGCTCAATCTCCGACCCCTTCTGGTATCGCTGGGCATCGTCCGGGATAAGGAGCAGCGCGGCGACCTCTATCTGATTCTTTCTATACTGGTGCTGTTTGCTGCCGGTTCGATCATTCTATATTATATCGGGTGGAACAATGTATGAAACACACTTTGGTGATCGTGGGTGCAGGGCTGGCAGGGCTTTCCGCTGCTTTGACTGCTGTGAAAAACGGCTGGACGGTAAAGCTGGTGTCCTCCCTTGCCTCCGAGCGGGCGCAGTCTGTTATGGCAGAGGGCGGAATCAATGCAGCCTTGAATACCAAGGGAGAGGAGGATAGCCCGGAGCAGCATTATACAGATACCCTGACCGCTGCCTGCGGACTTGCTGACCCGAATGCAGTCTGGGGGATGACGCAGGCTGCGTCCGAACTGGTGCGCAGCCTGCACCATCTGGGAGTACAATTCAACGTGACAGATGACGATGAACTCGACCTGCGGAATTTTGGCGGACAGAAGAAAAAGCGGACGGCCTTTGCACAAAGCGATACGGGAAAGCAGCTAATGACCGCTCTGATTGATGCTGTGCGCCGGGAAGAAAGCGCAGGAACGGTCGAACGCTTTCCACACCATAAGTTCCGCACCCTGCTGCTTTCCGGGAACATCTGCGGTGGCTGCACAGTGCAGGACACCTATACTGGCGAACTGCTGCGGTTTGTATGCGATGCCGTCCTGATTGCCACAGGCGGGCTGCATGGCTTATTCGGTGATACGACCGGCTCTCTTGCCAATACCGGAGAAGTCACCGCAGAACTGTTCCGTCTGGGCGTTCCGATGGCAAATCTTGAAATGATCCAGTACCACCCTACCACGGTCGAACTGGGCGAAAAACGGATGCTTCTGAGTGAGGCCGCCCGTGGTGAGGGCGGGCGGCTGTTTGCATTACGGAACGGGAAGCCGTGGTATTTCATGGAAGAAAAATATCCGGAACTCGGCAACCTGATGCCGCGTGACATCACCGCGCGGGAAGTCTGGACGGTCAGCCGTGACTATGAGGTGTTCCTTGATATGACAGAGCTTCCTAAAGAAGTCATGGAGCATAAACTTGCCGGACTGGTGGATGATTGTCAGACCTATCTGCACAAAGATATTCGCAAAGAACCCATTCCGATTTTGCCGGGTATCCACTACTTTATGGGAGGCATTCAGGTGGACGAGCGGCACCGCACTTCGATGCGGAATCTGTACGCTGCCGGTGAATGCTGCGCTCAGTACCATGGCGCAAACCGTCTGGGTGGAAATTCTCTTCTGGGTGCGATCTATGGAGGACAGATTGCTGCGGAAACTGCCTGCCGGGAAACAGTCAGTTCCCCCAATATGCCCTGTGCCGAAGAATCCCTTCTGCCCGAACTTTCCCCGGACGCTCAAATACAGATGAATCGTATTCTGCTGAACGCACTCGGTGTCGTGCGGGATGCACAGACATTGGAAGCGGGCATTCAGGAAATCCGCAAACTGTCTGGCACCCTTCCGCTTCTGGGCTGTGCCATGCTGGAAAGTGCCCTCGCCCGAAAAGAAAGCCGGGGTGCGCACTGGCGGGCAGATTATCCCCAACGCAACGATGCCGTTTACTGCAAAACCACCGTGGCACACTGGAACGGGCAGCATATCGCCATCAGCTTTGAATCCATCCCCGAAAGGCGGCATGATTTATGAACTACACCATCCGAATCAAACGGCAGGAAAACCAGCAGGCTTCACCCTGCTGGCAGGAGTTTTCCTTTGAGGGAAGTGCGGATACCTCGATTGCTTCGGTGTTGAACGAGCTGAATCACCGCAGCCCTCTGTGCGAAAAGAGCGGAACGGTCGTTTCCCCCATTGCGTGGGAATGCGGCTGCATGATACGCAAGTGCGGTGCCTGTGCCATGCGGATCAATGGTCTGCCTCGTCTTGCCTGTTCCGTTTTTCTGCGGGACTGTAAGGGAAGCGTTGTTACTCTGGAGCCTTTGAGCAAATTCCCACTGGTGAAAGATCTGGTCGTAGACCGTTCCGTGATCTTTGAAGCACTGAAGCGGACAAAGCTGTGGCTGGAAGGAGATGCGTTCCAGACCAGCTATACGCACAGCCAGCGGTATCGATCTGCTAAGTGTCTGCTCTGTGGCTGCTGCTTGGAGGTCTGCCCGAACTTTGACCCGAACAGTGAATTTGCTGGAGCTGTTCTGCCCGTCAACGCTTACCGTATTCTGAACGAAGAACAGGATATTGCCCATCAGACAGAACTCGCAAATGCGTATCGTCAGCTTTATTTTGAAGGCTGCGGAAAATCTCTTGCGTGCCAGGACATCTGCCCAGCCGGAATCCCGGTCGAAGAACTGATGTCACGTTCCAATGCCGCAGCGGTCTGGAAGCGATAAAGTGTAAAAGGGTATGCGGTTTATAGCCGCATACCCTTTTATGCTTAATCTTCTAATCCGTGACTTCCCGCCACATTCTTCAGATACTCCTCTGGTTCGCCGTTCAGAATCAAGTCTGCATAGCCAAGCGGGTCATTGTAGATGAGATAATCTAACTCCGACCTCTGCGCCATGGTCACGTCCAATTCATCCTCGACCCCAGTGCAGTCAATGGAGATCATTCTCCCATCCCGGAGCAGCAGTTCCACGCAGCCGGTGTCCATGTTGAATTTGCAGGTTCTTTCATCGTACTTCATAATCGTGTCCTTTCTGCCTTACGGCACCTTTACAGTTGTGACTTTTGTTATACGGTTCTTCTGATAAGGTTTTGGACACACAGCCGTCGGGAAGGAGCCTTCATTTTGCTTTCCGAAGAAAACAAAAAATCCGAACCCTTCTCCTATCGAGAAAAGGTTCGGATTTTCATGGTTTGGTGCACCAAGAAAAACCAGTACACATTGTGTGCTGGTTTTTCTTTTTTGTTTGCGCGATGGAAGGGGCTCGAACAGGGCGGCGGCGCATAGCGCCGCAAGCAATCAGCCCAGTGGGCTGTTGCTTAGCCCGCGGGTTCCAACGCGTAGGAATGTCTACCGTGGAAGCTGTGAATCGAAAGAGCTCATGGCTTTTTTGTTTTGTGAGCCATGGGTGCACGGTTTCTGCACGGTTTTTGCACGGTCGGTGTTATCCATGTCCGATTATGTAGGGCGCTGTATTGCATTGCAATCAGTGCCCTTTTTTGCATCAGGTGAGCAGGGCCAAGCGGAGCTTTGCCTTCATTTCCGGGTCGGCATCCTTGAGCAATTCCAAAAGAGCCGTCATGGAGATGGTGGGTTCGCCTGCAGCGGGTACAGCCTGCGGGCTGGGGGTGTCGGGCTTGGCATAGAAGCCGCTTTCAAACTTCTTGCCCAGCTCCACACGGGAGGACTGCTGGATATGGGCGTAGGTGTTCACCAGCATATCTGCCGTGGCGTGTCCTGTGGTGCCCTGAACGGCCTTCACATCGCCGCCGGAGATCATCAGCTGGTAGGTGGCACTGGA
>OMCN01000807.1_pt1 | contig 11579 bp, 10 predicted proteins | sample 1645061 | NCBI WGS metagenome assembly OMCN01 (sample SAMEA103958124, study PRJEB25191) | human gut metagenome | biome: human-associated habitat [ENVO:00009003]; feature: intestine environment [ENVO:2100002]; material: feces | place: Germany | collected 2013/2015 | reverse complement strand
ATACTTTGTGTATGAATTAGTTGGCTGATTTTGTAATATTTAATGAATGTCCCTATTTCAATATTCCATTCTCAGTCCAGACTTCATCCATTCTCCGGTCGAAAGGTTCGACAGGCAGCTTTTCGTTTACTTGAAAGTTATAACATATACCTATATTATAGGAATGAAGAAGAGGCAGTAATTTGTCATAATATCCTTTTCCTCTTCCCAACCGGTTGCCTCGGGCATCAAAAGAAACACCCGGTATAATGGCGAAGTCTATCTTCTCATACGCTGTAAATGCTTCTCCCGTCGGTTCCTCTATGTGATAAGCCTCACCGGTTTTCAGGTTTTGCCTGCCTGTATAAATACGAAGTTCCAACTCATCTCCTTTGACTACCGGCAGCAAAACTGTTTTCTGCCGGTGCCATTTTTCAACGAAGTCATGTGTCTGTACTTCATCATCCAATGAATAATAGAGCAAAACGGTACGGGCCGATGCAAACTTGGGATGCTGTTCCAGTTTCTCAAGCAAAGCAGCGGACTTCGTTATTAATTCGGTGATGCCGTGACGGCGCTTTTCTTGCGCTATCTGCTTGCGCAGTTGTTTTTTTAGTTCCTTCATCGCTTACTTTCGGTTCTATGGGTTGTTCGGGAGCTTTGGGAAATGATTCACCTTTATCCAATACTTCCAATGCTTTGAGGACAGTCTTGTCGCTCTTGTTCAAGTATTCTATATAAGCTTCCATGCCCAGCATGTTATAAATGATGTTTCCGTATAAATTTGTTTCAAACAGTTTCTGTGATTTATACATCAATATGTTGCGACGTTTTAGCCCTTTGTTCTCAGCGAAACGGGCGAATTGTTCCAAAATATTCTGATGCTTCAAATATTGCAGCAGGCTTTCCTCTGTTTCATATTTTTGCATTTCGGCACGGTGGTTGTCCGTATACTGGAAAGCAAACTGGATGGTCAGTCCGCGATTAACAGCCATGCGATAATAGGAAGTCATGCCGGTAGTATCCTGTGGTACAAAGATATCGGGCATAATACCTCCACCTCCATATACAGGACGGCCTAAAGAAGTTTCAAAGATTTGGCTTTGATCCTGTTTGATACTGTCTTGTGAGAAAAATTCTCCATGTTCGTAACGGGTCAGGATATCCATTTCATAATTTGCGTCATTACCTTTTACATACGGTTTCTGTATGCAGCGTCCTGACGGAGTATAGTAACGGGCAATTGTCAGACGGATGGCTGAACCATCGCTGAAGTCGATAGGTTGTTGTACCAGCCCTTTTCCGAAAGAGCGGCGCCCGATGATTGTCCCCCGGTCATTGTCTTGGATAGCTCCGGCAAAAATTTCGCTGGCAGAAGCCGAACCTTCGTCCATCAATACGACAATGGGCATTTTCTGGCTGCTTCCGGTTCCGTTGGATGTATAGTTCTCGCGTGGAGACTTGCGTCCCTGTGTATAAACGATGAGTCTGTTTTTGGGTAAGAATTCGTTTACCATCTGAATTGCTGCACCCATATATCCACCGGTATTACCGCGTAAGTCGATGACCACTCCTTCGCAGTTTGCCTGATTTAGCTTGGCTAATGAAATCAATAATTCGGGATAAGTCGTTTCACCGAATTTGTTTACTTTTATGTAACCGAATTTGTCATTCAGCATATAGGCGGCATCTACACTCTTTACCGGTATGTCACCACGAACAATGGTGAAATGTAAAGTTTCTTTTTCTCCCGGACGAAAAACGCCAAGTTTTACCTCACTGCCTTTGGGACCTTTCAGTCTTTTCATGGATTCATAGTTGGTGACAATTTTTCCTACAAAGGCACTGTCATCCACTTCTATGATGCGGTCTCCTGCCATCAGACCCACTTTTTCTGATGGTCCGCCTTGGATGACATTGTTTACATGGATGGTATCTTGCTGGATGGTAAACTGGATGATCTTGAGTTTTCCACCCTGTAAAACTTATCAAAAATCTTGTCCAGGTCTTTTGCCGGAATATAAGAAGAGTGGGGGTCCAGCTCACCTAGAATTTGCGGCATAGCATCTTCCACCAGTTCACCCATGTTCACTGTATCTACATATTGGTCGTCAATGATACGCAACAATGCATTCAGTTTGTTGGATGAAGTATTAATGATACCTAATTTGTTTCCTGAAAAGTGGTTGGCGTAAAAAGTTCCAATCAATATTCCGGTTACGATGCTTACTGCAACGATTACCGGCATAAAACGGGATGTTCGATTTTTGCTCATATCTTTATTTGCTATTATTCATTGGGATTGATATAGATTACTTCAATATTTGCGCGTTTCAATAAATCAAGCCCGTCTTCCAAACGGTATTTTTCTGAGTAAACCACACGTTTGATTCCTGCTTGGATGATGAGTTTGGCACATTCTATGCAAGGAGATGCGGTGACGTACATGGTTGCTCCGTCGCTGCTGTTGTTGCTTCGTGCTATTTTGGTGATAGCATTCGCTTCAGCGTGTAGTACGTAAGGCTTGGTGACTCCGTTGTCATCTTCGCATACATTTTCGAATCCTGCAGGAGTTCCGTTATATCCGTCGGAGATGATCATCTTGTCTTTTACGATCAATGCTCCTACTTGACGGCGTTCACAGTATGAATTTTCCGCCCAAATACTAGCCATGCGGATGTATCGTTTGTCGAGTTTGAGTTGTTTCTCTTCTTTCGTTTCCATTATTTCAGTCTTGCTTATTATGTGCAAATTGAATATAAGTTTTTTTCCCTTCGGGAGCTAGCAATAAAACATTGCTGTCACCTTGATAAAATATTGCATTATTCAATGCTTCTATGAACTCGTTGTTATAGCTTGTTGAAGGCGGAGTCTTGGTAAAGTTTATGTTTACTGTCCGGTCTTTTCCGTCCGCTTGCCATGTGCCTTCAATGGTTCCATTTTGTATGCTTCCTGTAAAAGTACCATCCGCTTTGAAAGTGATGTTGAAACCATGAATGATATCCAAGGCTTTTCTTCCTTCGGTTGCGATAGTCTTATCCGGATTGTGTGCCATTGCATTGTATTTGGGCTCTCCGTTCCGTTTGTCCCAATTTGCTTTACCATAGAAATCCACTACATGCCATGTGCCGCTTGCAAAGATTTCCTCTACATCGTCTTCATTGTTGCAACTCCATAAGAAAGGGAGTAGCATTAGTATATAAAGAATAGACTTTAGTTTCATATTGTTTGTTTTTTTAGTTGATGATTCCATTTCTTTTCAGCAAGGCATGGATACTGGGTTCTTGTCCACGGAAGCGTTTGTAAAGGGTCATCGGATGTTCCGTTCCTCCTTTCGAGAGAATATTCTCCCGAAAAGAAGCGGCGACTTCCTGGTTGAAGATTCCTTTTTCCTTGAATAAGGAGAAGGCATCCGCATCCAGTACTTCCGCCCATTTATAACTGTAGTATCCGGCAGAATATCCCCCCGCCATAATATGTGAGAACTGTACGGACATGCAGGTGTCTTCCACTCCGGGCAGTACTTGCGCTTTTTTCCATGCTTCTTTTTCATAAGCGCGGACATCTCCGTCAAATGTTTCCCGGCGGGTGTACCATGCCATATCCAGCAAGCCGAAACTTACTTGACGCAGGCAGGCATAGGCCACATTGAAATTGGATGCATCTACAATCTTTTGGATCAGTTCGGCAGGAATGGGTTCTCCCGTCTGATAATGTCTGGCGAATGTATTGAGAAATTCTTTTTCTGTGGCGAAATTTTCCATAATTTGTGATGGAAGCTCCACAAAATCCCAATATACGCTGGTACCACTCATGGTTGAATAGGTGGTATTGGCAAACATTCCGTGCAAGGCGTGTCCGAATTCGTGTAGAAAAGTGTTTACTTCTGAGAAAGTCAGCAATGCCGGTTTCCCAGCCGATGGCTTGGTGAAGTTCATGGTAACGGATACGTGGGGACGGCTGTTGACTCCGTTTTCTATCCACTGCTCCTTATAGCTGGTCATCCATGCGCCCGAACGTTTTCCGGCACGGGGGTGGAAATCTGTATAAAGTACAGCCAGGAAACTTCCGTCTTTGTCGAATACTTCATAAGCTTTTACATCGGGATGATAGACCGGAATTTCTTTATTTTCTTTAAATGTGATGCCATACAGACGGGTAGCCAGACCGAATACACCTTTCTCTACTTGGCTCAGCTCAAAATAAGGACGCAGCTCTTCTTCATTCAGATTGAATTTCTTATTTTTCAGCTTTTCTGAATAATAGGCCCAATCCCATGGCATCAGCTGGAAATCATTGCCTTCCATTTCGCGTGCCAATGCTTCAACTTCTGCCACTTCCTTTAGGGCGGCAGGGGTATAGGCATCCAGTAATTGGTTGAGCAGTTTGTATACGGCATCACTCGTTTCGGCCATGCGCTTTTTCAGTTTATACTCGGCAAAAGTGGAGAAGCCTAGTAAATGAGCCAGTTCCATGCGAATGTTTACCAATTGCTTGATGATGTCCACATTGTTGTATTCGTTATTGTGTGTACATTGGGTATTATAAGCCATATAGACTTCTCTGCGCAGTGAACGGTCATCACAATATTTCATGAAAGGAACAAAACTGGGAGCATCCAATGTAATGATGCTGCCTTCTTTTCCCTTATCCTTTGCTGTTTGAGCATAACTTTCCAATGAACTTTCGGGTAATCCTTCCAATTGTTTTTCCGTCAAAGCCAATTCGTAGTTATTTGTTTCTTTCAACAGATTCTGAGAAAAACGTAAGGTCAATATGCTTAATTCGGTATTCAGTTGGCGGAACTTTTCTTTTGCCTCACCGGTCAGGTTGGCACCGCTTCTTACAAAACCATCGTATGTCTTTTGCAGCAGTTGGGCGTCTTCACCTTTCAGTTGTAACTGGTCTTTTTGTTCGTATACGGCTTTTATACGAGCAAAAAGTTTTTCATTCAGACTGATGTTGTTGCTGTGTTCGGACAGTACGGGCATCATTTTTTCTGCCAATTCCTGCATCTCGTCACTGGTCTCGGCACTCATCAAATTGCCGAAAACAGTAGTTACGCGGTCTAGCAACGCACCTGATTTTTCCAAAGCAACAATGGTATTTTGGAAAGTCGGTGCTTCGGGATTATTGACAATTGCATCAATTTCCTCATTTTGTTCTTTCATTCCTTCCAACAAGGCAGGTTCATAATGTTCTATCTTGATAAGATGGAACGGAGCCGTGTCATGAGGGGTGTTATAGGGTTTTAAAAATGGATTTTTATTTTCAGTCATAGCACTATTTTATTTGACTTACAAATTTGCTAAAAAAAAGCATCACTATCCTCATTCTATTTACTTATTTAACAAAGTATATTAAATAGTTAGGTTAAAAATAAAAAAGCACAAGCAGAAATGCCTATGCTTTTCATTTTTATGGTTTTTTACCTGATTATTTATTCTTTTCAGTCAGTTTTTCCAACGCCGGAATGGAGATTTCCTTTCTGCTGAGTTGTACCAATCCCTGTTCCTGTAAATCATTCAGCACTTTTGACACATTGATTCGTGTCTCATCAATCAAACTCGCCAAATCCTCCATTTTGATTTTAAGGATTTTTTTTCCTTCGGGCTTCATGGAGCGCAGCACTAAAAAATTCAGTATTTTTTCTTCTGTATTACCTATGTGGCTGTTCCATAATTTTTCGTATGCCACTTGTGCTCTATTACTCAGAATATTTAAATAGTTAAGGCGGAAGATTTCGTAGTTGTTCAGTTCATTCAATACAAATAACTTGTCTATGGTAACTATGTTAATATCTGTACGTGCTTTGTAAGTCGCTGTATAGTTGGTTTGCATGCCGAATAATGAATAGGGCTCTATAACGAAAGGACTTCCAAAAGTTTCAAATAAGGCGTATGAATGTCGGTTATCGGTTGTTTGGGAGATTATCTCCCCATTTAAGAGAAAGATTAATTGAGTGCAAGGTGCACCTTGTTCCACAATGATATCATCGGCGTTGTATTTACGAAAATGTAGCTTTACCTTGCCTATGATATTGGTGAAGTCATTTTTACATAATCCCTGGAAGAGAGGGAGTTGTAAAAGTGTATCATACATTGTAATTTCCATAAGTTCTGTTGTTCGTTAAGTTATAGTTTAACATACAAAGGTAACGATAAAACGAGATTTATTATTTATAGGTGGAAGAACTTTTATTTTTTTTATTGTTTCTTACCGTCTCCTAATGTTTAAAAGCAGAATACTTGCGGACTGTATAAAAAATAAATATATTTGCATTCAAAAAAAAGGAGGAGTTTATGTTTGGATCATTTGATTTTCAAGAATTTTTAAGTGCGTTTATTGTGCTTTTTGCTGTCATTGATATTATCGGATCTATTCCTATTATATTGAATCTTAAGCAGAAAGGGAGAAATGTCAATGCTAATAAAGCTACCGGCATTTCTTTTGCTTTATTGATAGGTTTCTTTTATGCAGGGGATATGATGCTGAAGTTATTTCAAGTTGATATTGCTTCGTTTGCCGTGGCGGGTGCTTTTGTTATTTTTCTCATGTCTTTGGAAATGATTCTGGATATCGAGATATTCAAGAATCAAGGTCCTATCAAGGAAGCGACTTTAGTCCCCTTGGTTTTTCCGTTATTGGCTGGTGCGGGAGCGTTTACTACGTTGCTTTCCCTACGTTCGGAGTATGCTCCTGTAAATATTGTTGTAGCCTTGATATTGAATATGGTTTGGGTTTATGTAGTGTTGAAGTTGACAGATCGCATCGAACGTTTCTTGGGGAAAGGTGGAATTTATGTTATTCGTAAGTTTTTTGGAATCATTTTGTTGGCAATATCAGCGCGTTTATTTACTGCTAATCTGACTTTATTGATAGAGCAGTTTCAGAAAGCTCAGTAATATGCTGTTTTTTTACAGATAATAATGTCGGAACTCACCATAGATATTTTATTGGAAACCAACTGCTTTGTGTTGAATGGATATTAATCTGTGGTGAGTTCCGGTATCATTCCATTTGAATGGTAGCTGTTTGATATTTTGATACGCTCCTTTGGTGTCTATTTCTCGTTGATGATGAATTTCTTCATTCCGTCTGTAAAATAAGTTTCATATTTATCTCCTTCGCCTGAGCAAATAAAATAAGCATCCAGTTCAGGATGTGCTTCACAAAATGCTTTGGCTGAGTCCAGTCCCATCACCATGAAAGCAGTGGCGTATGCATCGGCACTGGCGCAATCTTTTGCAATGACAGTGGATGACAGGATACTATGTTGTACTGGATATCCGGTGCGTGGGTCTATGGTATGTGCATATTTCTTTCCACCTTTGTAATAGAAATTACGATAATTCCCTGATGTTGCCATACCTACATCACTAATGGCAAGCACAGTCTGTAATTCCTGGTTTACTGACAAGGAGTCATCTACAGGTTTGTTTATGCCGATACGCCAAGCGTTCATTTTGGAATTTTTGCCTCTTACCACTACTTCACCGCCTATATCTACCATATAGTTTTTTATCCCTTTACGTTCCAATAGCCTTGCTACTGCATCTACTCCGAATCCCTTGGCTATAGCGCTGCAATCCAGCATTATACGAGGGTCTTTTTTCATAATCCGGTTGTTCTGTAAATCTATTTTTTGATATCCTATCATTTGGCGTAAGCTGTCCACTATCAGTGAATCCACTCCTGTAGATTTTTTGAATCCGAATCCCCATGCATTTACCAAAGGTGCGACGGTGATATCAAAGGCTCCATGGGTTTCATCGGATATTTTCTTTGAGAGATGGAATACATGTACGAAAAAACTGTCAACTTCCGTCTTTTCATTGTGGTTTACGCGGGTGATTACGGAATTCGGATTGAAAGGAGAGAGGGAGTTGTCCACTTTCTTCAGTTCAGTTTCTATTTCTTCTTTCAGATTATCTTCGGACTGGTAGGTGATTTTGTATACTGTACCGAATACAAAGCCTTCATCCGTACGGAAAGGGGCTTGCTTTTTTAGAATAATAATTGTTCCTATTATCAGAATTGCTAGAAACGGCAATTGCCATGCTAATTTTTTTTTATTCATACCTGTATTTTAGTTAAGAAAGAAATAAATGTTCTATTAAAATTTTAACGCCGATAATAATCAAAACCAAACCTCCCCATAATTCCATGCGCAGGTTGAAACGCTTGCCGCAAAATACACCTATCAGACTTCCTAATGTTGAGATAACAAAAGAGGTAAAGCCGATGATGACAATAGGAGAAAGAATAGAAGTGAAAGAGTTTATTCCTACAAAAGCAAATGATATACCGATGGCCAAAGCATCAATGCTGGTTGCTATAGCCAGCGTAACAACCACTTTTAATTTAGTGGGGTCGAAGCAGCGTTTGTCTTCATTGCTGAAGCTCTCTTTTATCATACGCCCTCCCAAAAAGGCCAATAACCCAAAAGCGATCCAATGGTCATAATCCTCTATCAGGTGACTGAATCGGCTGGCGGCAAACCAGCCGATAAGCGGCATGACAGCCTGGAAAAGGCCGAAGAAGAATGCCATAATAAAAAAAGTGCGCCAGCAAATGCGACGCATGATAATTCCGCTTGTTATGGAAACTGTGAAACAGTCCATAGCAAGACTGATGGCAAGGAGCCATATTTCTAAAGTTGTCATTGGTTAAAATGGTAATTTGTATATTAAACTGTATGTTACTCCTAAGTTAGTCGAGTTGTTTTTTCCAAAACCGGGAATATACCAAGGTTCGGTGTGTTCCGCCTTTTTTATGTTCATGCGTATACGGTAACGTAGTGACCATCCCATGTAGAAATTCTTGTACACATTTACCTTTATTCCAGCCAGCAGTTCTGCCCAGGTTACTGTGGTCTTAATTCCGTCATAACTGAAAGGAATTTCAGGAAATCCCCATGTAGGATCCTTCATTGTCGGAGCATCTACATCGTATGAAAAAGAGGTGAATCCGTAACGTATGCCTCCATATAGAAAACCAGGCAGATAGGGCTTCTTGAAAAAGAAGTTGTAGTTCATGCCTATGCGGAAATAAGGAGCTGAGGCTTTATAATGTATATTGGTACCGTCATCAGTAGTGTCGGTGGTTCCATATCCAATTTCAGCTACGGGGACATAACGGTTTTTCAAATTGACCTCCACGCTGATTTCTGTACTTGTAATGTCACCTCCAAAAATTTTGCTTCCCAGGCCAAATATATCTACACCGATAGTAGTTCCCTGATAGAAGGGTACCTTTTCTTCCTCTATGGTTGTTTTTTTTTCTTGTGCCGCCAGTGTGGGGCTGTACAACAGCATACTACTCAGTAGCGTTAACAACGTAATATATGTTGAAATTCTTTTTTTCTTCATTATTGATGTCCGAATTTACAATCTCGATAGATTTTAGGTTATAGGTGGTGTATTTAATGTCTTCCACTTTATAAAACATCATGGTGCCACATTCTATATTCTGCAAGTAGGGGATATTTTGGTGAATGAGTGTGATAGTGTCACGCATCTTTTCCGTATAATGCAATACGTAGGTAGTTTTTGATGTATAACTCAAAGGCAGGCTCATACTGCTTTCCGCTTTATTGAATATCGTGTCATTCATCAATGAGTCTTTTACTACGGTTTCCTTAATAGTTCCATCTTCCAGTGTGTCACGTACAATCACATCGGTGGTGATAAATCCAGTGACGTCAAAAGCCGGACTGAATTTTACAGCTTGGTGTGTCTCTGCATCCAGAAAGTCGAAATGGGCAAAGGAATTGGTGGTAAGCGGACAATCGCTTTCCCCACAGCTTTGCATCAAGGTGCTTACGGTAATCAGGAGCAATAAGATAATGGCTGGTAGTTTCTTCATTTTAAAACTCTTTCTCTATTTTATAATTATTGCGTTCAGGAGCATTCCGGGCTATCAATTCTCCTATGAATCCTGCCAGAAACAGTTGGGTCCCCAAAATCATCAAAGTTAGGGCCAGATAGAAGTAAGGAGAATCAGTAATTAATATATAAGGTAAACCATGTGACAAGGCATATAGTTTGTTCGCTCCGATGATAATGACGGAAATGAAACCAAGAATAAACATCAATGATCCCATAAACCCGAAGAAGTGCATCGGCTTGATACCGAATTTGGATAAAAACCACAGAGTAATGAGGTCTAGATAACCATTGAAGAAACGGTTTAATCCGCCGAATTTTGTTTTACCGAATTTTCGTGCCTGATGGTGTACTACCTTCTCGGCTATCTTAGGAAAACCTGCATTCTTTGCCAGATAGGGGATATAGCGGTGCATTTCACCGTATACTTCGATGTTCTTTACGACATCACGACGATAAGCTTTTAGTCCGCAGTTGAAGTCGTGCAGGTTCTTGATGCCTGAAACGGCACGTGCTGTGGCGTTGAATAGTTTGGTCGGAATGGTTTTTGATAACGGGTCATAGCGTTTTTGCTTGTATCCCGATACTAAGTCGTAGCCATCTTCTGTAATCATTCTGTATAATTCCGGTATTTCGTCCGGGCTGTCCTGCAAGTCGGCATCCATTGTAATCACCACATCACCTTGCGCCTTTTCAAAACCACAATACAAGGCAGGGGACTTGCCGTAGTTCCGGCGGAATTTGATACCTTTTACGTTGTCCGACTCCGAGCGTAGTTTCTCTATCACTTGCCAGGAGTGGTCGGTGCTGCCGTCATTGACAAAAATTACTTCATAGCTGAAGTGGTTGGCATCCATTACACGTTGAATCCATGCGAATAGTTCCGGCAAAGATTCTTCTTCGTTATACAAAGGAATAACTACAGATATATCCATCTTTTATTCATTTTTCTTTTTACGCATCACGATCAATGCCGTAGGGATGGCCATTAGCATCCCGTAAAACATATTTTGTGATATCAGTTGAAATGTCATTTCCAGCGGGGTAAGTCCCGACAGTAAATCTATCGCTTCTTCGAATTGGTTCAGTGAGGTTGTCAGTTCGGCTCCGGCAGTTTCTTTGAACTGGTTTAAAATGGAACGGTATGCCTCGAATACGAATCCGCCATCTATATAGCGGAAGTAGATGTAATGCACTACCGCTACAAATAGAGAGGCGAACATATACATAAAGGTAGTGAATAGAAACGCACGTGAAAAAGTGATGCTTCCGTCACAATGCCGTTCTCTGAACTTTTTGGCAAATATGTATCCTAAAAAGGGTACTCCTATAGTCAGGACTATAAAAAGTAATTGTAGGAAAGGTATTCTCAATCCTAACGGGAAGAGCATGAATTTGAAGGCCCATAAAAGACCCATGCCCGTACCATAGCGCATGGCGCATTCCTGCAAAGTCGGTTTATAATTCGTCATTCTTTATTAATAAGTGCACAAAAGTACTTCTTTTACGGGAATCCGTCCTATAGTTATGGGTGAAAAATGTATTTTTTCTGCTAAAATCAAAAAAAAGTATTCGAAAGTATTGTAGTTTTGAAAATAATGTCTACCTTTGCACTCGCAAAACAAAAATGGGTAAGTCCTATACGGCCAGCTCCTGATGAATCCTCCAGGGCTTGATCGCAGCAAAGGTAGTTGGTTGTAGCGGCGCGATATA
>OMCN01000793.1_pt1 | contig 11772 bp, 14 predicted proteins | sample 1645061 | NCBI WGS metagenome assembly OMCN01 (sample SAMEA103958124, study PRJEB25191) | human gut metagenome | biome: human-associated habitat [ENVO:00009003]; feature: intestine environment [ENVO:2100002]; material: feces | place: Germany | collected 2013/2015 | reverse complement strand
CCGCCACCTTGGGAAGCTCCACCCCCAGGGCGTTGGCCACCGGCAGGGCGTTCTCCACAATGCCGATCTGGGTGTCCACGTCGGGGGCGATGTTGATGGCGGCGTCGGTGATCATCATGAAGCGGCCCTCATACTCGAAAATGCCGCACTGGCTCACCAGACGGCGGCCGCTGGCGGGGATCAGACCGGTTTCCCGGTTCAGAATGGCCTTGGCAAAGCTGGAGGTCTGAAGAATGCCCTTCATGGGGATGTCGGCCTTGCCCTCCCGCACCAGCTGCACGGCGGCCTTGGCGGCGTCCAGCTCCGGGCCGTCGAAGTCGACGATCTCATACTCGGCGGGGTCCTCGTTCATCTCCCGCAGCAGGGCCAGGATCTCGTCCTTCTTGCCCAGCAGGGTGCCGTCCACCACGCCCCGGCGGTGGGCGTTGACCACGGCGCTGAGGGCGGGCTCGTCATGGGCGTTGGCCAGGACGATGCGCTTTTTGTTTTTATGAGACAGGACATAGGCTTCCAGTTCTTTGAAATTCGTGAACATATCCGTTCCTCCTATTTGGCTTTTCCGTTTTGCCCCCATTTCCCGGGAACAGAATTATTATACAACCCTCTTTCGGCAAAAACAACCAAAATCACAGATTTTTTCTCCGCCTGTCTGGCGAAAAAAACTTGCCATCAGCGGCAATTTCCTGTATACTTTACCGTAATAAGGAGGGGCTGTCATGTCATTTGAAAAAATTCTGTTTTACGGCATCATCATCGTGGGGGCACTGCTGCTGATCGGTCTGACCTATTACCGCATCGACTGGGCCCGCCATCCGGAGAAATACCAGGACCTGGTGGAGCAGGCGGAGAAGGACGAGCAGGAAGCGGCCCAGCGCCGGGCCATGCGCAAGCTCAACAAGAAAAAGCGGAAGTAAAAACCCTGCTATTCACACCGGAGAACGCCTGTCCCAAAAGGGCCTTGCCCTTTTGGGACAAAAATTACCCCCCTGCGCCGAAACGCAGGGGGGTGTTTTTTCAGCCATTGCAGGGATATCGGACGATCAGTCCACGATATCCACGGATGCCTTGACGCCTGTGCGCTGGGCATAGGAGCGCACGACCGTGCGGATCTCCTTGGCGATGCGGCCCTGGCGGCCGATGACCTTACCCATATCCTCGGGGGCCACGCGCAGCTCCAGCGTCAGCTCGTCGCCGTTTTCCACCTCCGTCACCGTGACCTGGTCCGGGTGGTCCACAAGGCTCCTGGCGATGTAGAGCAGCAGTTCCTTCATGGTGCCCCTGCCTTACAGAACGTCGACCTTCTTCAGCAGGGCGCGAACGGTGTCGGTGGGCTGAGCGCCGGTCTTGATCCACTCGCGGGCGCGATCAGCGTCGATCTTGATCTCAGCAGGGGAGACGCAGGGGTTATAAGTGCCGATCTCCTCGATGAAGCGGCCGTCGCGGGGATAGCGGGAATCAGCCACGACCACGCGATAGTAAGGAGCCTTCTTGGCGCCCATTCTTCTCAGACGAATCTTAACCATGATGTTTTTCCTCCAAATTGTAATGTAATTTCAGATTATATAAATGCCTGTGCACTTATTTCAAACGTTTTTTCCGGCCGAAGCCCTGGAGCTTGCCCTTTTTGGCCTTGCCCAGGGTGGGCATGCCGCCGGGTCCCCCGAATCCGCCGAAGCGGCCCTTAGAAATGGACTTGGTGAGCTGCTGGAGCATCTCGAAGGACTTCAGCAGCCGGTTCACATCCGACACCTGCAAGCCGCAACCGGCGGCAATGCGCTTTTTGCGGCTGGCATTGAGGATGGAGGGGTTTTCCCGCTCCAGAGGGGTCATGGACTGGATGATGGCCCGGGTGCGGCCCAGCTGCTTTTCGTCCAGGTTAGCGGCGTCCAGCTGCTTGCCCATGTCGCCGGGCAGCATCCCGGCCAGCTGGCCCAGGTTGCCCATTTTTTGCAGCTGGTCCATCTGCTCCATGTAGTCCGTCAGGGTCAGGCGGTTCTTCTTGAGCTTTTCCTCCAGCTTCCGGGCCTGCTCCTCGTCATACTGCTGCTCGGCCTTTTCGATGAAGGTGAGCATGTCGCCCATGCCCAGAATGCGGGAAGCCATGCGGTCCGGGTGGAACAGCTCGATCATGTCCAGCTTTTCGCCGGTGCCCACGAACTTGATGGGCTTGCCGGTGACCGCCTTGATGGACAGTGCCGCGCCCCCTCGGGCGTCGCCGTCCAGCTTGGTGAGCATGACGCCGTCGATGCCCAGGGCCTGGTCAAAGGCGGTGGCTGCGTTGACGGCATCCTGGCCGGTCATGGCGTCCACTACCAGGAGAATTTCGTTGGGATGGACCTTGGCCTTGATGTTCTTCAGCTCGTTCATCAGGGCCTCGTCCACATGCAGACGGCCGGCGGTGTCCAGGAACACCATGTCGTGTCCGTGATCCCGGGCGTATTTGATGGCCTCCTCGGCGATGCGCACGGGGTTGGCCTGTCCCATCTCGAAAACGGGGATGTCCAGCTGCTTGCCTACCACCTGCAGCTGGGTGATGGCGGCGGGACGGTATACGTCGCAGGCCGCCAGCAGGGGGCGCTTGCCGAACTGGCGGCGCATCAGGCCCGCCAGCTTGGCGCCGTTGGTGGTTTTACCGGCGCCCTGAAGACCCACCATCATCACAACGGTGGGGCCCTTGGAGGCGAAGGTCAGCTTGGCATTGGTGCTGCCCATCAGCTGCACCAGCTCCTCGTTGACGATCTTCACGATCTGCTGGGCGGGGGTGAGGCTGTCCAGCACGTCTGCGCCGATGCAGCGCTCCGTGACCTGGGCCACAAAGTCCTTGACCACCTTATAGCTGACGTCGGCTTCCAGCAGGGCCAGGCGGACCTCCCGCATACCCTCCCGGACGTCGGCCTCCGTCAGGCGGCCCTTGCCCCGCAGGCGTTTGAATGTGGCGCTTAATTTTTCGGAAAGTCCTTCAAATGCCATAGGTGTTACTCCTTCAGCGCCCGGGCGCTGCGCGCGATCTCGTCGGCCAGACGGGTCAGTTCCGGGTTGTGATAATGCCGGCGGTTGACGTCCTGGATATTCTCGGCGGCGTCGAGAATGGCCTGCGCCTGCTGCTGCATCAGCAGGAAGCGCTTCATAAGCCCGGTTTTGTCCTCCAGGTCGGTCATGATGGCCTCGGCCCGGACGATCACGTCCCGGACCCCCTGGCGGGAGATGCCGTAATTCTCCGCGATCTCGGCCAGGGACAGATCCTCGTTATAGTACAGGTCAAAAAATTCCTTCTGCCGCGGGGTGAGGACCTCGCCGTAAAAATCGAACAGCATCGTCATGCGATAGGTCTGGTTTTTCACGATGGTCCCTCCTATGTAAAGTTATGATGCTTTACAACATGGAGTATCATACAGGATTTCGCCCAGAATGTCAAGGCGAAATTTGCCGTCCGGAACAAAAAATCTGCCCTGCCCCGGAATCGCGGGCCAAAACAGCGCAAAAAAGGCGCGGACGGCAGCGCCCGCACCCTTTTTCAGTTTGAAAAAGCCTCGCAGAGTTTGCCGCCCGCAGGCGGCAAATAAATTCAATCCGTTTTTTGCGGCGGCGTGTACGTCACAAAAAACACTTCTCAGACTGCAAACCTTTTGTCTTAAAAGGGCTTTGCCCTTTTAAGACAAATCTCCCACCATCGCCAGCAGGTCCCGGCGGACGGCCTCCCGGTCCAGGGCCGTGCCGGTGAAGCGGGAAAAGGCCAGGATGGCCTGCTGCACCAGCAGCTCCATGCCGCCGATGGCCGTGAGGCCCCGGTCCCGTGCCGCCGCCAGCAGAGCCGTCTGCCGGGGGTGGTATACCAGGTCGAACACCGCCGCACCCGGGGGCAGCGCCTCCAGAAAGGAGAGGCTGGCAAAGGGCGGAAAGCCCTCCATCCCAAGGGGGGTGGCGTTGATGACCACAAGGCTGTCCCGGGCCGCCTGGGGCAGCCGGTCCAGGGGGATGTCCCCGCCGTGCCGTGCCGCCGTCAGCAGACGGCAGTCCCTCAAAGCGAAGCGGGCCGCCCGAGCCGCCCCGCCGTTGCCGATGATCAGTACCTGCCCCGCCCGGGGGTCCGCGCCGTGGGCCAGAAGCCCCGCCCGGATGCCCGGTGCGTCGGTGTTGTACCCCACGGCCCGGCCCCGGCGGAAGCACACGGTGTTCACCGCCCCGCAGGCGGCGGCCGCCGGGTCCAGCTCATCCAGCAGGGGCAGGATCGCCTGCTTCAGCGGCATGGTGACGTTGCAGCCGTCCCAGGCCCCGGCCCGGGCCGCCGCCAGGAACTCCGGCAGGGTGTCCGGGGTCACGGTGACGGTTTCATAGCTGCCCGTCAATCCCACCCGGTCCAGCATCCGCCGGTGCAGCAGGGGGGACAGGCTGTGCCCCACCGGGTCGCCGATGACGCACAGCCTCATACCTGGGGTTCCTTCCCCGCCAGCAGGTTGATGGCCTCCATATACCCCAGGAAGCCGTGGCCCACGATCTGGGCCCGGCAGGCCGGAGCGGTGACGGAGACCCGGCGGAAGGGCTCCCGGCGGTTGATATCGCTGAGGTGGACCTCCACCGCCGGGACGCTGACGGCCAGCAGGGCGTCATAGATGGCGTAGCTGTAGTGGGTATAGGCCCCGGGATTGATGACGATACCGTCATACACCCCGTCGGCGGCCTGTATTTCGTCAATGAGCGCCCCTTCGTGGTTGCTCTGGCGGATATCCACCCGGATGTCCAGGGCGGCGGCATAGGCCGCAAGCTCCCGGCACAGGTCGTCGTAGCTGCCGGTGCCATAGATGCCCGGCTCCCGCTTTCCCAGCAGGTTCAGGTTGGGGCCGTTGAGAATGAGAATGTTCATGTCTGCTCCTCTCTCCATAGGCGGACGGCTTCCTCCGCCGCCTGACGGGCTGTGGGTTTGTTGACGGAATGGTGGGCGGCGGCTCGGTACAGGCCCCGCCGCTGCCGGGCCAGGCGGAAAATGGCCTCGTCATCCGTCAGCAGGGGACGGCCCTGCCGCCGCAGGGTGCGGCGAATGGCCCAGGGGGACCGGTCCAGGAAGATGACCAGGCCCCCGTCCCGCAGCAGCCTCCGGTTCTCCCGCCGCAGCACCGCGCCGCCGCCGGTGGCCAGGACGATGCCCTCCCGGCGGCACAGCTCCGTCAGAACCCGGGACTCCAGGTCCCGGAAATACCCCTCGCCGCTTGATGCGAAGATATCGGCAACGGAACGGCCCTCTCTCTGCTCCAGGAACTTGTCCGCGTCCACAAAGGGCAGGTTCAGGGCCTTGGCGCACAGCCGCCCCACGGTGCTTTTGCCGCTGCCGGGCAGGCCCACAAAAATCAGGTTCCTCACGACTGCTGCTCCCGGCTCAGGGCCATCAGCGTCTCATACAGGCGCTCCACCTCCGCCCGGTGCTCCGGGGCCAGGTCGCCCCGGCTGCGCAGCACCTGGGCCTCCCGCTCCGGGTCCCGCACCGGGAGACCGTGGGCCGCCTTATAGGCCCCGATGTCCCGGGACAGCTCCTGCCGCCGGACCAGCAGCCCCACCAGCTGCCGGTCCACATCGTCCAGCTGCAGCCGCAGGGCTTCCAGGCCGCCGCCCCGGGGGTCCAGCACCCGCCACAGGGCCAGGGCCGCTGCCGCCTCCACAATGGGGGCCGCCCGCAGGGCGATGCAGGGGTCGTGGCGGCCGGTAACGGCCACGGTGCAGTTTTCCATCCGGGACAGGTCCACCGTGTCCTGGGGCAGGGCGATGGAGGGGGTGGGCTTGAAGGTGACGGTAAAGGTCAGGGGCATACCGTTGGTGACGCCGCCGTTGATGCCGCCGTTGTGATTGGTGACGGTGCGGACGTTGGTACCGTCGGTGCGCAGGGGGTCGTTGGCCCGGCTGCCCCGCATATGGGCCAGGGCCGCGCCGTCGCCGAAGCCCAGGGCCTTCACCGCGGGAATGGCGAACAGGTGCCGGGCCAGCTCCGACTCCACCGCCTCCCGCCAGCCGGGGCCGCCCAGCCCCGCCGGAAGCCCCGTGACGGTGCAGGCGATCTCCCCGCCTACGGAGTCCCCGTCGGCCTTGGCTTCTGCCGCCTGCTGCCGGAGGGCGGCCTCGTCAACCACCCGGGCGGTCAGCTGGATATCCTGCTCCTTCAGCCAGGCCTTCACCATGGCGCCCGCCGCCACCAGAGGGGCCGTCAGCCGGCCGGAATAGGGTCCGCCGCCCCGGGGATCGTTGTGTCCCCCGCTGCGCACCCAGGCGGCGTAGTCCGCATGGCCGGGCCGGGGCTTATTCCGCAGGGCCTCATAGTCCCCGGACCGGGCGTCCCGGTTTTCCAGAACCAGGCAGATGGGGTCGCCGGTGGTGAGGCCCTGATAGACGCCGCTGAGAATATGGAGCCGGTCCGGCTCATGCCGGGCAGTGGCCAGAGGGCCGCCGGGGGCCCGGCGATCCAGCTCCCGGCGGATGATCTCCCGGTCCACCGGCAGGCCCGGGGCCGCGCCGGTGACCAGCACTCCCACGGCGGGGCCGTGGGATTCGCCGAAAATCGTGTAATCCAGCATTTATACTTCCTCCGTTTGTCCCCCCAGGCGGCGGTAATCCGCCCAGAAGCCGGGGTAGGATTTATCGGTGCACCCGGCGTCGCGCAGTAGCACCGGGCCGGTGCAGAAGGGCGCGGCGCAGGCGCACAGCATGGCAATGCGATGGTCGCCGCAGCTGTGGGCCTCGCCGCCGGTGAGACGGTCCGTGCCCCATACGGTGAGACCCTCCGGCTCCTGCCGGACGCGGCCCCCCAGGGCCGTCAGCGCCGCCGACACGGAGGCCAGGCGGTCACTCTCCTTGTCCCGCAGCCGGGCGGCCCCGGTGAAGCGGGTGCATTTTCCCGGCTGCAGCGCCGCCGCCAACGCCAGCGGCGGCAGCAGGTCCGGGATATCCGTCAGGTCCACGACATCCGGCAGACACCGGCACAGCGCCCCGGCGGCCCGGTCTCCCTGCATGGAGTCCCGGCGCAGGCCCGTGACCTCCACGGGACAGCCCAGGGCGGCGGTTGACCAGTCCGGCTCCGGCTCCATGGGAACCGGACGGAACCTTTGCCCGCCGGGGATAAGAAAGCCGCCGGGGCTTTCCTCAATGACAATGCCGCACCGCTCCAGCACCGCCAGAGTCAGGTCCACATACGGCCGGGAGGCGAGGGGGCCGGTCAGAACCAGCTCCGAGTCCGCCGCCAGGCCCGGCAGGGCCATCAGCAGACCGGAAACCAGCTGGGAGGTCCGGCTTCCGTCCACCGGGATGCGGCCCGGGGAAAGGGGGCGGGTGACCCGCAGACCGTTTTCCGTGGGCGCAAGGCCCCAATCACCCGGCAGGGGCCGGGACAGCAGCCGCCGGGTGCCGGTGAACCGGATCCCTACCTGGCCCCGGGCCATGGCCAGGGGCAGAAGAAACCGCAGGGTGCTGCCGCTGGCCCCGCAGTCGATGACCGGCTCCGGTTGGTGATACAGGGCCCACAGGCCCCGGACCGTGGCCAGAACGTCGTCGGCGGGGTCCGGGGGGCAGGGGAACTCCCCCGCCTGGGCCAGGCAGATCAGCTGCCGGTGCAGCAGGCTTTTGGAGGGCGGCGGCGTCACCGCGCCCCGCAAAGGGGCGGGATACAGGCGCAGGTCCATCACTCCACCTCCAGCAGGGACGCCAGGGGAACCGCCATCAGGCGGCCCGCCCCGGCCCGCTGAGCCACGGCGATGGTAACCTGATCTCCGGCCCGTTTCTTGTCCCGGGCCAGATAGTCCGCCGCCCCATCCCAGGGCAGCCGGACGGGAAGCTCCCACCGCTCCAGCAGGGGGGTGAGCCTGTCCAGCAGCTCCTGCCCGCCCAGCCCATGGGACACCTGCCAACGGAGCATCTGCATCATCCCGGCGGCCACGGCCTCGCCGTGGGTGTAGCTATCGTACCCTCCGGCGGCCTCGTAGGCATGGCCGAAGGTATGGCCGAAGTTCAGCAGGCGGCGGGGGCCGCCGTCCCGCTCGTCCCGGGCCACCACCGCCGCCTTATACCGGCAGCAGCGCTCCACCAGCCAGGGAAAATCCGGCTCCGCCGCCGCTTCCAGATGGCGGAGGATCTCCTCGTCCCCGATAACGCCGCACTTGATGACCTCCGCCATGCCGGAGGACAGCTGCCGCCGGGGCAGCGTACCCAGGCAATCGGTGTCCGCCAGCACCAGGGAGGGCTGATAGAAGCAGCCGATGAGGTTTTTTCCCTCCGGCAGGTCCAGTCCGGTTTTGCCGCCTACGCTGCTGTCCACCTGGGCCAGCAGGGTGGTGGGCATCTGGACCAGGGGGACGCCCCGCAGGATGGTCCCGGCCAGAAAGCCCGCCAGGTCGCCGGCAACGCCGCCGCCCAGGGCCACGATGCCGTCCGCCCGGGTGAAGCCGTCAGCCAGCATCCGGCGGCACAGGGACTCATACACCGCCAGGCACTTGCTGCCCTCCCCGGCGGGGAAGGCATACACCGGCAGCCCTAAGCTCCCGGCATAAAGGGACGCCGCAGTCTCGTCGGCCACCACGGCCCAGCGCTTTACCGGAAGGGCGTTCAGCCGCTCATCGGCCCGGCCCAGCAGACCCGGGCCGATGAGAATGGGATAGGACCGCTGTCCCAGGGATACGTTGATCTGACGCATAGACGGGCTTCCTCCGGCTTTAGTTATCCTCCACCAGGCGCTGCCGGCCCAGGGCGGCCCTGCGGTAATACAGCAGCGTGGCGGCGCTGCACACCAGCCATCCGGCGGGATAGCCCATGGCCAGGGGCAGCAGGGTATTGGTGATGAAATGGGACACGATATACAGATAGATCTGGCGGAACACCACAAAGGAGCCCAGCATGATCACCATGGGCACCTGGCTGTTGCCAGCGCCCCGGAGTGCGCCGGAGTAGATCTGGTTGATGCAGCACAGCAGATAGAAGGGGGAGATATACCGCAGCAGCAGGGTGCCGTAGGCCACCACCTCGGCCTTGCGGTTGAAGAAGGCCGTCAGCTGGGGAGCGAACACCAGCACCGGGACCATCAGCACCGCCGTCACCGCCAGGGAGATCCCCAGCGCCCGGCGGACGCCCTGCTGGGCCCGGGGGGTGTCGCCTGCGCCCAGGTTCTGCCCCACAAAGGTGGTGGCGGACAGGGCCAGGGACTGCATGGGCAGGAACATCAGCTGATCGATCTTGGTATACGCCGTCCAGCCGGACATACAGTCCGCGCCGAAATGGTTGATATAGGACTGGACGAACACGTTGGAAAAAGCGGTAACGGCCATTTGCAGAGCCGCCGGGATGCCCACCCGGACGATCTTTTTCAGCATATCCCAGTGGACCCGCAGCCGCCGCAGCTCCACCCGGACGCAGCTGTCCGTCCGCATCAGCACCGCCAGCACCAGCACCGCCGACACCGCCTGGGCGATGATGGTGGCCCAGGCCACACCGGCCACGCCCAGGTGGAACCGGATCACAAACAGCAGGTCCAGCCCGGTGTTCAGCACCGCCGACACCACCAGGAAATAGAAGGGCCGCCGGGAGTCGCCCACGGCCCGGAGAATGCCGGAGCCCATGTTATAGATCAGCAGGCCCGTGATGCCGGAGAAATAGATGGACAGATACGCCGTGGACTCCGGCAGCACCTCCGCCGGGGTGTTCATCAGGTCCAGCATGGCTGGGATCAGAGCCAGGCCCAGGGCCGTGAACGCCGCGCACAGCACCAGTGTCAGCACCATGGCCGTGTGGACGGTATCCCGGACCTTTTCGGGCCGGTGGGCCCCGTAGTATTGGCTGATGACCACCCCCGCGCCGCTGGACAGGCCCATGAAGAAGCCGATGAGCATGTTGATGATGGGCCCCACGGTGCCCACGGCGGAAAAGGCCTCGTTGGACACAAAGTTGCCCACCACCCAGGTGTCCACCATGTTGTAAAGCTGCTGGAACACGTTTCCGGCCAGTAGCGGCAGGGCGAACTGGATCAGGTGGCGGGTGATGCTGCCCTGGGTCATGTCCACGTCCCGCCGGGCAGGGGCGTGGGCGTGATGATGGCTGAATATCATAAGTGCAGTTCCTCAGTTCTCTCTTTTTATAGTAGGATAACACCATTTCCCGGGGAAATCAACCGTCCCCCCGGGGGGAAGCCTGCCTTACAGGAAAAATTCCTCCGGCTCCGCCGGCCGCATGATGGACACCTCATAGGCGGTGCGCTCCTGGCCCACGCCGTCCACGGTTTTCGTGTAGCCCCGGCTCTGGACCCGGCCCTCCACCGTCAGCCGGGAGCCCACCGGCAGGATGGCCGTCTGCTGGGCGATGGCGCCCCAGGCGATGCAGGGCAGATAGTCCGCCCGGCCATACCGGCGGTTCACCGCCAGGATCAGGTCGCAGATTTCCCGGCCCAGAGGCGTCCGGCGCAGGGTGGGAGTCTTGCACAGAATGCCGGAGAGCTGAATCTGGTTAAAGGGGGCCGCGCCGCCGGGAATCAGCTCCCGGACGAACACGGAGATCACCAGCCGGGGACCCTGGCCGCTGCGGTTGTTGAAGGAGCGCAGCTGGCCGGTAAGGGTCAGCACATCGCCGGTATGTACGGGGTGGGCCTCCAGCAGCGGCCGGGGCAGAATCACCGGCAGCCGGTCCTCCTGGCCGGAAAGCCGCTCCACCGACAGGGGGAAGCGGTAAAAGCTCTCGCCGTGGTTTATGTGGGACAGCTCCGGCTCTCCGGCGGCCCGCCCGCACAGGCGCACGCGGTTGAAGTTGTTGTCCATAGTCATCCTCCTCGTTTGTTGAAGCTGGTCCAGCTTATGCCGGAGCGCCTGGAAATAGACCCTTTTCAAACCGGGAAAAGTATGCGATAATAGCGGGGAAAAGGAGGAATTGCCCATGCGATACAAGGGAAAGGTCTATCGGCCCCCCAGCGAGGCCTACAGCCTGATCGTGCAGGTGACCTATGGGTGCAGCCACAACCGCTGCGCCTTCTGCGATATGTATGACGACAAGCACTTTGCCCTGCGGCCCATGGAGGAGATCCGGGAGGACTTCCGCCTGGCCCGGCAGGTATACCGCCGGGTGGAGCGGGTCTTTCTGGCCGATGGAGACGCCCTGATGCGGAAAACCGATGAGCTGCTGGAAATTCTGGCCATGGTGTACAGCCTGTTTCCCGAGTGCCAGCGGGTGACGTGCTACGCCTCGCCCCGGAGCCTCCAGGTCAAGACGGAGGAGGAGCTGCGGCGACTGCGGGAGGGCGGACTGAAAATGGTGTATATGGGCCTGGAATCCGGGTGCGACGCGGTGCTGGAGCGGATGCGCAAGGGCCACACCGCCGCAGCCATTGTGGCGGCGGGGCAGAAGGCCCGGCAGGCGGGCCTGGCCCTGTCGGTGACGGCCATTTCGGGCCTGGGCAGCCGGGAGCTGCTGCGGGATCACGCCGTGGACACCGCCCGGGCCCTCAGCGCCATGAAGCCGGAATATATCGGCCTGCTGACGCTGATGGTGGAGCCGGGAACGCCGCTGGAGCAGTGGGTTCGAGAGGGCAGCTTCCAGGTGCTGGGCCCGGCGGAGATTCTGCAGGAGACGGCCCTGCTGCTGGACCACATCGACAGCGAGGGCAGCGTATTCCGGATGAACCACGCCTCCAACTACCTGACCCTGAAGGGGACCCTGAACCGGGACCTGCCCGCCCTGCGGCAGCAGGTGCAGGAGGGCCTCATGGGCCACGGCCTGCGGCCGGAGAGCTGGCGGGCCCTGTAAAGCGGCAAATAACGCGGG
>OMCN01000786.1_pt1 | contig 11916 bp, 10 predicted proteins | sample 1645061 | NCBI WGS metagenome assembly OMCN01 (sample SAMEA103958124, study PRJEB25191) | human gut metagenome | biome: human-associated habitat [ENVO:00009003]; feature: intestine environment [ENVO:2100002]; material: feces | place: Germany | collected 2013/2015 | reverse complement strand
ATCTGCCGCACCTCGCTCGCCGTATCGGCACTTAGAATTATGCGGTATTGCCCTGAACCTTTTTGTGTGAAAAATTTACAAGGGAAAGATTGTATTCACCCGGTTAATCGGGTATAATATTTTACAGACCCATCCCTTTTAGAATACGCGGAGGAAAAGTATTATGATGAAGAAATCCACTTTTGGCGCCATTCTGGCGTTTCTGTTTGCTGCTGCCGGTGCCCTGACTGCCGCTGCGCTCTACCTGCGCCGCCGCGAAAAGGAATTGGACGAATACGAGCGCCTGTTGTACAGCGATGACGGCGACGATTATGACGATGACGACGAATATCTGCCCATCGACAATGAACCGACAGAAGCCGCCGAAGAAAAGGCTGCTGACGATGCTGAATAAGCCGGAACAGCCAGCAGAAAAGTGAAAATGGCCGGGCTTCGGCCCGGCTGTTCGTGTTTCTTGCAATCAGTAGTGATACTTATTAAATGATAAAAAAGGCTCAGATAAACCATAAGGCGCTGCTGAAAATAAGAAAAATGACGGCAGTGACTATAAAATCAGACTGAATTTCGATTTTTCTGCTGTGCCAAGGAAAGGGAACGCCATGAAAAAGCTCTTGCTGTGGCTGGTTATGGTGGTGGTTATGCTGGCGGTGCTGCTGGGCGGCGCCGGGTACGCCATGTACGCTATGACGGGCGATGACAAACTTCCCACGCAGCACCCCACTTTGGGCGATACGGAACTGGAACCGATCGGCTATGACTGGAGTGTGCCGGTGCTGGGCAATGTGCTGAACCGCACGTTTGAACAGCCCAGCACCCTGACGGTGCAAAAGCTGGGCGAAATGACGGAAGCTGCCCCGGAGCTGGTTTTGCCGGACTGGGCGCAGCGCACGACCCTTACGCTGAAAGATTCGGCCGGTAGCGTTGTGGTGCAGGGGGATGCCGCTGCCTTTGCGATGTATGCTTACCCCAAAAATGGCAGCTATGAGCTGACCCTGACCGCTTACCGCAACACGGCGGACCCCGGCGATGCCACCGGCTGGTACCGGTACTGTGCATCTTATACCATGAACATCCAGCCCAAGGCGGTGCTCAGCAGTGAACGCGTCAGCCAGGGCGGCGTGGCGGCACTGGTCATTACCGGCATTCTGGATGGCAGCGAGCCGACTGTGGAAACCGACCTGGGGGATGTATGGTTCCGCCCGGTGACCGGTGGGTATATGGGCTATATCCCGGTAACCTATAATGCCGAGGGCGGCCCCCATACCCTGACCGTGACCTGCGGCAGCCTGACCCAGGAGCTGACACTGAACGTGATGCAGAGCGAGGCCAAAACCGTGGATGTGGCCGCAGAGGCAGACATACCGGGCGCAGCAACGGAATATAAAAATGCGATCTGGCCCCTTTACACACAGGGCAGCAGCGAAAAGCTGTGGCAGGGCAATTTTGCCTCGCCGGTGCCCAGTGCGATTCTGGCGGATTACGGCGCGCGGCTGCGCACCGATGGGACCATTACCGGCCGGGCAACTGGCATCAATTATAACGCCGCAGCGGGTACCGCCGTTACGGCACCGCAGGCGGGTACTGTGGTGTACGCCGGAACGCTGGCGCTGACCGGCGGCACCGTGGTGATTGACCATGGCTGCGGGGTTAAGAGCTATCTGTTTGGGCTGGATGCCGTAAAGGTGCAGCGTGGGCAGAGCCTTGCCCGCGGCGAAGAACTGGGCACCACCAGTGAGGGGCATACCCTGATCTGGGAGCTGCGCATTGGCAGCAAGTCCGTTGACCCTGCTGCCGCCCTGACGGGCAGCAGCGGGCTTTTGTACCGCGAAACAATGTAACAAAATAGAGTTAGGGCAATACCGCATAATTCTAAGTGCCGATACGGCGAGCGAGGTGCGGCAGCTGCTAAGCCAAAAGCGCAGATAATACTGGATGTCTTATCGAGCATTTTGGCAACGCAGATGCCGTGCCGCAGCCGCCGGAGCGGTGCTTAAGCCGTCAGGCGGGAATTGTGCGGTGTTGCCTTAGAGCAACGATAAATCGCAAATGTTGGTGGAGAAAGCGATGGACGAAGAGAAGGTAACACAGACTGCGATGGAGCCGGCGCAGCAGCCAAAGCCCAAAGCCAGGGGCGGGCAGCGCACGCAGGGCAAAACCGCTCCAGGCACGGGGCAGGGCAGGATGGCCAAACCCCATGCCAGCAATAGCAATACTGCGCACCGCAAAACGGGCACGCAAAAACAAAAAAGCGAACCCCAAAATACAAAATCCCCGCAAGAACCAAAAACGCGGGTGGAACAAGCCGAGCAGACCGAAGCTGCCGCCCCGGAACAGGTGGCAGCCAAGCCCAAAGCGCCGCGCAGCGGGCAGGCAGGCGGCAAACGCCGCCGCAAAAAGGCTGCCCCCAAGCCGGAAGCAAAACCGCAGCAATATGTTGAGCCCCGGCCGGAACCCCCGGAAGCGCCGGAAAAACCGCAAACGCCGGAACCTGCCGCTGTGGCCGAACCGGCTGAAGCAGCCGCCGCGCCGGAAATGCCGGAAAAGGCGGTGCAGGAACCCAAAGCCGCGCAGCTGCCCCAGGCCACGGAGCCGCCGGAGCTGGAGGATGACGAACCGGAACTGACCCCGGAACAGCGCGCTGCAGCAGAGCGGCGCAAGGCGGAGATCACCCGAACGGTCCAGGTTTCGATTGAACAGATCGAGGATGCCGAAGCAGAACAGGCGGAGAAAGAGGCAGATACGCCGGAATCGACTGACAGCAAAGTGGGCCGCGCCGTGCGGCTGCTGATCGGCTGGCTGCTGCTGGTGGTGCTGCTGGCGGGTATGATCGCCGCAGGCGGCATATACTGGCTGTACAAAAAAGCCACGCCGGATATGATTCCTGCCGTTACGGTAACAGTGGCGGGCCAGCAGCTGGACCCCGTGGCGTACCATTGGCAGGTGCCGGTGGCAGGCAACCACCTTAAGCGTACCTATGCCGAGACACTTTCCAGCACTCCCACAGCGCTGGAATCTGATTTTGGTGGCGGCACCATGACGCTGCGGGTGACCCCGGCGGACTGCAGCACCGAAGTGACCGTTAAGGACGAGAACAAGCAGGAAGTGTTCAGCGGCAGCGCCCAGGAATTTGCTGCCTACCGCTTTACCACGCCCGGCAGCTACACCGCCAAGCTGGTGGTCAACAGCGGCGAGGGTTACCAGAGCGAACCGACAGTTTCGGGCCACCAGACCTATGAGTTCACATTTGATGTAACGATTAAGGCTACCGTGCGGCTGAATACCCAGGCTGTTACGCCGGGTGGCGTTGTGGCCGTAAAGGTAACGGGCCAGCAGACGGATACCAAGCCAAGCCTGACGGCAGAACTGCCGGATACCGGCTTCCGTGCCAGCGCGACCGGCGATGGCTGGGTGGCTTACCTGGCGGTTCCGCTCGAAACCGAGCCTGGCAGCTATACCATCAAGGTCACCGTGGACGGCGAGGTGCAGGAGCTTACCCTGAACGTGAGCAAGAGCGCCGCATCTTTTCGGGATTATACTTCCAAGTCCAGGCTGGTCACACCGTATGTCGGCGCGGATGATACCCCGCAGGAAGTGCTGGACCTGCTGGATACGGCATCGGATACCATCTACTGGGCGGACACTGGGTTTGCTTCGCCGTTCAGCGATAAGGTGGAGGTCACCCTGCCGTATGGCCTGACCGAATATGTCAACCGTACCCAGACCGAGCGCAAGAACAACACCGGTACCGGCCGCACCAGCATCAATGTGGTGCTTTCCGGCAGGTGCGACCTGATTGCCCCGGCGGGCGGCAAGGTACTGCTGGCGGAAAAATTGCCCAATGTGGGCAATACGCTGGTGATCGAGCACGGCGCGGGCGTAAAGACGATTTACTATGGCCTGCGCAGGCTGACGGTAGAAAAAGGTGCAATCGTGGCCCAGGGCGATGCCCTTGGCACCACCGACAAAGCTACCGTGGTGGAAGTGCGCGTGGGCAAAACCCCCGTGGAGCCGCTGCGTATCCTGCGCGGTCAGTGCGATGCCCTGCGCAGCTATTAAAACGGAGCACAACCAATAAATAGAAAAATTCCCCTGTCTGTATTCTTTGTGATGCAGGCGGGGGAACTTTTTTGCGGCAGGCGTTTTTGATGTTCTGACGGAACCATGCCGCCCACCCCGGCATAACATGGAACAAACGGCCAGATACAACACCGGGGGGAAGCATTATGGCGGCAGCATGTAATTTGACTTTTTGTGTGGTTGGGCGGGATGCCCGCCAACTGGCGGCGGCGCGGGCGCTGCAGAACAGCGGTTATACCGTGCTGGGGGCAGAGGGGGCCGGGCAGGCGGATTACATCCTGTTGCCTATGCCGATGGATGCCGAGGCGGCGGACCTTGCCCGCATCCTGCGCGCCGCCCGCCCCGGTACGCTGGCCCTTGGCGGGCGCATCAGCGAACCGGTGCGCAAAGCGGCGCAGGCCGCCGGGGTGGAGTTGGTGGATTACTTTTTGCGGCCGGAGCTGGCCTGCCTGAACGCAGTACCCACTGCGGAAGGGTGCCTGGCCCTGCTGATGCAGCTGCGCCAGCGCACGATATGGGAAAGTGAGTTCCTAGTGTTGGGGTATGGGCGCATTGGGCGGGCGGTGGCCCGGCGGCTGCAGGCATTGGGCGGGCAGGTGACCATTGCCGCCCGCGCGCCGGAACAGCGGGCCGCAGCGCGCTGCGCGGGGCTGCATGCCGCACCGCTGACCGCGTTGGAACAGCTTCTGCCGCACTTTGATGCGGTCATCAACACCATACCGGCCCCGGTGCTGGGGGCGGCCCAGTTGCGCTGCCTGCCCAGGGGGGCGCTGATCCTGGACCTTGCCAGCCGCCCCGGCGGAACAGATTTTGTAGCCGCGCGGGAACTGGGCCTGCGTGCGGAACATGCCTTGAGCCTGCCCGCCCGCTGTGCGCCCGAAACCGCCGGTGCGCTGGTGGCGCATACCGTGGAAGTGATTTTACAGGAGCGTGCCGCCACGGCCCGCAGCGAAAGGGGAGTGAGCTGATGAATTCCAGCCTGGAACCGCCGCGCACGGTGGTGTTTGCCCTGTGTGGCAGCTTTTGCACATTTGAAACGGTTCTGCCGCAAATCATCCGCCTGCGCGCCTGCGGGTGGGAAGTACTGCCGATGCTGAGCTATGCGGCGTCGGCGCTGGATACCCGCTTTGGCCGCGCGGCAGATTGGAAGCAGCGCCTGGAGGAAGCCACCGGCCACCGCCCGCTGGAGGATCTGCGGGAAGCGGAACCCCTTGGCCCCAAGCATATGGCACAGGCACTTGTCATTGCTCCCTGTACCGGCACAACGATGGCGCTGCTGGCGGCGGGCATCAGCGCAACGCCGGTCACGCTGGCGGCCAAAAGCATGCTGCGCGGCGGCAGGCCGGTGGTGATCGGGGTATCCACCAACGATGGGCTTTCCGGCAGCGTGGGAGCGCTGGCGGCGCTGCTGCAGCGCAAAAATTATTATTTCATTCCCTTTGGCCAGGACGACAGCTACAAAAAGCCCTGCAGCCTGAAAGCGGATTTTACCCAACTGCCGGATACGCTGGAAGCCGCTCTGCGCGGGGTGCAGCTGCAGCCGATTTTGCTGTAAAACCCGTGGAACAGAGCTGTTTTGTGCGGGTGCGGCATATGATAGAAAAGGGCGCTTTGGTGTGGGAACAAAGAGGGGCGGTGCGGCAATGGAATATATCGAAGTAACAGGCGGGAACCCGCTGCGGGGGAGCATCCGCCCGGCAGCGGCCAAAAACAGTGTGCTGCCCCTTTTGGCGGCAACGCTGCTGTGTGCGCAGCCCTGCACCCTGCGCCGGGTGCCCCTGCTGCGGGATGTGCAGACCAGTTTGGATCTGCTGCGGGCTGTGGGCAGTGGGGCGGCCTGGGCCGGGCAGGACCTTGTCACCCAGCCAGCCCGGCAGATCAGCGGGCGGGTGCCCACGGCGTTGGCGGGGGCTATGCGGGGGTCGGTGTTTTACCTGGCACCGCTGTTGACCCGCGCGGGCTGGGCAGAGCTGCCGCTGCCCGGCGGGTGCAGACTGGGGCCGCGGCCCATTGATATCCACCTGGCCGGGCTGACGGCCATGGGGGCACAGGTGTGCGCGGCGGCAGAGTGCGTGGTGCTGCGCCGCCACGGCGTTTTGCGTGGTACGGATTTTGCTCTGCGCCTGCCCAGCGTGGGAGCAACCCTGACCCTGATGCTGGCAGCTTGCTGTGCGGCGGGCGTTACCACCCTGCGCGGTGCGGCGTGCGAGCCGGAAATTGCGGATACCGCCGCTTTTTTGAACGCCTGCGGGGCAAAGATCACGGGGGCGGGTACGCCGGTGGTCTGCATCCGAGGTACCGGCGGTGAGCTGTTGGACGGCTGTGTGCATACCGTGCTGCCGGACCGCATTGCCGCAGCGACTTATGCGGCAGCCGCCGCCATTGCAGGCGGGCGGGTGACGGTAACGCAGTGCAGTCCGGTGTGGCTGGCGGCGTTTCTGGACTTTTTGCAGGGCAGCGGCTGCGAGGTTGCCCGCGGGGAAAATGAGTTTAGCATCACGCGGGATCAGGATACAAAGCTGCGCGGCGGTCAGGAACTTGTAGCGGCTGCTTACCCTGGCCTTGCCACAGATACTGCCCCGCTGGCTGCAGCGGTGCTGCTGGGGGCGGAGGGAGCATCCCGCATTTATGACGGCCTGTTCCAAAACCGCTTTGCCTGTGCGCAGGGCTTTGCCGCCCTGGGGGCTGATGCCCGCAGCGAGGGACGGCTGCTGTACCTTGGCGGCAGCGCAAAACTGCATGGTGCCACTGTGACTGCACCAGACCTGCGGGGCGGGGCAGCACTGGTGCTGGCGGGCCTTGGTGTGGGGGACGGGAGCTGCGTGCGGGTGCTGGATGCCGGACATATCCGGCGCGGCTATGCCGACCTGGCGGGGGATCTGCGCCGCCTGGGGGCCGACTGCCGGGCAGGCCGCACCGGGACAGAAGCTGGCAGACAGACGAAAAAACTGTAAAAATATTGTCATAATTCACCAAAGCTCCGCAAAACCTGCGGGGCTTTTTGTGATACCCACAAATGTGAACATCTATTTTTTGGCTTTTTAGCGTGTGGGTATTGAAATTATTTGCAGAATTTGTTATTCTTATAAACAGTTATATGCGATATCTTAGGAAGAGCTGGCTGCACCGCAACGCGCGTAAGCAAAGTTTGGGGTGTGGGGCGGCGCTTCCTTTATGGGGGTCAGTGTGTCCGCTGGCGGAAATCCGGCCCTGTTGCATTTGCAATTTTATATTCTTTAGGGGGATACACTTATGGCGTTCGTTCTCGATGAAGAGATGCAGAATGTAACCAACATTAAGGTTATCGGTGTTGGCGGCGGCGGCGGCAATGCTGTGAACCGCATGGTTGAAGCTGGCCTGAATGGCGTTGAATTTGTAGCAATGAATACCGACCAGCAGGCACTGGTCAACTCCAAGGCTACCCAGAAGGTTCAGCTTGGCGCAAAGCTGACCAAGGGCCGCGGCGCTGGTGCTGACCCGGAGGTCGGCCAGCGTGCAGCGGAGGAAAGCAAGGATGAGATCGCCAATGCACTGAAAGGTGCCCAGATGGTGTTCATCACCGCTGGCATGGGCGGCGGCACCGGCACCGGCGCTGCACCGGTCGTGGCCGAAACGGCCCATGACTTGGGCATCCTGACCGTCGGTATTGTCACCAAGCCCTTTGCCTTTGAGGGCAAGCGTAAGATGAGCATGGCCGAACAGGGTATTGCCAACCTGATGATGCATGTAGACAGCCTGATCGTGATCCCGAACGAGCGGCTGAAGCTCATCAGCCAGGAAAAGATCACCCTGATGAACGCTTTTGAAGCAGCCGATAACGTGCTGCGCCAGGGCGTTGAGAGCATCTCCAGCCTGATCAATGTTCCCGCTTTCATCAACCTCGACTTTGCTGACGTCCGTTCCATCATGAAGGATGCCGGCTTTGCCCACATGGGCGTTGGCGTTGCCAAGGGTGCAGGCAAGGCAGAAAACGCTGCCAAGGCTGCAATCTCCAGCCCGCTGCTGGAAACCAGCATTGCCGGTGCACGCGGCGTTATCATCAACATTACCTCCAGCCCGGATATCGGCCTGGACGATGTTGAGACTGCTGCTTCCATGATCACCCAGAGCGCACATCCCGATGCGAACATCATTTGGGGTACTGCGTTTGACGAGCGCCTGCAGGATGAGATGAGCATTACCGTCGTGGCTACCGGCTTTGAAAGCACGCCTGGCGTGGACGAGCCCATCCAGGCTGTTGTGAACGCCCAGCGCGCTGCAGCAGGCGCTGCACCTGCTGCTGCCCCGGCTGCACCGCGCCCGGCCGCTGCACCCGCTCCGGCTCCGGCCCCGGCCGCTGATCCGGTCATCCCCAACCCGGTATTCAGCAATGTGTTCAACCCCAATGTTGACACCCCGGTTTCCACCGCCCCCGCTGCCAAGGAAGATGACAGCAACGAAGATGACGGTGATTACTTCAACGATCTGCTCAGCATCCTGAACAAGCGTTCCTGATCGCTGCGCGTTCTCTATCCTTTGCGGCTGCGGGCAGGCATGCTCGCATAAAAAACAAAACGGCCCGCTGACCAGTTTAGGAGGAAAGCTATGCCCAGCAGTCAAACCTTATCAGCCCTGCAGGAAAAAGGGTTCCGAACCACGTTCCGGGGCTTTGATAAAAATGATGTGCTGGCTTACCTCAATGCACTGGACAACGAAAACCGGCAGCACAGCGCAGAGCAGGAAGAGCAGATTGCCCAGCTGCAGGCCCAGCTGGATAAAATGCGCTCTGAACAGTCCGCTGCACGTGCCTGTGTGGAAAAGCTGCAAAGCGATCTTTCAGCCGCTAACCAGCGCGCCGAAGCTGCGGAAAAATCGGCTGCCGAGGTGGTCGCCCGTGCCAAATCGGTAGAAGAGCGCGCCACGGCAAACCTGAGCCGCAATAAAGAAAATCAGCAGGCTGTGGTGGAATGGCAGTTCCGTTGCCGCGATCTGCAAAAACAGATCGACGAGTACGAAAAGCAGATTGCTGAATACGAGGCGATGATCCCCAAAGGCGGTATGCCTGCCCCCAAGCAGGAACCGGCCCCCGCACCTCAGCCTACCCCGCAGGAAAAGCCGGAACCGGCCCCGGAACCGAAGGCACCCCAGGCTGATGTGACCGAGGAAGCCCGCATTGAGGCCCGTCAGATTTTGATGGAAGCCCGCCTGAAAGCCGATGCGGCCGAAGAACGCCTGAAACAGCAGGCTGAAGAGCAGCAGGGCCGCATGACAGAGCATGCCCGCGATTTGGCCGCAAGCCTTGCCATGCTGCGTGAGCGGGTGACCCGCGTGGATGAACGTCTGAGCGCCGCCACTGCGGACCTGGATGATGCCACCACGGCAATTTATCAGGCACTGGATGCAACCGGTGCAGATTTTGAAGCCTTTGGTGCGGAGCTGCGCCACTTTGGAGAGAACACCGCAAAGGAAAATTGCCCCGCTGCCCAGGCAAAGGTGCGCCATAATAAGTCTGCTCAGCCAGCTGCCAAACGGGTGCGCCCTGTGCGCAGCCAGCCGCAGGTGCAGGCCAATAATGCAAACACCCACCGCCTGCGCCGCGCAGGTGATACCCGCCGCAGTGTGAGCCAGGACCTGAATGCCGAGCTGGAACGTTTGAATCAGCCGGCGGCCGCAAGAAAGTAAATACATAACCCGGCAGCCCGCGGAGCCTTGGTTTCGCGGGTTGCTTTTGTATTTGACCTGCAAAGTGTGGAAGTGCCGGATGTCCGCAGTGTTGTGTGACTGCGTGGAGTGTAACTGTTCCCCCCTGTGAAATAAGCCGCATAAGGGTTGTACAAGAGCAGGACAACACGAACAAAATAAATATTTTGTATAAAACGATTTTATATAAACAAATTGTATAAACAAATAAAGGGCGAAAGGAGGCCCCCGATGGGAAAAATTCAGTTCCCGAACCTTCGCGCACTCCCGGCCGGCCCACGCTGGCTGGCGTATGGCGTGCTGCTGCTGTGTGCCATTCTGGTGGGCGGTGTGATCACAGCCTATGGCGGCATGCTGCTGGTGGTGCTGATGTGGGCTGTCTGCATGGGCGGGCTGTGCCTGCTGCTGCACTTTACCTGGCAGACGGTGTTCCCCGGTCAGAGGGTAGCACAGGATAAAACGTTCCTGCGCAGTTGGCTGGCTGGCTCCGCTGTGGGCGTTGCGGTCATCGCTGCACTGGTGTGCTACCGCCAAACGGTGTACAGTGATGACGCGATCAACTATTTTGCCAAGCAGACACTGCTGTTCGGCAGCTTTGGTCAAAGCGGATTTTACGGCATTCATGTGCTGCTGGAAAGCCTGTTGACGGCGGACTATAAGATGTTCATGAATCTCTTTATCAGTGTGCCGTATCTCTTTACCGGGCGCAGCATCAATGCGTTTATGGTGTGCTATGCCATCACCTGCTTTGTGCCCATGTGGTTTGCGCTGCTGATGGGCGCAAAATACCTGGCCCAGCAGTTGCCCGCTTGCCATACGGCGCTGTATTACCCGCTGTGTATGGCGGTTATGGTGCTGTGGCCCATGTTTTTGTGGCCTGCCACCCACGGCATGCCGGATGCCTTTGGCCTGACTTTTGCCGCAGTGATCGCCCTGCTGTGCGCGGATTACCGGTTTGAAACGCTGCCCTGGCCGCGGCTGTTGGCGATTTTTGCTGCAACGTTTGCCCTGATCCTGACCCGGCGCTGGTACATGTTCTGGATCTTGGCGTTTTATGCTGTGTATGTGCTGGCGGTGCTGGTGGGGGCGGTGCGCCGCAAAACGCTGGGGAGTACCCTCAAACATATGCTGCTGTTCGGCGTGCCCAGCGCTGTGATCATCGTGGGGGCGCTGCTGCCCACCTTCAAAACCATCCTGACAACCGACTACGCCGATATTTACGGCGCTTACTACGGCGGCGGCTTTGGCAACAACTGCCTGGGCCAGCTGCGCACCCAGGGACTGATCTGGCTGGTGCTCTGCGCGGCAGGCTTGGTGTGGCTGCTGCACCCGTGCACAGGCTATTGTAGCCGCCGCGGCCAGCCTGGGGGCGATGGTGCTGTTTACCCGTACCCAGTCCCTGGGCGACCACCAGAGCCTGATCCTTGCGCCTTTTTACTTGTTGATGCTGTTTGGCCTGTGCGCCAAATTGACCCAGCAAAAGGCAAAGCCCTGGCTGCGCAATGCTGCGGCGGGTGTTCTGGCCGTATTTTTGGTGGTCAACTTCGGCAACGCCCTGCGTCTGCCCGGTAAAAACGTGCAGACCCTGGCCCTGAGCAGCGAAAGCCTGGACCTGACCCGCCGCACCGACCTGGCCCAGATGCGCGCCGTGACAGATTTTGTGCTGGAGCATTGCACCGAGGACCAGACCGTTTACATCAATATGGATTCCAATGGTTACAGCGGCACTACCTTTGCCTACAGTGACCCGGCCCACCCCCAGTTGCAAACGATGATCCTGTGGGAGAGCAGTGTGCCCTCCACCCATGGCTTCCCCACGGGAATCTGGACGTCAGAATATGTGATGGTGACCGATCGTGTGGATGAGGGCGGCATTGTCGGCCCCATCAACGCAGCGCTGCGCACCCAAAGCCCTGCTGCCGTCCATTATGAGTATGTGACCGAGTTCCCGCTGGACGGCATTACCCTGTATTGCTACCGCCGCACAGCCCGGCCGGATGCAGAGGAAGCCGATTACTTCAAGCAGGTGTTTGCCGAATACGACGCCCGCTGGCCGGAAATCTTCAGCCAGAGAATTGACGAATATGTGCAAAGCGTGCAGTAAGCAATAAGGGCAATACCGCATAATTCTAAGTGCCGATACGGCGAGCGAGGTGCGGC
>OMCN01000776.1_pt1 | contig 12080 bp, 8 predicted proteins | sample 1645061 | NCBI WGS metagenome assembly OMCN01 (sample SAMEA103958124, study PRJEB25191) | human gut metagenome | biome: human-associated habitat [ENVO:00009003]; feature: intestine environment [ENVO:2100002]; material: feces | place: Germany | collected 2013/2015 | reverse complement strand
AGTCGGGGCTTTGTGCTTAAAAAAAAGAAGGTGCGCATTTTGACACACCTCCTTTTTGTCTATATTTGTTCATCAACTTTTAAATATCACAATTATGAGAAAAGTACAACTGTTGTTAGCTTGTTTAGTATTCTCGGTAGCTGCATTTGCTGCTGATAAAGTGATTAAGTTACCAAAACCTAATTTGAACCGTACTGGTACGGTGATGAAAGCATTGTCCGAACGTCATTCTACTCGTGAATTTGCTTCGAAAGCATTGAATTTATCTGATTTGTCGGATTTGTTGTGGGCTGCTAACGGTATTAATCGGAGCGATTCTGGAAAACGGACTGCTCCGTCGGCTTTGAATAAGCAGGATGTGGATGTATATGTGGTATTGCCGGAAGGTAGCTATTTATATGATGCAAAAAATCATCAGTTGAATCTGATAGCTGAAGGCGATTATCGTGGAGCAGTGGCAGGTGGACAGGCATTTGTAATATCAGCTCCGGTATCTTTAGTTTTGGTTAGTGATCTTTCTCGTTTTGGAGATACTAAGAATGCACATACTCAGTTAATGGGAGCTATGGATGCAGGAATCGTTTCCCAGAATATTTCAATCTTTTGTTCCGCTGCAAGGTTGGCTACTGTACCTCGCGCTTCGATGGATATCAATCAATTGAAGAAGGTGTTGAAATTGAAGGAAAGCCAGGTACCAATGATGAATCATCCTATAGGATATCTAAAATAAAAAACTGGACAGGATTCTAAAACTATTTCGGAGTAATTGAAGTGTACCCCAATTGTTTTTTGATAAACTTTTGGGGTACATTTCTTTTTCAGGTCGTCTCTTTTAATTAGTAGGAGTTTTTAGCTCAATACCCGAAGACTGTTAATTCACGAATTGCTGCGGGGGGACACGCATTTCCATGGCCTTCAGGAATGACTAGTTTCAAATAACGAGCTGTGGTCGATTTGACATAGTATCGAAATGTTTCTCTAATAAATTCATCATTGAAGTCAGAAGCACCGATTTTTTCCCAATTACTATTATTGTTGCTGGCATAAAATTCCACCCATTTGATATTATTAGCTCTACTAGCTTCTCCACGGTTTACTAAATCAATTTGAGCAATTGTGACCGGGTCTTTCATATCAATGGTAATTTCATAAGGAGGTTCGCACCAATTGGCTTCAGACTTAGTTTTACAGTGCCAGAAAGTCGTTTCATCGTCGTCAATTAGGTTTTTCACCGGATTGGCTGCTGCTGCGGAATTGCAAGCAATAATTTCCCATTTTGACTTATCTATTTTCTTCCCTTCTTTAACGATACGGAATAAAGTGCTACTTTCCTTGTCTATTACTAATGAATTATTCGGAGTGCCGTTCTGTGTCGCTTCAATGCTTCCAATAGTTATGGGCAATATATAGTTACCCGGAAGTAGATTATCTTTGAGTTGGTAGGAGGCTGTTGTTTCATTAACTCCTTTCGGTAAAGAAATTTTATCCGGAGCTGTGTACGATTCACTGGGTAGTAAGGTGAAATTAACCTTATTGTTTGAATTATATTGTTCAATCAGAGATTGATCGTGGGTTAAATCGCATTCTATATCCCATTTATTAGTAAAAGGTACGCTGATGTGGACGTCCATTTGGGAGGTTTGTAACGGATCTATATTGAATATTCCTGAGTTTGTGATTTGTACAATAGGTTCTGATACCTGAAATGCCAACAATGAAACACATCTTTCGGGGTTGATATTTAGTTCGTTAGAAACCAACCTCAGTGGAAGAACATATTGAATCTGGTCATAATCGGACAATTCGACTATTTTTTCAGGATGATAGGTTATATAACCGCACATTTCATTTTTATTTAGTAAAAATTCAATGTTGGACAATTCATAACAGTTTTCCGGTAACATTTGATAATTGGTTCTGTCTTCTCTGTTCAGAGAGTCTAGTAAATTGGGATCTATCATGAATTTTACTTTTCCTGACATATCGCTTAATCCGCCTCGTTGTACCCAAAGCTCTGCTTGATAACTTTCTCCTACATTGAATGATTTTTGTATATTCAGTGTATTGATAGCAACAGATACTAGGCTATCTGCTTTATCTGCGATCTCAAAGTTCTCGTTACAACTTGCTGTCAGTATCAAAAATACTATGGTTACCAGTATGGAGTATATTTTTTTCATCTTTTTTTATTTTAAGTCATGAAACATAATGTTGATTTACCATCCCGGATTTTGAACAAGCAGTTCAGTTTTCTTCATTTCATCGTCTGGGATAGGATATAAGTACATTTTACGTCTGAAGACAATCGGGCTAGCTTCTACTTCTTCGTAGAATTTGTCTTCTGCCGCATTCATATTCATGCCATGAACATATCCGAATTGACGCCCTTCTCCATCCTGGTCTGCTATCATCCAACGGCGAACATCGAAATAACGTTGTCCTTCCGTTGCCAATTCGATGCGTCTTTCACGTTGAATTGCGAGTCTTTGCAACTCTTGATTTCCCTCAATGGCAGGGTTGAGTTCTTCAATATTCGACAAACCGGCACGCTGGCGTACTTTGTTTAAATAGGTCAGAACATGTTCGTCCTGAGGATCAATTTCATTAACAGCTTCTGCATACAATAAATAAAGATCTGCAAGACGGAAGATGATAGAAGGGCGGAACTTGTTTTGAACCCCCGGAGATTTCATGCTAACTTCCCTGTTAAATCTTTTGTATAGCATATAACCAGTATGAGTATAAATTGTGCCGCTTAATTCATTGGGGCTTCCTTTGTGGAATTGAGTTACGTTGTTTGTTACATGCCATCTCCTATTTTGGAAAAATACTGTATTATAGAAACGTGCTTCCCGATTGAGGAACCGATTGCTGACATTGTTGGCCACTTGTACTTCTTTGCTTCCGGCTTTAACAGTCTCAGTGTATTTGTCAAACCCTTCGGTTGTATATAATGTGGATTGTGGTAAATAACTTGTTGCTTGTATCGGGAGACCGTCCTTCATATAAAAGTCGTCTACGAGTTCTTGTGTGACACCAATGCAACCCATTCCGTTTTGTTCACTTCTTGGGGTACATCTACGGTCGAACATGTCATTTGTCATTCCACCCCATGAAGTTGCTGCAGTAGCCCATATAATTTCTTTATTATATGTTTGGAAAAGATCGTATATATCTTGTGAAGGATTACCCGTATTCAGCAATTCATAATTACCTTCCTCATCTGCAAATTTTATGAATTCTTCTAAAGCAGCTACCGCTTTATTCCATTTATTAGGATCTTTATCAGGAAAAAGTCTTGTCCCATCCAAATTAGTTACGGCTAGCGCTTCTTTGTATTCGCCATTGAATAACTTACTGGCTGCATATACCCACATTTTAGCTTTTACAGCCAGAGCTACGCCTTTGGTTGGCCATGCATTATGCTGGTCGTCATCATGTAATGCCTTTTGAGGCAGCTCTTTGGCTACTGCTGTTAGTTCTTCGTCCAAATAGCTGATTACTTCATCTATGGTATTTCGGGGCAGATCCAGATTATCTTCTCTTTCGAGAATTAAATCTTTTACCAAAGGAATAGCACCATATTGTTCGAAAAGCAAATAGTGATAATAGGCTCTCATGAATCTTACATTAGCCTTCATCTCTGTTAGTTCTTCTTCCGTCAGTACATCAACATGGGTTCCATTTGCCGCTATTGGTTTGGCGTGGGCCAAGAATATATTTGCTTGTCTGATTTCTTTATAGCATGTACCCCAACGGTGAAAACTCATGTTAGCTGCATTTTTATCTGTTTTGTTATAGAGTTTTGCATCTCCATATCCAACAGTTAATTCATCACACATACCTGCCCAAGGATTTTTAAATCCTGTGATACTTCCAGCAGCTGCGGTAATTCCTGAATAATCTGGAATAGAAGTAAATATGTTTGCATACCATCTTCGGGTATAAGATACATTATCGAAAATTTCATCCAATGAACGGAGATTTCCGGCTAACTCATCAGATACATTCAGATAATCGCAAGAATAAATATTGCACAATGCAAAAGCAGCTATCAGTATTTTCTTATATAGTTTCTTCATTGTTTTCATATTTTATAGATTTAATTAAAATGTAAAGTCTATTCCTAAGGTAAAGGTACGATTCTTAGGGTATACGTTTCCTCCATTTGCATTTCCTGCTTCCGGATCGAAATACTTAAGGTTATCCCACAAAGCAAGATTATATCCCATTACATAAATTCTGGCAGCCTGAACATTAAATTTCTTCAAGAATTGTTTGGGCAGTTGATAACCGAATTCCATGTTTTTTAATCGTAAGAAACCTCCATTACGAAGCCACCATGTGCTTGCCACTTGATTATTGGCGTTGTTGGCATTATCTTTATGTAGGCGTGGCATTAATACATTTTGACTTGGATTACTCTCAGTCCAACGGTCCAATGCGAAAGTACGATAACTGGATTGGTCTACTCCCCATGCAAATGGATACCAACCTTCCGGAGTATTTCCTCCTAATAAAACAGAACAGTTTCCGGTACCTTGGAAGAATACACTAGCATAAAATCCTTTATATTCGATGTTTAATCCAAATCCGTAAACGATCTCAGGTACATTAGGATGTCCCACGCCTACTACTTTATCATAGGAATCGATAACTCCGTCACCATTCACATCTTTGTATTTAATATCACCGGGGCCAAGCAATCCACCTAGAGTGCTTTGAGGCAGTTCCGGGCGTAATGTATAGCTTTCAATACCATTACTGTTCTTATTGATGATGAAATCTTCTTTTGTGTATAAGCGTTCGGCTATATAGAGGTTATTTTCATTAATTCGTTTACCTGTTCGTTCCATCCATGGATATTTTTGTGGTAATTCATCATATTCTTTTATCTCATTTCTGGCAAATGTAAATGTCCCTCTTGCACTTAGTTTTACTTTACCAATTTGATGATGAGCATTCAAAGACATATCTACACCATGGTTGGATACGATTCCATAGTTAGCATATTGGTTGACACGAAAACCACTTAATGTTGGTGTCGTTTTTCTTTGCATCAGGATATTGCTTCTTTCGGAACGGAAATAGTCGAATACAATATCTATCTTGTTGTTGAAAAGTCCTAAGTCGAAACCATAGTTTTGTTTTTTCTCAATTTCCCAACCAATATCTAACGTTTCCGGAAATCCTTCGATGATACCTTGTCCTATAGAATTAGTACCTCCGTTACTACCTATTCCTTGTGACCATGAACCTGCATTCATAGAGAAAGTAGGACGGTAGATAAAACGGTCACTGGTAGTGTCGTTACCAGTTTTACCGACAGAAGCTCTTAATTTGATTTTGTTTATATAGTTTTTTAAAACTCCGGGGTAAAAAGGCTCATTTGACAAATAATAAGCCAGTCCTACAGCCGGGAAAAAACCGAAACGATGATTCTTGGCAAATGCTTCTGAACCCGTATATCCAAAATTTCCTTCAAGGAAATAACGTCCGTCATAAGAGTAACTAAAACGCCCTACTAACCCTTGCTTGCGATAGGGGAGAGGTTGAGTCTTGAGTTGTGTTTCTTTTTGCATATATAGCAACATACCACTTACATCATGCTTCTCTGCAAAAATACGTTTGTAGTTGATAGCTGCATCAATATATATTTTCTTTTGCGCTTCAATACCATTGTCCTTCAAATCGCTCAAATCCGGTGTTCCTGATACAACTTGGATGAATGTTAAGTTACCGTTCTCATCTCTACCTGTTGCATGATAACGGGAAGGATTGTATGAACGTATGGATTTGAATGTTGCATCAAAGTCATAGCTGACATTTACTTTGGCGCTAAGTCCCTTGGTGATGAAATCGAGTTTTTGTCTAACGCCAACTTTGGATTGAATACCTGTTCTCCATTGGCGGGTATAACCGGAATTCATCAACTGATTGTATGGGTTCCTCATATTTACACCTCGTTCTTGTTCGTAAGTAGCTACTGTTCCGTCACTATATACTGCGGGAAAACAATAAGGAGGAGTAATCAACATAGAGCGGAAAATAGTAGATGAAGATTCACCCGGATAATTGCCTATCAAGTATTGTCCTGCTAAGTCAATAGATACTAGTGTTGTAGAGGTGACATCCATATCAATGTTTGAACGCAGATTAAAACGGTCCAAGCCAATATTGGTATCGTATTTTTCTGTAGGATTACCTTTATATATACCACTTTCTGTATAATAGGCACCAGATACGAAATATCTGGAACGTGCCGAACCGCCACGCACATTCAATGTATACCGGTGATTATGTGTATTCTTTCTAAGCAGTTCACCTATCCAGTCTGTATCCGGATAAAGATCACGGTCTGTACTAGTACGAAACTTTTCTATTAATTCAGCGCTGAATAAATCGGGTTCCCCGTCATTATTTAATGCTTCATTATATAAACTTAAATAATCAGCAGAACCTACAAATTCAGGCAGACGTTGTGGACTTGAAATGGAGTGTTCTGTTTTAAATGTAATTTTAGGTTTTTCGTCCTTACCGCGTTTGGTTGTAACTAATATAACGCCATTTGCTCCTTCAGCACCATAAATAGCAGTTGCGGCAGCATCTTTTAATACTGAGAATGTTTCAATCTCATCCGGTTCAATATCGGTGATTTTACGAGGAACACCATCTACTAAGACTAAAGGGGTTGATGCGGAACTGTTAGATGCGAATGTGCTGATACCGCGAATCCAGAATTCTGCATCATCGTATCCTGGTTCACCGGAACGTTGTACGGCAATTAAACCGGATACTTGTCCTGCCAGATTGTTGGTCAAATTTCGAGTCGGGGCAGCGATTTCCGAAGGCTTTACCGAACTCATGGATACCACGACGCTCTCTTTTTTTTGTTGTCCATAACCGATGACAACTACTTCGTCCAATGCTTTGGTGTCTTCGCGTAACCGGATGTTAATGTTGCGCCGTCCGTTAATCTTGATTTCTTCTGTTGCGTAGCCCAGGAAAGAAACTATAAGAATATCATTTTTGTTAGGGACACTAATGGAATATCGTCCATCCATATCTGAGATTCCTCCTAATGTTGTTCCTTTTACTTTTACTGAAACGCCAATCATGGACTCTCCTTGTGCATCGGTTATTACACCGGTGACTGTAAATTTGTTACTTTGTTGTTGGCTGTTTGGTTGTTCGCCTTTATGGTAAATTGTGATTTGTCGGTCGTTGATGCTGTAAGTATTATCTGTACCGAGAAATAGCTGGTCCAAAATAGCGCTCACTTGCTGATTTTTTACATCAATATTTACCTTACGATTCGTATCGATGATTTGGTCCATGTAGAAAATTATGTATTCACTATTTTTTTCAATTTCTTGAAAGACTTGTTTCACAGTCTTTTGAGAGGTCTTCATTGTGAATAATTTGCTTTGCGAATACGAATTTGTTGCCAAGCAATGCCCTATTCCTATCAGTAGAAAAAATGAAAAGAACTTCATAATTAGCAATAATTGTTTTTCTTCAGTCTTTTTTAGACTGAATAATTGGTGTTTTTCCATACTTTTATAACGAATTAGATTATTAATATTTAAACGTGTAAGTAATTTAATTTAAGGTCGGGTGATATGCGGGTATTATCCGGCCTTATCATTTTCTAGGAAGTCATATTTTCATAGGCTATTAATTTATTTAGATTTGACATTAATATAGATTTTCTCATTTGATTCTGTTATTTGAGCCGGGACGGTTTGAATCAGCGTATGCAACACATCATCTAGTTCTTCTTTCAGATCTAGCTTGCCACTACAAGTAATATTAGCAAGCTGTTTGTCGGTAATGATTGTCTTACCATAGTACTTGCTGAGTTTTTTTGTAATAATTTCCAACCTCTCTTTTTTGAATTGGTAAAATCCATCTTTCCAAGCTATGTATTCTTGTACATCTACAGGATGTACGCTGATACCTTGCTGATCATTATATGCAAGTAAATTGTTTGGTGATAAAGTTTTCGTTTCGTTATTGTTAGTCTTTACTTCTACTTTTCCAGTGACAAGTACTACTGTTTGTATATTCTCTTTTTCGTATGCACAAACGTTAAAAGTAGTACCTAATACCTGTATGTCCATTTTATTCGTTTTTACAATAAATGGTCGACTTTTGTCGTGATAAACATCTAGGAAGGCTTCACCTTCTACATAAATCTCCCGTTTGTTCTTCATAAATTCAACCGGATAAACAACTCGTGAACTGGCGCTTAGCCAAATACGTGTCCCGTCAGAAAAAGTAATTGACGAGCGTTTTCCGGCCGGCACTATTAATTGATTATAAGTATCTTTTTTCTTATCGTTTTCAGTTTCCTGATTAATGGTTTGAGAATTGACATTTAATTTTCCCTGTTGGTTGTAATGTAGCTTACTTTCTTTACCTTGTATAGCTATCTGTTTCTTTTCGGATAGAATCAAAAGGGTTTGATTAGTAGAGACATCAGGTTTCTTTACTGCGACTATATCAGATTTTTCCATGCACTCGCTTGTCTGATAAATATTTTGCAGATACCAACCACTTACAAGGAAGACAACAATGCAAGCTGCAGCTAAAGTGCGGTATAGAATGCGTCTCTTTCTTTTGTTCTGTATTTCCAAACGATTCTGATCGGATATACATTTCCAAATGGAATCTACTTTTTGTTGAGGCAGATAGGGTTTAGGAACATGACGGAGAATATGTAGAAAATTACGCGCAATAGCTATTTCCTTAGCTAACTGCTTGTTTTCTTGAGCTAATTTATCCCAAAACATAATACTTTCCGGAGTCGGATGTTGTTCCGATTCTAAAAAATAAGCATCATTGAGTAATGAGTCTGCTTTATAATTATTATAGTCTATTTTTGAATCCATTTTATGCGTTGTTTATATAAGGACAACTCAAAAAATGGAATCTACTCACTGAACTTGTATTTTTTTTAAAGAAAATGCATTTTTTGTGTTTCTCTGAAGAAAGTGGTCAAGATACTTATCCATGCGATGCATTCAGGTGTTCCGAAAGTATCTCTTACTTTTTGTAGTGAGCGTTGAAGTAAATTGTAGGCTGATTGATAATTAATGTCCATAATCTGACATATTTCATCATATTCCATTTCTTCTATAAAACGATAATATATGATTTCTCGTTGTCTGGGAGTTAGCACATGGAGTATTTTTTTGATTTCATTAATTTGTTCGCGACGTTCTTCTTCATTGATAAAGTCATTCTCTGTTATATATTGTTCTTCCATAGAGTAGAAGTTGAAGGCATAGGATTCTTCTGAACGCTCTTTACTGAAAACATTATAGATACTGTTTTTAAGAGAAATCATCAGATAGATTTTTACATTTTGGGGTATACTTAATTTATTTTTATTCTTGTATATTCTTATAAATACATCTTGTATACAGTCTTTTATCACTTCTGTGTCAGGAGTGATTTGTAATCCATATTGATACAGTAATTGAATATGGTGTGTATAAAGCCAACTATAAGCTTCATCATTGCCTTCGAGAAAAAGTTTCCATTTAATATAACTTTCGTCTTGAATTTGCATAGATGTTAATTTTTAAATTCCGGTATCTACCGGACTTTTATCAGGAAATAACGGGCTATAAAGAATTGTCTGTTTTAATACCTGTAACTTACCGTCTTTCACAAACTTTTCACCACGTTCGGAAAGATGATCAATCATAGCTTGACGAAGCTCATTTAATTGCTGTTTGTATTTTTTATCTGTTACTACATTCTTTAGTTCATGAGGGTCTTTCGAGAGATCAAACAACTCTTCTGTCCCGGTGTGAAAACGCCAGATATATTTTATTTTTCCGTCGGTTAATGCACACCAATAATTGTCAGGACTATAGCAAGTCGCATGTTCTAAATCTATGTATTTCCTCCATTGATCGGTTTTACCTTCCATTAACCGGAGTAAAGATTGACCGTCCATATCTTGCGGGATAGAACTTCCGGCTATTTCAAGGAAAGTTGGTAATAAATCACGCAATTCTACCGGTTGGGTAATTTTGTTTCCTTTAGTAAAGTGATAGCTAGCCGGCCATTTAACGATATAAGGAACATGTACCGAACCTTGGTAAGGGTACGTTTTACGCCAATGATAATGGTCTCCTAACATATCACCGTGATCAGAAATGTAGCAGATAAGTGCATTGTCATATATACCTTTTTCTTTCAAAGTTTTAATTACTTGACCTATCTCTTCGTCAATAAATGTCACATTAGCATAATAGTGCCTCCGTGAGTCTTTTGCATATTCGTCACCGAAATTACCATAAGGAGCATCTTTTTTCACTTTTTGAGGATCCTTTAGTTTGGCATACGGCTTATCTTTACACCATTCTCCTATCCAAGGTGCAGGTATATCCCGGTTCGCGTATTCGTCCAATAAACGTTGGGGAGGATCATAAGGACTATGTGGACGGGCAAAGGATATTTTCAAGAACAATGGTTGGTTATTGATACCTTCGTAATTGCGAATCATTTCGCAAGCCATTTCTCCTGTCCATGCTGTGGGATGCAATCGTTCCGGAAGTTTATAAGTAGCTGCTCCATGGTCATTCCAACCGATATGAGTAGAATCCGGGTTTAAGCCGGGAGCTTGCATTTGGAACCATAATCGATAGTCACTGATAAAATCGGGACTTTCTACGCGTCCGCTTTCATCAACTAATGTTCCCCGGAATCCATGCAGAGCCTTTTGAGGATACCAGTGCATTTTACCAATACCAAAGCTGTAGTAGTTTAAGTCTCCCAACATACGAGGCATCTCATAACGGTATTGGCTGGCTACCCTGCCGTATCCTAGCATACCATGATGCCAGGGAGAAAGTCCGGTCAATAATCCGGAACGTGCCGGTGTACTACTAGGGGTAGAAGAATAACCGTTTGTAAAGAGTGTACCGTCTTCTGCCAAAGCGTCCATATTCGGAGAAATGACAGAAGTATTTCCCATACAATTCATGGCATCTCCACGATGTTGGTCGGATACAATTAAAATGATATGAGGACGTGTTGAAGTTTGGGCAAAAAGAAGTTGCGGAAGGATATAAACTCCCGTAGTCGCAAGTAATGAGCTTTTTAATAAAAAGGATGTTTTCATATTCTAAAGGATATCGTGTTTCCCATTTGACAAAAGTACAATTTCTTTTTGAATAAAAGAAAAATAGCCGTATTTTTACACTTCTTAAGAATCTCTTGACTAGTTATAAAAAAGAGTGACGCTATCACATACGGATAACGTCACTCTTTGCTTCTTATGGCGTCATAATCCTGACCGGATATCGACACTCTTTTTTCTACTTCAATAAAAACTCATCAATTGCTTTCTTGTAAGTTGCTTTGTCTGCAGCTCCGCGGAAAAGCTGGGGATCTCCTTTCATGGGGATGAATACGAACAACGGAATACTTGTTGCATTGAACAGGGCAGCCAGTTCTTTCTGCTTATCTACATTTACTTTGTAGATTACAATTTTCCCGGCATATTCTTTTGCCAATTCTTTCATAATAGGAGCTGTTTGGCGGCAAGGTCCACACCAGTCGGCATATAAATCGATAATGGCAGGCTTGTCGCCTTTGTATTTCCACTCTTTTGATTTTTCATAATCGAAGACGTCTTTCAGAAACATTTCTTTGTCCATTACGACGACTTCACCGTTACCTGTTACCTCTTTTTTACCTTGATTGGCATCCGGTTTGTCATTGAAGGCGTATACGATAACGCTCAGCATGACAAAAGCTACCATTGCTAATACTTTCTTCATTCGCTATTTTCCTTTTATATGTAATTTTGTTCGATGATTCCTTTTAATTCACTACTGTGGATAACTCCGGAATGTCTCCATACGGCTTCTCCATTTTTGAATAAAATAAAAGTCGGCACTGCCTGTATGCGATATTTAGTAGCCAAATCTTCATGTTGGTCAACATCTATCTTCACAATACGGGCTTTATCTCCTACCATTGTTTTCAATTCTTCTAAAACGGGTTTCATTGCTTTGCAGGGTCCACACCATTCTGCAAAGAAATCAACTAAAACGGGC
>OMCN01000769.1_pt1 | contig 12164 bp, 14 predicted proteins | sample 1645061 | NCBI WGS metagenome assembly OMCN01 (sample SAMEA103958124, study PRJEB25191) | human gut metagenome | biome: human-associated habitat [ENVO:00009003]; feature: intestine environment [ENVO:2100002]; material: feces | place: Germany | collected 2013/2015 | reverse complement strand
GGACACGCCGCGGTCAACCTGCTCGTGGAGCGCAACGAAGACCTCGCCGACGAGTTCGGCATCTTCATCGACAGCAGCAACCAAGCCCGCAAAAGCATCGACCGCTCGGTAACGCAGGAGGCACACGACTACATCCGCAGCCACCCGGAGTACGCCATGATGAAGAGTACGGTGATTTACAATCCGAAATGGATGAAGGGCATCGTCGGCATCGTGGCATCGCGCCTCATCGAAACCTATTACCGTCCCACGGTGGTGCTTACCATGAGCAACGGATTCGTTACCGGTTCGGCCCGGAGCGTTCCGGGCTTCGACCTCTACCAGGCGGTAGAGTCGTGTGCCGACCTGCTGGAGAATTTCGGAGGGCACATGTATGCCGCGGGACTTACCATGAAGCCGGAGAACATAGAAGCGTTCATGCACCGTTTCAACGAATACGTGGAGCAGAACATCGACCCGAACATGCTCATACCCCAGGTGGAGATAGATTCCGAACTCCTCTTCAGCGACATCACGCCCTCGTTCCGCGCGACGCTGGAAGCCTTCCAACCTTTCGGACCCGGCAATACGGCGCCCGTATTCGTGACGCGGGGTGTAAGCAACCGGGGCGATGCGAAACTCGTGGGTGCGGAGAAGGAGCACCTGCGCATGGACCTGACACAGAAACAGAAACCCAACACCACAATAGCCGCCATCGCATTCCAGCAGCCCGCCTACCTCGAATGGATACGGAGCGGCCGGCCCGTGGACGTCTGCTATACCGTGGTAGAGAATCACTATCGGGGGAAAACGACGCCCCAGCTACGCATCAAGGACATCAAGATAGTCCGCTGAGACCGGGCCGTATATATAATCGCACAATTCAAATGTACAGAGTCTAAAATTCAGATGTACAAAAACTAAGAATTTTCGCCTGTGTACTTTGCATCATCCATTGTCGATTAAACGCTTTTCAAATGCTATTCAAATCCTATTTTACGTCGAATAATGTCGCTTGTTTCTTGTCTTCGTAATTGCAAATCATCCATTCTTCCTGCTTCCTTCGACTTGTCTTGGACGCACTGATTGTTCGTTCAACCCTGTGGATTATCCAGCCGTTTTTGCGAGCATAATCCTCGATCATATCATACGGAAACATCGTCAGCATGAATTTACCTTTGACAGTTTCCAGCAGACAGAGTAATTCTTTCATGTTTTGCTCGGAAAATACGCCGTCATAATGTCCGCAGTCAGAATTTATATAAGGCGGATCAACGAAATGAAACGCATCGGGTGCGTCGTAGCAGGCGATCACATCGAGGGCATTGCGATTCTCGACCGTTACGTGTTCGAGACGCTGGCATAGTCGTTCCGTCACATCATCTTTCGCATTGCGTAGTTTCTTGGGCATTACCCCGCCGAAGTCATATCCGAATGCTCCGCCCATCATCGATGCAAACGACATCTTGCAAAGTGCCCAAACAGCCCATGCACGCTCAACGGGAGAGAAAAACTGCGGATACTGGTTAATATGTGCGGCATGTGCGTGTATATCTCTACTATGTAGTGTCTTGTCGATTTCACGTTTGAGGTCTGAATAGTAGACTTGCGCGCACCAGTAGAAGTTGGTCAGCTCCATGTTGATGTCGTTGATGACCTCGGCTTCGGCCGGACGTTTGGCGAACAGGACGGCCGCGCCGCCGCAGAACGCCTCGGTGTAGATGCGATGTCGGGGGATGAGCGGCAGGATGTGCTTGAGCATCGTCTGTTTGCCGCCGTAGTAGGAAATGGGGGTTCTCATTGTTTCAGTTTCGGTTTTAATAGTTATTTTTGTGGCATCTCACCTACATACCGTGCAGGATTTCCATGCACGAAAAAAAGCGACAGCTCCGCAGACGAGGATTCCCCCGGCTGTGCGGTGCTGTCGCATTATTGTTAGTATGTAGGTGAGATGACTACTAACAGGCCGGGGGCTTTTTTGTCCCCGGATATTTAATAAGTCTACAGTTATTCTACGCTTATAACATACGCATTGCCCGGCGTCGGGTAGAACATGAATCCTGCGATCTGCAGCACGACGCCGGATGTTTTTTTGGTGAACATTACAGCTCCGCAATAGTTGATATTCTGCTTGTAGTCGAAGACCTTTGTTCCCGAACCCGGTGTAGTAGAATGCGAGCACTCTATCACCAGATTACTCACGGTAGTTGAGATATTCGAACTCAGCTCGAATATGTAAACAGGATATCCGATATTGATGCCGATATTCATACTTAATCCGCCGCTCGGTAATGATTTCGTTCCGTAACCCGGTATGAAGAGCGTTGCCGTGCGGCCGATATTCCAGCCAATCATTGACGACTGCAAACCGTACTGAGGGTATCCCTCAGCAGTCTGTGCACCGATACTCTCCGGCGTAATATTTATTGTCCGAGCTACCGAGCCGTCATAGGCAGGCTGGCCTGCTCCGTTTAACTGAATCGTCAGAGTTTTCTGCAATCCGTCCAACTTTTTCTTGTCGGCGGCAGCCATGAGGCCGTTTACCGAAGTGGTGGCTACGGCTGTTGATGCCTTACCGTTCCACGTCGATTTTTCGGTATCGGTTACGAAACGATGAGACGCGTCCTGCGTGATAATCGACGCGGGATGTGCTGATGGGTGGACATAGTTATTCGCCCCTGTAGCAATGCCTGCGAGTTTCGATTTCTCGGCTGTAGTATAGTCTTCGGTCGAAAGCCCTTTGCCGGTCACCTTATCGACTTTCTGACCGATTTGTCCCGCAACCGTCGCCGCAAAATTCGGGTCGTCGCCAAGTGCGGCTGACAGCTCCTTAAGGGTGTCGAGCGCGGCGGGACTACCGTCCACCAGTTCGGCGATGGCTTTATCCACGTAATCCTTCGCAGACTGCAGTGTCGTCCGGTCTCCGCTTTCGCGGGCAGCTTGTTCCGAAGCCACGAGCGAGCCAGTATGTTCGTTCGCCTCCTGAAGGGTTGCGGCGTCGCCCTGTTCGCGCAGAGCCGCTTCGGCAGCTACTTTCCCGTCGGCGTAAGTCTTTCCTGACTGTAAGGTCGCAGCATCGCCCGCGGTCAGTTCATTGCGAATAGCAGCCTCTTCCCCCTCGGCGCGGGCGGTTTCCGCATCGGTGTACGTTTTCGCCGCCTGTAGGGTTGCGGCGTCGCCCTGTTCCCGCTGGGTTGCTTCGTCGGCTACTTTCCCGTCGGCGTAAGTTTTCGCAGATTGCAGCGTGGCGGCATCGCCCGTTGTCAGAGCGTTGCGAATAGTCGCCTCTTCCCCTTTGGCGCGGGCGGTTTCCGCTGCGAGTCCCTCGTCGAGACGTATGAAATGGTCGTCGGATATAATGATATGTCCCGATAACGTATCGGAGAGCTGTTCCAGCTGTCCCTCCAACCGAACGCCGTCGTCCTGACCGTATTTACCGTTCAACCGGTCGGGCAGTTCGTCTACCTTGTCGATCGCGATCTTATCCTCGTCGCGATGCACGAAACTGTCGAAAAAATCGGAAAACTGTTCCGCCGTCGGATATTGCCCGCGTCCGAACCACTTTCGGAGCAGCGAGCGTGCACGTATTGCCATTGTCTGAGTTTTTTTATTTTATTCGCATGATATAAGCAAGTACGTAATACGGCGGACGGTTCTCATGTGCGAGATTATTGCCGGAGGATGATGTATTATGCTCTTTGTACAGTAAATACTTGCAGTCGCTGCTTGCGCCATAAGTCCCCACGGAAGGGTCTACCTTATCAGCACCGTCTATACCACCAGAACCGTACAGCCGCTCATTCTGGTAATAGTCCTTGAAAATATGCGTGTGCGAGGGCATTTCACCGGCAGAAAGCGTATGCTTCTTTTCGCCGCCGGCGCGACCGTAACTGCTGTAATCGCTATCCGTGCCGTTATATCCCACTATAAACCGCCCGCGCAAATCAGGCAGACGGAAATACCCGAACGATGTGGTCTGCGGTCGTCCGTTGCAGTCGGGAGCCTCGTTGTATTTGTCGCCGAGGACACTGTACAGGGCGTAGTTCAAACCCTGACGCAGTGCACGTCCGTCGCAGAGCGCGTAATTTTCCGGTATTTCGTCTCCACCAGCCCATATCTCCACCGTCCCGATGGGCGACTGTTTGATATTCGCCAACGCCGTCCGCAGGGTTTCGATTTCCGCAGTGAGTTTCGGCAGCGAGCGTGCCTCGTGAAAGTCCGTCCATTTGTAGTTTTCCGAGCCGACTCCGGCAGCGAGAGAACGCCGGACGTACGCCTCCGGATAGTCGTAACCGTGCGCCTGCACGGAGATTGTTTCTTGTTTAAGGTACATGCCCCCGGACGTTGAGCCGCCTTCCCAGAACAGCACCTCGCCCTCCGGATGGTCTTTAGTTCGCAGAAAGACGTATCCCTCCCCGCGCTGCGTTTCGTTAAGCGGCTCGCATCCCAGCAATACCGCCTTATCTCCAGCCAAATTGCCGATAATAGAGACTATATGAGCATTTGTCTGGATGTAATCCAGCATTTCGCAATCTGCCGGGAAGTCTCTGTTCGGCTGCAATAAGAATCTGCCTTGTGTCTGTTTCATTTATATGTAATTTATCGAGAATCGTTTTGATGTCAGCTTATACGCGTCGACGATGGCTCTCAGTCTTTCCGTATCGACCGTGTCGTACAGTGCGACGGGAATATTCACCCAAAAATCATAACCGTTCTCTCCGCTTCCGCGCCGGTATAACGTCATACTGTTATCCGCACCTCGCGACGGCACCAATGCCGCCATATCCATGTCTCGGCAGTACAGGGTAAGCAAATCCATGTTTGCCGTACCGTCGGTGATCGTAATTCGCCGCTCGATAGGGTCGAACTGGTCGTTCAGCACTGCCCGCAGGTAGCAAACCTGTCCATTATGCGACAATCTGTATTGCTTGTCCTGACGCCAGCGCATGAAATTTCCGTACACGATGTTTACACCCTGCACCATGCTTTGAGCAAAGGCGGCAATCAGTGGCTTGCGGTAGAAAGTGGGCAGTAACAGCAACGCCAGACGCTTTATTTTAAGGTCATAGAGGCTCATCAATATGGGAACATATTTATAGTGAGACTTCCGACCATGAAGTAGCCTGCCTGAGGAACATAACGCGCGTCTATCGGCACGGCTGTCGCTTCGCCGTTTGCAGAAGTCGATGCACTGCGCAGTTCGGGAATCTTGACACCCTCTACCATCTGTAGCCTGTCCACGAGCGCCATGTTCGTATATTCGCCGTTGAACGGCAGGTTTTCGATGTATTCCTTTATCGCCTCGCGACAGGCATTCTCCACCTGCTCGGGCAACAACATCGGGTCGTAGTAGATGTCAACCTCGCAGTTGAATGTGTCAGCATCGATATTTACCAACTCTACGCGTACGCCGGCATCCTTTATTTCGGCTATGTATGCTGCAAGTTGCGTCTCTGTCTCCGCATCGAGAGGACACCGCTCGCCGTTCTTTTCTCCGGCAACCTTGATCGTCAGGATAGATGTGTTCTTGTTCTCGGAAGCCGCGGCATGTTTTACAACGCGAGCTGCTTCTATGTCGTCCTCGCCCATGCCGACAGTATCGTAGGTATCTGTGTCCGAAATAAGGGTCTTGTCTTTCATAAAGGCCAGCACCTTATCCCGATACCATTTCGGGCGGTGAGGCAGTATCTCTTCGATACGCTTCTCCACATCCGTTTTGTGCTGGTCGAACAGACACTCCAGAACCCACGTAGCGCAGGCAACGATATAGAACAGCAGACTTTCGATACTTACCCTGCTGAAATGCGACGTAAATGCCGCACCCGCTTCAAAGCCATAAGCACGCGCCACGTCCGAATTACGCATGAAGTCCGCCGCAATGCTTTCCTTTATTTCCGCGATTGTCCTTGCCATCTCTTTTTAACTTACTATAAAGTCTATTTCAATACCCATAAAATTGATGCCCTCTTGTGCCAGTGCGGACATCTCCTCCGCACTCAATGCAGTGGCGGGTTCTATCTTCTGTACACCGTAACGGCGTACCGTCTCGGCATTCTCAACGGGTACGGTATCGAGTACCTGCCCGTCCTCCAAAGTGTCCGTAATGCCTATGTCGTTGGCCGCCGAGAGCCTGAACGCAGCCTCCACGCTGCCAGCCGTCTGTACGGCCATATCCAGCAGGCTCTGCCTGTCCTTTGCCTTGACTTCCATCACTCTACCGTTATAACGTTATCTTCCGAAACGCTGATCCTCTGTACTTCAAGACCGCAGGCTTCCAGCATCTTCTTGACCTCTCCGCGCCACATCACATCCACATGGCCGCCCAGCATCTTCGTCACTTCGCCTCCGATAAGCGGACACTCTTTCCACTCGCCGCGCATCGATACAAGAACGCCCTCGGCAATCTGGCTGTCTGTATCGCCTATCACGACACTGCTGTGCTGCACGAGCAGGTCGCCGCTTTCCGCATCTATCAGTATACCGTTCATCAGTGTTTTACTTTTCCATTTTCATAATCGCTTCGCTGGGTCAGCGTAAGCAGAGAGCCTGCCCACGCAGCGGCAGCAAGTTTCAAGGCCGCTCCGCCATCGTTCGGAGTTGTCACCCACGCGGAAAACACGTTCTTAAGCGTGTTGATATCTTTCTCTATGGCATTGATACGCTGGGCAAGTTGCTCCGCTTTGACCATGCCCCCAAAACTGCCGCCGTTGAGTATTACTCCCTCGCCGGTAAGTTCTGCGCTGGTGTCATCGCCCATCCGCACGTGCACACCCTCCTCGTCAGCCTCGATGCGCGCGGTGCTTTCACTGATGACCACCTCTACACTCTCCACATCATCGGTCAGCAGTACGACCCCTGCACTGCCGTCGGCCACGAAACCTACCACCACGTAACTGCCCACGCGGGGGAAAGCCACGATTCCGAACTTGCTCCCTTGATTGGCCTGCAAATTCACGCCCAAGAGCGGCGCCCCCTCATCGAGGGGCGTGCAGTCTACCGTGCGCGCATCCTTATCCACTGCGTCCACCGTACACACGAGGCTCGCCGTTTGCCGACCGCCTTGCGCCAACTGTCTGATTGCATCTTGTATATTGCTCATTCCGCTACTCTCGCCCCGAGCGTGATTTCCTGCCGGAAACCGCCCGTACCGTATTTGATTACATTCTTCTTGACCTGATAAACGCCTTTCTTCTCGCCGTCTATCTTTACGCCGACGACATCCAGCTTATCCACCAGCCGATAACCGAACGTCGTGAAACTGCCCGTAAGACCGTCTCGTTTCAGGCGTTTTATCTCCTGTTCTACCCACGCCCGCAGTTCGCTTTCGTTCTTGTTGTAGGTGTGGAGCGTGCGGTGTTCGCCGTCCGCATCGCCGACCTCCACCTTTATTTTCTTATTGTCCGGCATCAGACTGATCGCTTTGATGCGCAGGCGCATATTCTCGGCTTTCTGCTGTTCGAGGTTCTGGTCGTCGATGATGTTCACGCCCGTAGCGAATACCTGCGTCGGGCGGCTCTCGCGCTCGAACAGTACGCCGCAATACAATACGGGCGCGCCCTCTTCGTATCGGAAGAAACTGCGGATGCCGTTTTCGTGCAGGTGACCGAGCAGAGCAGCAACCGTATCGGCGGTGACGCGGTACTGGCCGAGGTTCTGTTCACCCATAACTTTGATGTCATAGGAAATGCCCTGCTCCTGCAACAGCGTTTCGATGGTTACGTTTTTATAGGCTTTTTTCTGTGCGGGCATCTGCTTGAGCTTGAACATCTCATTCTCGCAAGTAATGACTACAGGGGTCTTGAAACCTACATCGCGCACGTAACCCATAAAGGCCAGCTGCAAGTCATCATTGTAACCGAGCCACACCTTTACTGCATCACCGCGCTGTACGGGGATTTCCGCAGTACCGTCCCACTTGATTTTTTTCGGCAGCGTCAGACGGCATTCGTCCGTTAGCTTTTCGGTGTCGCGGGTGATCTCCACCTCCGTGACCTTATCGATCAGCCAAGACTTCGCGCCCGTGATTTCTATTTTTGCCGTCAACCTATACATCGTTTGAATGCCGTTTAATCACTGTTTAATACTCCGTGCTATACACGTTATACTCGCCGTCGCTCACTGCGGAAATGCTCACGCTTTGATAATTGCTTGCCGTGTCCTGCGTGACGGAAAAACTCTTTATCACGATGCTGCCGATGTCGAACAGCTCCAGAAATGCGCTATGTACCTTGATGGCCGCCTTTTCATCCAGAAAGGCGCGCAGTTCGCGCAGGCCGTCTTCGGGGTACTCGTCCACGATGACCCCGTTTCGGACGGCGGCTACACCGACAACGATATTTATCTGGTAGTCTCCCTCGTTGATGTACTCTTTCACCGTACCGTCCATGCCGACCATCTGTGTGGTCACGATGTTTTTCGCGCGACTGACGGCACAAACCGCATCGTTTATTACAAGCGTCTTGTTATCCTGCGTGCGCAGCGTAAGTTCACACAGCACATAACGCCCCTCCCAATAGCTTTTATCGGTTATCGGCGTAGGCAAATCGCGGGTCGCAATAGCTCCGCCGCGACCGTTCCAATCGGGCGACTGTCCCGTGCGTGACGGCTGCAGCCTGTACAAAGTACCTTTCGTCTGCGTGGCTATGCCTGCGGCCACGAATGCGAAACTTACCGGTGTCATAACTAAATTGCCAAGTTTACATCGTTCAATGCGGACAGCAAGGCTTCTGAAACCATGTCCTTGACCTTGCCCAAGTCCTCCGATAGGTTGGTGGTGTGTATCTCGAAACGCTCTACCAGCCTGTCCACGTTGATCGTTATATTTCTAATCTTCCCACTGCCGTCGGATTTGCCGCCTGTTGCCGTGCCGAGACTGCCGCCGGTAGGATCGGGAGGGATTACAACGGGGACGTCCACCGTGGGAACATCTACGGTCGGGGCATCCGGGTCGGGGTTCTCCTCTTTCTTCCGCTTGGCTTCCTCCTCCTTTTTAGCCGCAGCCATTTCCGCATCGTAGGCTTCGTTGAACGCCTTGCCTACGTTCTTGCCGAAGTCCGAAAATCCGCCTTTCAGTCTGTTTATCGCATCCTTGATGCCTTGCCCGTCAAGCGAGAAAGCAGCCACGATAAGGTCGCCTATCGAGCCGAAAACATTTTTTGCCAAGTCCCAAATGCCTTTGAATGTGGCGACGAACGCTGCCCCTATACCTTTAAGCACCGCGCGGAATTTCGCTGATGTATTCCAGAAGTATGTGCCGAGAGCCACCAGTGCGGCAATGGCCGCGGCTATCCAACCGATAATCGGAATGCTCTTAATAGCTACACCCACGGCACGACAGGCCGACACGGCGCTGACCCTGAAAGCCGTGAATGCAGCGGTAGCCGTGGCCGAAAATGCGGCGGAAGTAGCGCCGCCCGTAATGAATGACATAATCAGCGCACCCAAGCCTTTGAGAGCTTGAAAAATACCCACCGTCGCAAAGCGCAGCACCGCCAGCGTGGCGCGGATCATGTTTATGGAAAAGCCGTTAGAGGCAATTTGCCCGGTAACAAGTTCGCGGTTCATCAAGGTCATTTGCAAACGCGCCGCATGGACAAAGCTCTGCACAAGCGACCACATGGATGCCCAGTTCAGATTATAAATGGCTTTCATCCCTGCCAGTACCGCTTGGAATAATGGGGTAAGTTGCGCCAGCGGTATCAACGCCTGTGCAATCACCCCGCTCCATAACGAAAAGTCTCCCGTTAATTGGAACAGAGATATTTTTATGTCCTCAAACTGCTGGATGACACGTGCCTGTCGCTCTGCATAACTATCCATGATAATGGCGGCCTGCTCCTCTGCCGATTCGGTACCGGTTATTGCTTCTGTTAACCGGGCAAGTTCGTCGCGGCTCTGTACCAACGCGCGGGCGGCATTGCTGTTCTCCATGCCGAAGAGCTTCGAGAACAGGGCGGCGTCATTCATCACGGGCGCAAGCATGTCAAGCCGCTCTTTCAGCGTGAGGCTCGTGTCAGCAAGTCTGATAACATCGATGCCAGCCGCTTCAAGTGCCTCCAGCGTATCTTTGGGCATGAAACGGCCTTGTCCTAATATAGTCAGCGTATTGCGTAACGCAACGCCGGCCTCCGAACCCTTTTTGCCCGCCTTGTCGAGTACCTGAATGGCCGCGTTGGTCTCCTCGAAACTTACGTTTGCAGCTTTCGCAGCCATACCGCACTGCTCCAACGCCACTTTAATGGCGGGAAGTTCCGCCGAGCCCTCCTGACCGGCTGCAGCCATGACATTCATCATACGCGCCATCTCCTCGCTGGCCTTTATCGGGTCGTCGAGGCTCACGCCGTACTGGTTCATCGCTGTGGTCAGAACCTCCGCCGCGGCCACGCCGTCGCCGCCCATCAGTTTGCTGGTGGTAGCGATACTGTTCCCCATAGCCTGCAACGCATCTGGGTACTTGCCCAGTTCGGGAGACAACTGCGAAAGCAGAAGTTTGTAACCCTCCACGGCCTGCGAAGCATCGATGCCGAAAGCCTTGGCGCTGTCGCGGGCATATCCTTCTATCTTGTCGAGGGTTTTGCCGGTAACTCCTGCAATGGCACTGAGGTCGTGCATTTGGCTGTCGAGGTCGATGCCGGACTGCACAAGACTTGACATGGCATTGCTCGCATTCTCTATATATTCGCTTATCAACCCGAATGCAGCAAAACGTTGCTCCCATGCGCTTAACCCGGCACGAGCCGTTTCCACATTTGCATTGAAACGCCCGGTGCTTTCCGTCATGTCGTCTATGACTGTGGTAAAATTGCCGCCTACGTTAAATTGATAGTCGAATACATTTGCCATTGGAATGTTATTTGTTACCTTTGTGTCATATACAGCGGTTATATGGATATTATCTTAACCATACTCGGCTATGTGGCCATCGTTTTACAATGGGGCGCCCTTTATATAGGGTTGCCTATTGTACTGCTGTACTTTGTTTACAGGGGAATCGTCAAGCCGATCGTTTCTTTGGTCAGGAAAAGTAATCGCTCATCATTTCCCTACGAACATGGCCGCTAACATCTCTGTCCTGTTTTTCAGTCGCCACTTCTCCAGCCACAACGCTTGTGCGTAGTGCGCTGCCCAGTCTTCGTAACTCCCAGCCGTCGGGTCAATGCCGAGGTTGAAGCGTATCAAGGCACACCCCTTCAGAAAACCGTCCTTATCGTCGTCCTCAGAAAGGAGGTGTGCCTCTACAAGTTTTTTAAACTACCGAGGCACGAGTTGAACAGCTGTCCGAGCTGCGCCGTCGCCGCCATGAACAGCAGCGCATCTTCGCGTATTTCGGGGTCGCCGCCCAGAAAACAGTTGTCGTAAAGTACCGTGGCACCTTTCACCTCGTCAGTCTTTGTTACTTTCGTGACCGCCGACATGGTTTCCAACGACGGGCGTTTGAAATAAGCCACATGCAGGTCGTCACCGTCCGTCACGTCGATACGGACAACGCGCTTGTGCGCAGCTTTCCATTTATTGATTTGTTCCTCGGTTACACCGCCGTCGTAGGTCTTTCCCTGCGGCTGTTTCGGTTCGTTATTTTCCATATTTTTTTATTGTTAAAATCCGCTACTATTTTGCCCATTCGATATGCGACGGAACGAGTTCGAGTTCCACCTCCTGTCCCGTGTCGCCCTCTTTCCATTTGCGGCTGTTTCCCGAAAACTGCACGTTGCGGATTTTGTCCGTCTTGATGATGCCGCTGTCGGGCAAATAGGTGACCGTAATATCGAAAGGAGCAAGGTCTTGTATGCGACCGTTCGGGGACTGCGACTGTATAGTTTCCACTTCCTCCTGATACAGGATGATTTTTGCCGTCGGAGTGATTCGTCCCTTTGCTCGGCCTACAGGGTGACGGCCTGCGCCATACTTGTTTACCACGTCCTGACTGTCACCGTATTCGATACCCGTAATACCCGTAAGGGGTACGCCGTTGATGGTTGCCACGATGTCCGCCCACGAGTAAAGCATTCCGTTGATCAGGGGGATGCCGTTGTTGATTGTACTTGCCATTGTTATACTGTTTTAGCGAAACCGATTTTTACCTTGATTTTACGCATGACGCCCACGGCTACCTGTCGGATAATGATTTCCACCTCGCCGGTACTTAACACGTCCTGTTCGGGGTCGATTTCCACCCTGTAGCTCGA
>OMCN01000764.1_pt1 | contig 12229 bp, 9 predicted proteins | sample 1645061 | NCBI WGS metagenome assembly OMCN01 (sample SAMEA103958124, study PRJEB25191) | human gut metagenome | biome: human-associated habitat [ENVO:00009003]; feature: intestine environment [ENVO:2100002]; material: feces | place: Germany | collected 2013/2015 | reverse complement strand
CTGCAAGGGCTGATTTTAAATCGCCGATGTCCTGTACACAAGTAAATTTCTTCATTTTATCTATCATTAATCGTTATTGTCCAATTGATCATTTGTCGTTTCCTCACTTTACCATCTGGTCTGTCCGTCGCCTTCGATCACCCATTTGTAGGAAGTGATTTCCTCCAGTCCCATCGGACCACGGGCGTGAAGCTTCTGCGTGCTGATACCTATTTCCGCTCCCAGTCCGAACTCACCTCCATCGGTGAACGAAGTAGGCACATTCACATAGACACAAGCCGCATCCACCATCTTCATAAAATAATCGGCCGCCCAGTCATTCTCCGTCACAATACATTCACTATGTCCCGAACCATAGATAGAAATGTGGGCCACAGCCGCCTGTATGGTCATAGTCGCCGTCACTGCCATTTTGTAGTCCAGAAACTCTGTTCCGAAAGTATCCGTAGAAGCATGTTTCAGCAAGTGGGAAGGGTAAGAAGTCTTCAGATAATTGTAACACAAGTCATCGGCATAGATTTCCACGTTGTCCTGCTGCAAGCCGCTACAAAGAGTGGAAAGGTCGGTCAGCCGGTTCACATCTATAATCAGACAGTCCAAGGCATTGCACACGCTGACACGGCGTGTCTTGGCGTTGCGGATAATGGCGGCTCCTTTCGCCACATCACCCTCCTTGTCAAAATAAACGTGACACACACCGGCTCCTGTCTCGATAACGGGAATCGTGGCGTTCTGCCGCACATAGTCTATCAGCCCCTTGCCGCCGCGGGGGATAATCAGATCCACATAGCCGCGGGCATGGAGCAGCGCGTCGGCCGAATCATGTCCTGCCGGCAACAATGCCACCAGATAAGGAGACAAGTGGGCTACATCCAGCAAGGTATTCCGGATAATCTCCACCAGGATACGGTTGGAGAAATCGGCATCGCTCCCCCCCTTTAATATACAGGCGTTGCCGGATTTGAAACAAAGTGCAAACACATCCAAAGTCACATTAGGACGAGCTTCATAAATAATGCCTATCACCCCGAAAGGCACACTTACCTTGGTCAGCTTCATGCCATTGGGACGCACGGTCTGGCTCAGTATCCTTCCCGATGGAGAAGGCAGCGTGGCTACCTGCCGTATGCCTTGGGCTATGGCGTGAATACGTTCCGCCGTCAGTTTGAGACGGTCATATTTGGGATTCGACGGATCCATCGCCGCCAGATCCTTGGCGTTCTCTTCCAGAATCCGGTCCGTAGCAGCCTCCACCCTGTCGGCCAATGCATACAAGGTGTCATTGATGATCTCCTCCTTGCAGAAAGCAAGAGATCCTTTTGCCTGCCGCACCTGTTTAAAAATATCTTTTATCTGTTCCATAGTCACTTCATTTTATCTAAATCATTACCACACCGCATCAGTCCAAATACAAATAATCATAGTGTACCATAGGTTTCTGTCCATGTTTCCCCTGCAATGCACGCGCTTCTGCCGAATCGAATCCGATGCGTCCCACTCCTATCTGCCTGCCCCGGTGGTCTATGATTTTCACTATATCATCTTTTTCAAATTCCCCTTCTATGCGGACCACTCCCACAGGAAGCAGGCTTACCGCCTTCTGTCCTTTCAACACTTTCACGGCCTGTTCGTTCAAATGCAGCTCGCCTTTCGCAAAGCCTTCGCTATGGGCAATCCACTTTTTCACGCTGGATACTCCGCCTTCTGCCGGAATAAAGCGCGTACAAACCGTCTCTGCCGGATGTTGCAGCAAATCGACCAGAATATGGTCTTTCTTGCCGTTGGCTATAATGACGGTAATGCCCTCATCGGCCACCTTGCGGGCAATGGTAGTCTTGGTCAGCATGCCGCCCCGGCCGAATCCCGATTTCTCCGTCTGTATATAGTCCGAAAGATCCTTTCCCTGCTCCACCTCCCGTATCACCTGCGTACCGGGGTTAGAAGGAGAACCATTGTATATGCCGTCAATATTGCTCAGTATGATTAACGCCTGCATATCCATCATGGAAGCGATCATTCCCGAAAGCTCGTCATTGTCTGTAAACATCAGTTCAGTGACCGAAATGGTATCATTCTCATTTACGATAGGTATGACACCGTTCTCCAGCATCACCATCATGCAGTTGCGCTGGTTCAGGTAATGACGGCGCGTGCCGAAACTTTCTTTCGTAGTCAGCACCTGCCCCACAGGGATGCCGTGTTCGCGAAACAGTTCATAGTACCGGTTGATCAGTTTTGCCTGGCCCACCGCCGAGAAAAGCTGCCTTTGCTCCACGCTATCCAATTTCTTGGAAGGCTTGATCTCGCTGCGTCCCGAAGCTACCGCCCCGGATGAAATCAGAATGACTTCCACCCCGGCTTTGCGCAATTCCGCCACCTGGTCTACCAATGCCGACATACGCGTCACATCCAGCGTACCGTCTTTACGCGCCAACACATTACTACCGATCTTTACTGCTATTCTTGTAAACTGAACTGCCATTTCTCTTGTTATTTTAGAAACACAAATATAGATATTAAAATCAATCTGTAAAGTCAAATAAGCCAAAAATTAACCTTTATCGCATTTGTGTGCATGTATTTTAATTCTCATCTTTGCAAAATGAAAATATATAACGATAATATTCAATAGGTAAACGTATGGTTAAAGCTATTTTTTTCGATATTGACGGTACACTGGTTTCTTTTAAAACACATAAGATTCCTGCTTCGACCCAAGAAGCATTAAAGGCACTCCGTGATAAAAGCATTAAAATCTTTATTGCTACCGGACGCCCACAATGTTTAATAAACAACCTGGGTGACTTAGAGTTTGACGGGTATATCACCGTAAACGGAAGCTATTGCTTTACCGCCGGCCACCGGCCCATTTATAAAGGTTGCATCCCGCAAGAAGACATTGAACGGCTTATCACTTTCCAACAGAGCCATCCGGTACCTTTCGTTTTTGCATACGGCAATGAAATGTTCGTCACTGAGGTGAATGACAGAGTACAGGCTGTTTCCGATCTGATTGAAATTCCTGTTCCCCCTGTCGCCTCCATAGAAGAAGCCCGTGGAAAAGACATCCTGCAAATAATGGGGTACTTTACGGCCGAAGAGGAAAAAGAAACAGATATATTCGGCAAAGTGCTGACCCATTGCGAGCCAATGCGCTGGTATCCATTGTTTGCCGACATCATTGCACGGGGCAACAGTAAAAGTACGGGAATAGACAAGGTGCTGGCATATTTTGACATTGACCTGAAAGACACCATGGCTTTCGGTGACGGCGGCAATGATATTCCCATGCTGAAACACGTAGCCACAGGGATAGCTATGGGAAACGCCGAACCTCATGTAAAAGCTGTGGCCGACTATGTGACCACCTCCGTAGATGAAGACGGAATAGCCAATGCGTTGAAACATTTCGGATTAATCTAAAGAAGATTCGATAAAAGGAAAATGAATGCAGAGAGTATCCTCATGAGAGATCCCAAACTAAGGTTTTTCATGTCGTTTATTAATTTAAGAGATGCAAAGATATTCATTTACTTCTTATTAATTCGTTTCTTGTTTTGATTTCTTGACCCATTTTTCCAGAAAACTCTTTATCTTTACGCAAAATATTTATTAATTGCGAATCTATGAAGAAAACCAATTCTATCCTTTGCGCATTTGTATTGGCAGGCTCGCTCTTCGGCTGTTCCACAACACAGCAGAAGACAGGCGAAACTGACTACACGCAGTATGTTAACACGTTCATCGGAGCAGCAGACAACGGACATACCTTTCCCGGTGCCTGCCGTCCTTTCGGCATGATCCAGACAAGCCCCGTAACCGGAGCTGTCGGCTGGAGATATTGCTCGGAATATGTGTACACCGACTCCCTGATATGGGGATTTACCCAGACACACCTTAATGGAACAGGGTGTATGGACCTGGGAGACATCCTGGTGATGCCGGTTACCGGAACACGCGCCCGTGCCTGGGACGCTTATCGCAGCCACTTCCCCAAAGACAAGGAAGCAGCGACTCCCGGATACTACACCGTAGAGCTGACCGACCCCGGCGTGAAGGCCGAACTGACCGCCTCTCCCCATGCCGCCCTGCACCGTTATACCTATCATAACGCCGACTCGGCATCTGTATTGATTGACCTTCAGCACGGACCTGCGTGGAACGAAAACCAATACCATTCGCAAGTACAAAGTTGCGAAACCAATTGGGAAGATGCACAAACCTTGACCGGACATGTACGCAACAGCGTATGGGTGAACCAGGATTACTTTTTTGTTATGAAGTTCAATCGTCCCGTCATAGATACCCTGTATCTGCCCATGGCCGAAACTGAAAAAGGGAAACGCATCATCGCTACTTTTGACATGAAGCCGGGAGAGGAACTGCTGATGAAAGTAGCCATGTCCACCACCGGCGTGGATGGAGCCAAGAAGAATATGGAAGCGGAAATAGCCGACTGGAATTTTGAAGGAGTGAAGCAAGCAGCCCACAACGAATGGAACAATTATCTGAGCCGCATTGAAGTAACCGGTACGGATGACGAGAAGACCAACTTCTATACCAGCTTCTACCATGCCCTGATACAGCCCAACCAAATCTCGGACGTAGACGGATGGTACCGTAATGCAGCCGATTCCATCGTTAAAGCCGGTAACGGAGCTTTTTATTCCACTTTCTCCTTATGGGACACTTATCGCGCCGCCCACCCGTTTTACACCTTAATGGTTCCTGAAAAAGTAGACGGATTCGTCAATTCATTGGTAGAACAGGCTGAAGTACAGGGCTTCCTGCCTATCTGGGGACTTTGGGGAAAAGAAACATATACCATGATTGGCAACCACGGTGTTTCAGTTATCGCTGAAGCGTATCGCAAAGGCTTCCGGGGTTTTGACGCCGAACGTGCCTTCAATGCTATCAAAAATACCCAGACCGTATCTCATAAACTGAAATCCGATTGGGAAACTTATATGAAATACGGTTATTTCCCTACAGACTTGATTAAGACAGAATCAGTATCCTCCACACTGGAGTCGGTATATGACGATTATGCCGCAGCCGATATGGCCCAACGTATGGGTAAAGAGGAAGATGCCGCTTATTTTGCCAAACGTGCCGATTTTTATAAGAACCTGTTTGATAAAGAAACGCAGTTCATGCGTCCCCGTAATGCTGACGGAAGTTGGAAATCTCCCTTCAACCCTAGTCAGGTTGCCCACATGGAAAGTACCGGTGGAGACTATACCGAAGGTAATGCATGGCAGTACACCTGGCATGTGCAACATGATGTGCCGGGGCTTATTGAGTTATTCGGCGGAGAACAGGCATTCTTAAACAAATTGGATTCTTTGTTCACCTTGAAACTGGAAACCACCCAGGCAGATGTTACCGGCTTGATCGGTCAATATGCACACGGCAACGAACCCAGTCATCACATTACTTATTTATATACGTTGGCAGGCCGCCCCGAACGTACCCAGGAACTGATCCGTGAAATCTTTGATACGCAATATCGTCCCGAACCCGACGGACTCTGTGGCAATGACGACTGCGGACAGATGTCAGCATGGTATATGTTCTCGGCTATGGGGTTCTATCCGGTAGATCCGGTAAGTGGCAATTATGTCTTCGGCGCTCCGCAGCTGCCTGAAATCGTTTTGAATCTGGCCGACGGAAAGACTTTCACGATCATTGCCGAAGGATTGTCAAAGGAACACAAGTACATTGACAGCATCACACTGAACGGTGAACCCTATACAAAGAATTATATCTCGCATGAAGATATTTTGAAGGGTGGAACTTTGGTGTATAAGATGAAATAAGGAATCTACCTCATTACAGGAAGAGGGTATAACAGCCGGCTCCGGCTATATACCCTCTTCCTGTTTTCTGCTCCTGATGCTTTCCAAAGGATCATAATGCTCCAGGTATCATGTCCTTATCCATGAAACATGATCATTATCTGCATAACTTCTGCTTTAGATATCTTGTAACTGCCATATTAAATTATTGCCATGGACCATGTCAAGTCAGAGCATGGTACAATGGGCAACACAAAAATACAACTCTCATATTTGCTCAATCCAAACTTTATTGCGTTATTTGCGTTACATGTTTTATGTAACATAAAAACAGCAATGAAGAATATTCCTACTAATCCATTTTTAATAACCGGTTACCAAGGACCCGACTATTTCTGTGACCGCGAAAATGCTTAGTGTGAAATAGAAACTTGAAAGAGCTTGAACACCTGATCCACAGAACCGAAATCTATCTTATTTTCTTCGATGTATCGGTTCCATCGGACTTGTTGTTTTTTAGGGAAAAGCTTTAAAAAACTCTTCTTGTTATAAAAGCGTTTCGTTTTTTTACCTACACCAACTTCGTAGGTTTTATTAATTCCGGTAACGATACGTTGGGCGTCCTGTATGCCACCGGACAACCCTGTACCTGTTAATCCTGAATAGTTATCCACGGAAGCCGTTTGTGTAGTTCCTCCATACGAAATCTTTTTGGGGGCTCTTCGTGTATCACCTGTATAGATTACATTGAATTTGGGCTGAGCTTGGATTACCTCTACCGCTTCTTGCTTTCCTATCAAGAAACTTCTGTTGCCTATGCGAAGCACCGCTATCAATTCCGGATCAGAAAACTCCTTTTCTTGTTGTTCCGGATCTTTAAAGACATAATGCTTCTTTATCAGGTCATAATTAACCGGAGCCGTAAACTGTCTTCCATCTTTATATACAATCAAGCAATCTTGAAATTCATCAAACAGATAAGAGGAATTGTCCTTAGTATTTTGCGCAAACAGACCCACACAGAATATCCATATCCCTAACCAACATAAAATCAGTCTCATATATTTTCAGTTAATTGTTTATCTCAAGAAAGGGTGAGCCTGAAGCCCACCCTTTCATTTATTATAAAAAAGAATTCACCTGCGTTACGGAAGGAAAGTAACACGTACTTCATACATACGCTGATGTTGCTCCACTCCAGCAGGGCGATGAGCGATATTCTTCACCAGATAACGACGAGGCTTGGTAAAATCTCCCGGCATACCCAATTTAGGAGAGTCACCTACGGGTTCTACCGTACAGACAGAATAGCTTACCAGATAAAGTTCACCTATGATTTCATTCTTTCTAACAGGAAGAACTACATATTGTGAACGGTTATCAACAGGATTCACCAATTCAAAGTCACCGGAGAACTTGCTGCCATCAAACAAGAACCCCTTGTTAGCTGTCGAATATTGTACATCCGAAGCGGCATATACGTTTAATACATACACCTTGCCATCAGGCGCACTGCTATCGGATTCTATTGTTTCCGAACCTTCCACTTTTATTGATTCTCCGGCAGCCACAACTTTCCCATCCGGCATGGTATAGGGAGCCCCCGTTCTGTTAACCCACGTAAAAACGTCAGAACTTCCAATCAAACGAGTATCAATATAATTGTCCACCCATTTGTTCCAGTTAACTGCATAAATCTTGTCATTAAACAATTCCCGGGCTTTTAACTCGATTTTGCTTACCCCTACTTCTGAATAAACAGATTCCGGTGCCTCTTCATAAGTCAATCCGGCAGTACAACTAGAAATAACTGATGCACTGCACAACACAGCTGCACCTATACATATTTTATTTAGCAATTTATTCATCATAACTATCTTTTTTTAATTGTTATAGTTGAAGTTTTTCCATCCCGGATTCTGTTGCAATTGTGTATAGTCTCTCAACATGGACTGTGAAAATGGTACAAAGTAGTATCTTGCATCATCAAACTTTCTTTCATAATAAGAATACGGCATCTCAAAAGTCTGGAATTTAGGAGTAAAATATCCTTCACCACCCGGCTCTACAGGATAACCATTCTCACCAGCCTTTTCGCTTTCCATACCTTTACGGAAAATCCATAATCCTCTGGAAGGAGTATTCAACTCTTCAATAGTCGTTTTGCCTTCTGCTTCCCCCCAACGCAATAAATCGAAATAACGGAAGCCCGGACATTCAAATGCAAATTCCAAACGACGTTGCAGTTTCATTTCATTCCACAAATCATTGCCGTCATAATTAGGCAATCCGGCACGATTACGGATTTCATTGATATAGCCTGCCGCATCGGTCTTGCCTAGTTTAATACTTGCCTCGGCACAATTCAGCAACACTTCCGCATACCGTACATTGAAATAGCAAGTCTGACGCTGGGTGTCAAAATCCAAAGTCCCGTCCGTATTGATTTTATTAAACTGAGAGTACTTCCTTGAATAATAACCAGTTATTGTTTGTGCGGAAGCTCTGTTGATTGGTGCGGAATTTAAATTTTCCATCACTCTATACCCAGAATGTAAAGCACTGTATTTTAAGGTCTTTTCATCTAGTGTAGTATTGTCAATCCAAGTTTGAATAATATAACGTTCTTCTTCCGGTCCCATATATGCTCCATCGTAAGTAACTGTGGAATAGAAGCGGCTATCGCGATTCTTGAACATATCGCGATAATTAGCAGATTCTCCTTCTAATTCTCCTTCTGCATTTCTATGGATTCCCATGGCTTTTGCCTGTGAAGTTTCCCACCAATTTTTCCATTTGCCATCAGCGTCATCTTTCTGTAAATAACAGTCTACCAAATCCTGTGTAGGAAATAAACCTGAACGACGCCCGTAAGAATAAGTCGCATCTTCGGTTGCTCCATAATAATTCCCGTCAGGTCCGTTCTTTGCAGTTGGATTGAAACCACTACGTTGGTTTTCTTTAAACATGACCGGCCAAATTGACTCAACGCTTGTATGTGACTCTGTTTTTGTGAACAGATCCTCATAATTCGGTTCCAAACTGTACTTGCCTATCAATCCTTTAGCTGCATTATAAGCCAATTCATAATAATGATTTGCATTCTTCTCAAACTTGAACAAGCCTTCAGCGTCATCCGAATATAGACCTTTGGCTGAAGCATCGGCCGCATTGGCTGCATATAAAGCCACGCGCGAAATGTATGCGTTAGCTACATCTTCATTTACCATACCAAGCGTATGCGTTCCACCATAAGCTTTAAAATAATCTACGGATTTCTGCAAATCGTCTAGAATATTGTCGAAAATAGTTTCGCGTTTGGTACGAGGCAAATAGGTTTCATCTTCAATCGTTAACGCTTTGTCTACATAAGGAACGCTTCCCCAAAACTTTTCCATGTCAAAATAAATAAAAGCACGGAAAAAGTAACATTCACCCAAGAATTGGTTCTTCTGAGCTTCTGTCAATATGCTGCTGGAAGAAATTTTTTCAATTCCAAGATTTACAGCACGAATGTTTTTATAAGCTCCACTCCATGGGGCGCTGAAACAAGTGATACCATTATTTTCATCATAAGTACGTTTGTTAAAATTGTACTGTCGATACGTATCCCAGTCCTGTTCATAGTTTCCCTGACAGTTATCTGACCACTGTTCTGACTGGAAGGTGTCACCAGATGCCGATTGGGATATGAAATAGAAATTGTTCACATAAGAACGAGCCAATTGAGGATTTTCCCAAAAGCGTTCTTCATCCACTTTTGTTGTAGGTTCTATTCCTAACGGATCACATGCAGTTGTTACTCCCATCATCGAAGAAAGAAATAACCCGGCCAGAATATATTTAGTTGTTTTATTTTTACGTTTCATATTAACCAAGTTTTATAAAGTTACTGTTACGCCCAAAGTATAAGAACGCTGGGTAGGATAGCTTCCCAAAGTACCATTGTTATTATAGATAGAAGCACCTGTAGTAATGAATTCGGGATCCTGCAAATCTTTCAGTGGATAAGATTTTTTAGTCCAAGTAAATGCGTTAGTCACAACGAAACTTAAATCCAATCCTTGAATAACTGGTAGATTTTTCAAAACCGAACGTTTTAAGTCATAACGTAAACTGATATTTTTCAGTTTCAGGTAAGAGGCATCAAAAGACCAGATGTCAATGTAACTATATCCAAATCCATTGCCTTCAGGAACCGGAGTTGGAAGAGCGGCGTCTACATCAGGGTTGCTCGGTGTATATGCATTCTGGAACGCGTATTGTCCGTAATTCCACATATAGCTTTGTTGGCTGCGGAGCGGAGAAGGCATAGCTCCCCTTGCACCGGTTGCTCCTTGGAAGAACAGTTCCAGATCGAATCCGTTCCAGTCGGCTCCTAAAGTTACACCAAATTGAGTATGTGGAGTAGACCCTTCCGCATTGAACACATAGTAATCATTTACACGACCATCACCATTTAAGTCCACCAAAGCCGGAGTTCCCAAAGTCATATTATTGTTAGCGTGTAATAAGGAATTATACATATTTTGCCATGACCCGTGTAATCCATTGGTCTTCAACCCATAAGGATATGTTATAGATTCTCCGTTTGTTACATAAGGACGTTTGCCGATATTGTCGAATGTCGGAGTCCACCAGTCCGAATCAGAGCTGCTATGGCGAGTCACCCGTTCATCCCAATAAGAATAGTTTACCCCTACACGATAACCGACTTTGCCAATCTTGTCTTGCCAGTTCAACGAAACTTCGAAACCTCCTTTTCGTGAAGTAGTGTACGGAGCATTAATTTTCGGAGTGTTCGGCATACCTAAAATATCTACCCGAATCATATCATCAGTCATGTCCATCACATCTCCTTTGTTCAAATATAAAAACGTATCGAATGATCCTGTCAAGCGGTCTTTCAAAAAGCCGAAATCCAGACCAATACCATACTGCTTACTGCTGGACCATTGTAAATTGTTTGCTACATCAGACTCGTACCATCCTACATTAGAAGCCATATTTTCTCCAAACAATATGCGGTTTGAACTCTGCGCATATTGGGTAAGGAAAGAAAATGGACTTCCCACTTCATTACCTACCAATCCAAATCCGCCACGTAATTTTATCATATTAACAATGTTCGGATTCACCAAATTCTTGAACCAAACTTCATCGGAATCACCCAACCCAATGAGAAAGCCTGAAAATATCCCCAACGTTTATCCGGGCTATAACTCAAAGAACCATTGTAGTTAGCACTGTATTGGAACAGGTACTTATTGTCATAGTCGTAAGTAAAACGCCCGATGTAAGAAGCAGAACCCCATTCTTCAGCAGAGCCACCGGCAGAAACTAATGTACCGCCTAGATCAAGCTGCGGAGCCAAAGTGGTAGGATATCCTTTTTTCTTTGCATCCGTCCAATTGCTCTTTCTTACCTGACTTTGATAGTTCACCATAGCAGATAGATTATGCTTTCCGAAAGAACGGGTATAATCAATCTGGAAAATGCCGGTCAACAACTTATACTTATTCCATTTTTCATATAAGTTGGCGTTTTCAGGATTATAGGAAGAAACGGCAGTAGCATACGGATTGTCATAAACGCCTTCCTGATCATGGTTAAAATGACGCTGATGATAATAAGAAGTAGTGAAGTTCAAGCTAGCCTGTGCAGACAAGCCTTCCACCCAAGGCACACTCCATTTCAAAGCTGCATTCATCTGGAAGCGATAAGATTCTGTATTGTTGAAACCGTTGTTCAACTGCGCCTCCACAGATCCCTTTCTTGGCAGTCCGGTACTCCAGGCAGCCGGCCTCTTAGGCATCCAGTCACCATACATGGCATTGTTGAACACACCTTCACCATCGGCAGGTTTATTGTTGTTAGAAGTATTACCGTTCAAGTTGAAAGTAAATTTCAAACTCTTGTCGCTCAACAACATGGCGTCTGTGTTCAAAATCATGTTCACCTGTTCGTATGAATATTTATCACTGACACCATTTTGCTTCATATATCCCAAACTTGAATAATATTTGATACGTTCGCCACCACCACGCAGGCTGACATTAGTTTGATACATTGGCTGTGTATGATCAAACATATCCCATGGGTCGTAAGAAGAATAGTAGTCCTGGATATTTTTACCTTGTGTCTTTAACGGATCGAACAAATCGTTGATGTCTTGCAAAGAATACCCTAAATTATATCTTTCGTTCACCAGGTTACGGATTTCTTCAAATCCGTATCCTTTCTGCCACAGATCGCCCATATAATATTTAGAAAGTTCTGTATCATTAAAAGTCGGACTCTCTTGGAAACTTGCCAATTCCGCTTCATTACGTGCCAATGCGTACTCGTAACTACTCAATCCTTTGGGACGATAAGCAGGAGTCATGATAGACACTTTTTGGTTTAAAGTAATGGTAGGCGCGCCTTCCTGT